>Ga0208378_1000132_pt1 | contig 27945 bp, 35 predicted proteins | sample CryBogCBE24Aug09_FD_184556 | JGI IMG/M metagenome (GOLD analysis project Ga0208378, IMG submission 184556) | Freshwater microbial communities from Crystal Bog, Wisconsin, USA - CBE24Aug09 (SPAdes) (version 2) | ecosystem: Environmental > Aquatic > Freshwater > Lake | place: Crystal Bog...
GTGGATGGGCAGGGAATCGAACCCTTACCCACCCGGTACTGCTTTACTGCACTGAGGACCACCTCAGTTACTACTGAACCTCGCCGCGCTTCTTCTTGTTGCGAAGAATGTGCGCCTCAAGAGTCTTCTGCCTGCGGAGCTTGTTGGAAGCAGTGCGCTTCTTCATTGCTTCCTTGTCGCTCTTGCGCAGGTTCTTGGTCTTCGGTGCTGGCATAGTCTCACCTCCTTTCATTGTTTGGGTTAACTGAGCCCGTTGGGTGGGGTGGAACTCATACCCCTTGGTTACCTACTTACTGCTTAGCCCAAGCAGCGTCGAGCTCAGCCTCAACAGCGTCTCCCGACGCTATGGTTTCGGCTTTGTTACTTGAGGAGCTCTTGCAATTCTTCCTGCAAGATGGATTGGATCTTGTACTTGTAAGTACGACGCTCCCAACGATGTGCAAACGACTTCGCTTGCTTGCGCCTCGTTTTGCCCATGCTTATTGAACATCTTGAACAACACCACCAACCTGAAACCGTGTTCAATGGGTCAGGGTGCAAACCTGTCCCACGCTTTTGACGCAAATCCCAACGGTTGTTCCAGTTGTAAGCAGGGTTGTCCCACTTACGACTACCGTCTCTGATGTACCCGTCTTGGCTCATCTTGTAGTCTCCTTTGTTATTTGGTTGGGTGGGTAGTTTAAGGACTTGCCCAGGTCCGAACTACTTACTACTTACTGCTTAGCCTCAGCATCGTTGAGCTTAGCCTTAGCAGCCTCGCGCTTAGCCCAAGCAGCCTCGTACTCAGCATCAGCCTCAGCCTCAGACTCAGCAGCCTTGTACGCCTTGTACGCAGCCAAAGCAGCAGCGTTGAGCTCAGCCTTAGCAGCGAAGTACTCAGCCTTAGCAAAGTAGAGCTCAGCATAAGCAGCGTCGCGCTCAGCATTAGACTTAGCAGCCTCGAGCTTAGCCTCAGCAGCCTCGAGCTTAGCCTCAGCAGCCTCGAGCTTAGCCAAAGCCTTAGCAGCCTCGAGCTCAGCCTTAGCAGCGTCGAGCGCAGCCTCAGCAGCGTCGAGCGCAGCCTCAGCAGCAGCGGTAGTTGTTACTTCCTTCATTGCTATCTCCTTGTTTGTTTTTTTACCAGGACCTGTTACAGTGCCTGCCTCCACCCACCGACATATCAAACTACGATATGCCGATGAGTGCGAGCCTGCCTTGTAACTATCGACGACGACGACGGGTCGTGTCAGCCGATAGAAGTACAATCACGATGAATACAACCGAAGTTGTTGCCAATGTGGTGATCAGCATGTTCTGTGGATACGAGAGCATGGTGTCCCAAGCCAGTGTCGCTGACATCCACGACGCAAAGGACGTGATCGCAAGCACTGACAGCAGCAACTTAATCATCTGGTGACGCTTCATAGGTAATTTCCTCTTCTGGTGTAAGGGTTATGCCTTACTTGGAACACCTGTACCCAGATACTCCAAGAAGTTCATAACCTTTTTGTTTGTTTGCCTCAAAAGGCAAAGTAAGGCGTAAAATAGGATGGTAGGTTTTTGCATTTCCTGAACTAAAGGGTTGTAGAGGCATACCATAAAATCGGCGGAGAGGGGCCTAAACGGGCTTCTAAGCGGGGCTACGTAGATGTCATATGGAGAGGCTTACTATGGGACCCATTATGAGGCGTAGAGAACGCAAAATAAAAATAGCGGGAGGCCGGTGGCCCCAAATGAAATACTAAGTGCACTAAAGTAGATAGAAAAAAAGAGAGAATAATGTAAATACGTATAGTTCTTGGTATAGGGGATAGCGATCGTTCTAAGCGATTGTTCTACTATTCACAAAAGGATATATCATGGCACAATACAACGACTGGTCAAAGAGCTACCAGAATTCACTCGGTAATCCAAAATTGGCGGCGATTAGAATCGCTGAAAGCATGGATAATAATGACCTCTCGAGAATGGTTGATGAAGTCCGTAATAACCACAATGACGTTGTGGACAGCCTTGGGAAGTTCCAGCAAGGCATTAGCAAGATCAACGAGGACAACGACAAGTACTACCCTGAAGTCTACGAGAACGTCAAGGATGTACCACCACTCAAGCCCAAGAGTGCTTCTTTCGCTGAGCGTTACGCAGGTAACGAACTGGAAGAAGTTCGCAAGAATAGCTCACCTTGTGAGTGCAGATCAAACGATCCCAAATGCAAATCCTGTAAAGGTACGGGCATCGTCATGCACACCAAATAATAACAGAACCCTTATTTTATAAGGAAATTCAAAAATTCGGAAGAAATTTTACGAAGGCATCGCGGGAAAGCAACCATGACATCAAACATAATTAAAACATTCAACAGTAGAGTGGCTGCGTACGATGAGAACCTTGACACAGGCGGAAACATCAACTCTGAGCCAAGTGTAAAGTATGATCGCGATACGAATGTTAACCAATTGCAAGAAGACCCTGAGTATGGTGGTGGTTTTACCCGCCGTCGTGCCCGTGGTGTAGCTAAATACGTATTGGCTAACTACAAGAAGTGGGGCTACGACGAGCCACCTACCGGTGAGATCGATAAGAATGGCCGAAGCATCCGCGATAGGGTAGGTATTTACCAGAACCGCCACGGAGAATGGTCATACTCTCCCCGCAGATCACTGCTGGCTAACGTTCGCACCCTAGCTGACTACAATATCCCAGTAGAAACCTTGTCATGGGATAAAGGAACACGCCGCAACATGAAGTTGACCGATGGTGTTCTTGCTCCAAGCACCCACATTGGTTACGATGTGGATGGTGAACCAGTCAGAGCTGGCGATTACACAAACGTAAACAAAAAAGGTGTGGTTAAAAAGTACTTGGCAGAGCCAATGTATCACCTTGGAGCGATGAAAAGTCTAGTTTCTGAGATTTATCGCCACCACACACAGCAAGACAAGCTTGATTACAAGGGTTTGATCAGTGATCTCGCCTCAGCAGTGCACCTTTTTCACGGTAGCAAGGTTGTAGATAAGTCTGTTGGTAATGAAAACGACGTAGATGGCTCAGGATGGCACAGTTTGAACCCTGGTGAGCAGCCACTTTATGGTGGTCAGCACATCAATGTTTGTGTAAGAAACACCGCAAACCACACAAAGGTTAAAGAAAGTGCTATCCCATTAAGAAAAAGAGAAATTTCAGCCATTAGAGACATTCATGAAGATGCCAAGACAGCTAATTTTGTTTACTGCCCATGCCCAATTTGTCACTATGACAGAAATTCTAACGGCTGGAACGGCATTTATGACATGCAGCACCACGAAGCAGTAGCTAATTCAGCACACCCATTATACAGAAAAGCATACCGTTCACGTGAAGGCTTTGGAAAGCCGAGTACTGATGTCACTGGTGACCTTAAAGTCTTTGGACCAGTGGGCATGTTGGCCCACCACCTTGGTTCATTGTCTACTGATTCAACCAGAAGATACGTTCGTCACTTGTTTAGATCACGTAGACAAGAAAAGATTGACAGAGAAAATCAACCAGCTACCCCACGCTGGCGTGGCAAAACTGCACCAGATGTTTCTTTCTTTGGCCAGGAACCTAGCTCAGGACTGTACTCAGATTACGAAGACTAAGATCATTCTTATTTAATTCTTATTAAGATAAGATTGACAAGAAAAAAAATTCTCTTATATATTATTTAAAGGATAATTCATGAACAACTCATGCAATTGTGAATCTTGCGTAGTTAATCAACAAGTTCAACACAAGACTACACTGAATTCTGCCTGGTTTAAGGAAAATACTCGCAAAATTGCAGAATTAGTTGATGAAGTTCTGGAAGAAAACCGTCCTTCTACCAATAATAGTAAGAAAAAAAGCACTTTTCACATTTCTATTTCAGAATATAACGAAAAAGACGGTTATGCTCTGGAATACAACAGAGTAATTAACGTTGAAGAGTTCGCAATGCTGCTTGAAGACATATTCGGCATTGAAACAGACCTGTTTTATACAGAAAATGATGGTCCAACCGTCGAAGATGACATTCTAGTCTTCAAAAGCCTCGATGAAGTCATTAATTTCCTTAATAACAAGAAGGAAAGCGAAGAATGACCGTCGAAGAACACGATCAGAACGTAACACACCACTATACGGTTCGTTATCCCGCCCATCCAGAGCGTGAAAATGACCCACACTACGTTGATTTTCACCATTTTCGTGAAAAAACCAAGGATACTGCTCAATGTGCCATTGGTTTGCACCGAAATGACTTCAGTGAGTGCGATTCTGAGCACCCATTAGAGCTTCACCACGCACATGTAGAGTTTTCTCTTCAGAATGGAGTTGATCTAAAATGGCTAGAGGTAGATTATCCCGGCATTTCGGACCCAGAAGCCGTAGGCGCGTGGGTAGAGAGCGCAAAAAACTTGGAATGGTTATGCCTTTTCCATCACAGGGGCCACGGGGGTGTTCATGTGGCTGCGGCCTCTGATTACGAAGCTGAAAAATATGTGAAAGGACTCATACAATGAGTAATTGGAATAATAAATATGCAATAGATAAAACCGCCGGTCTTTTTAATAAAAGTTCAAACCTCCATATCCTTAATTATCACCTTGATTCAATTAGAGACCATGCAGAAAAAATGAAAAGTATGTATCCTAGTAGAGACCACCAATGGCAACTTCACAATGCAGCAAGAGAAGCTCATACCCAAGCATTAACTGGTATTCTTGATGGTTCTTCTAACAACTCAAAGAATTGCCAAGCGGCTGCAAATGCTAGTGCTGAAGCAAATGGTCATGATAATGGGCCTGATGGAAGTGGTGTACCTGAAGAAATTACTAGCGGTAATGTCAAAAAGCAAAAAACTTCTATTAAATTTCTTAGTGGTAATTATCACTCCCTTAGGAACCACATTAGTCGGGGAAGCGAAGCGGCAGTTAACTCAATTAAAACAAAAGATAGTGATCTTAACACCTCTATTGAATATAAGAGAGCTGCTGACCTTCACTTTTCCGCTGCAAAGTCCCTTATCGCTGGTTCAAAAGAATTCGAAACCCTACATAATCTTGCAGAAAGGGCAACTTCCGCAGCTACTAGTGCAGAAATAAATAGTGCTAGACAAAGAATATTTGGGGACTCATAAAATGAGTAACTTAGTATATCGTTATGCTACAGATACTGGTTTAAGTCAAGAAGACCAAAGTTCCCTTGCTGATATGGCAAAGGGTCTTAATTCTCACATCTTTGGTTATACCGGGCAATCTGGTCAAAGCGCTACCGACCGTATGTATAAAGGTAATGGTGGGGTGGACTTAGATAACCAACCACAACTTGCTAAGTTACGTAGACAGTATGCAGCTACTACACCAGGTGCTTTAGGAAGAGCTGCACAACAAATAGGTTTGTTCACGGGTAAACAATCTTATGGTAGTGATATTAGAACTAACAGAGAAAAGTTTCCTGAGTTTCATGCTTTAATGGATAGTGCAACTCCTATTCCTGGTGGTTTAACTAGAGGGACTATATTGACAGATGTTCGTCATGGTACTCCCGGTCAACCAATAGATATTTCTAAGCATTTTAAAGTTGGTGACAAAGTTACTAGTGAGGTAACAAGTGCAACAAGTGACCCTAACTTAGCAAAAGCTTGGGTACTTGATGACAAACAACGTTTTGACAAAGCAAAAGAAACTGGCGACAATAGTGAACTAGATACTAAGTACAACGGTGCTAGGCATGGTGCTTTTGTTGTTCATCACTATCCTCCAGGCATAAAAGGGTTACAAGTAGCGCCTCTTTCTGAAGTCCCTGAACACAATGAAGTAGTTCCTCAGGCTGGTCAAAATATGGTTATAAGTAAAGTAACCGGTCCTGACCAAGATGGTGTTCACCACGTTTACTATGACCATGATACAACCGATAAACCTCACGGTGGTGCTATATCTGGTTTAATGGGCCAAAAAGAAAGTAAAAAGATGAACTGGAATGAAAGATACGCTAGCGAAAAGACAGGTGCTGACTGGAGCCTCATTCCTCCAGCAATGAGTAATTGGTCTAAAAGATACGCAGCTGAAGATACCTTTGGTTATGGTGATCCACATTATTTTGAGAAGCTGATTGATCACGCCAATTCAGGCAACCCAAAACTTATTCAGCAAAAACATGTTGACTTTGCTCGTGCTCATGGCATTACCGAAGACGAGATGATGCATGCCTATACTCAAGGACACAGTATTGCTTCTTATGTTAGTGCACGTAGACGCAATGATCCATGGCTCGGTGGTCCAGAAGCCATGGAGCCTAGATTAGTAGCTACACATGACGAAGCCATTGACGCTCTCAATAAGGGTGTCGTCCCCAATCACTACAGTTTACTTAGAACTGTTGGAGAAACTATACTCAATGGTCGTCACAATCCTACCCCAACGCCATTGGATCACGATGAAGCCGTAGCCAAGGCCGGAAAAATTACACCACAAGAAAAGCAAAGGTTTATGTTCTAGTGAATTGGAATAGAAGATACGCTAGTGAATTGTGCGAGTGCCATGATTGGCCTAAGTTGCAATGCCCTAACACAACTGAAGCAGAAAAACACATTATTTCTGAACTGAGTAGACAAGAAGGGCCATCTATTGGACAAGAACACTCACGCAGTAAAGAAGTAGCCGATTGGATACTTGGAGAAGATTAATGAACTGGGCACAAAGATACGCCAGTAAAGAGTATGAAGATGCTCGTAATGAATACATTCAAAGATTCATTCGTCCAGGCAATAAAGATACTCCTGAAGCCAAAGAATTTTATGCACGGCATGTAGCTCCGCTAAAAACTAAGAAAGAAAAAGAACCAGAACCAGAAGTTGTTAATAAAATTCCAGGTGATGAGCAACTTAGTTTTGATGACATGCCTGAGCCGACTAGTGGTAACAAGATGTCATGGGAAAAAGCTATGGGCAACCCACACTTTGATGGTCAAGGCTGGATGCCTGGCACTAAAGGTCCAAGAATCGTTTAAAGGAATATAATGACAGATCGTATTGTTGGTAAATTAGGTAAGCTTGATCCAAGAAGACCCGCTGGTCTTCACATGCTTGCTTTCTATCAAGGCAATCCTTTGCCTAACGCTCCAGAAGTGGTAGCGGTGCCAAACGTAACAAACTGGGGAATGTTGGGGAATGATACTCATGGGGATTGTACTTTTGCTGGTATTGTTCATGCCAGAATGGCTAACGCTGCTTTTCTGGGAATTGCAGAGACCTTCCCCTCCGACACCGACGTGGTTAACGCGTACTTATCTTATACTGGAGGAGCAGATGCGGGAGCAGTAGAAGCTGACCTGCTGAAGTTCTGGCAGAACAATGATTTGTTCGGTAGTAAACTTGCTGCTTTTGCCCCTACTGATCACGCTGATCTTGATGAGCTGCGTAGCGTTATTGCCTCATATGGCCTTGCATACATTGGTGTGCAACTACCAGTTACATTCCAAGATCAATTTGTTAACAACCAGCCTTGGGATCTTACAGGCACTCCCGCTGACAATCAAATCGAAGGCGGCCACTGCATTATTCTTGTTGGATATAACAAGGACTACGCTGAATGTATAACATGGGGTAAAGTGCAGAAGGTATCGTGGAGGTGGCTGCAAAGCTACATGGAAGAGAGCTGGGCTCTCATCACTCCAGAAATCGTTGAGAAGGGTCTATATGGCGATATGCGCCTGGATGCTCTCACCGCTGACTTAGGGAATCTATAATGACAATACCAAAGCGCTTAGAAGAGATTCTTGATCAAAATTCATTTAGATTTGCTAGTGATGATGAGAGCGTAGAAGACGCCGCTTCATCTAACCCAATGGATGATGCCGAGGATGATGCATCGCCTGCACCAGACTATGCTGCGACTGCACCCTCAAACAACCCAGTCACAAAGATGACACAACAGCCTAATACTATGCTTTCTTCCAAATTTAAAGTATATTCTACAACTGTTTCATGGGAACAAATGAATCACAGGATGGATGCAGCCCACAGAATCACACTGGACTCTTCAGCTACTGAAGGTGAAAAAGAGAATGCTGCAAAAATCCGTGATATGTATGCAGATAAGCTAAAAGATCTTAAACCAGAAACAAGAATGGATGTATCGCCTGGACAACCAGGTGGTTTGATAAAGGTCCCCAACGAAGAGACAGAGATTGAAGAGACACAACAAGGTAAAGAGCCAAAACCTTTTCTGCAGTTGAATGTACCACGTCCTCTTGTTAATGCTCCTACCCCCGCACACCCTATGAACATGAATATTGTAAACCAGAATATGATGGGTACAACCTCTAGTAAGCTATTCCAGCTTATTGAAGAATTGGCACCAATTAAGCAAGCTAATGTAGACAAAGAAGATCTTATTCTACAAGAGATTATGGGGCTTAAAGAACAACTTAATCAATTGGTCGGCAACGGTGAATCTCTAGTAGATGTTATTAGACATGATCAAGGCCACGATGATTGGCACCATTCAATGGGTCAAGAACCTTGCACAAGCGATGAAGACTGTGCTGCTAAGCGTGCTGAGCATGAAGTAATGCAACACCAGAGTGAGCCTGCTCCTGCCTTCTCGGCACACCCAAATGAATGGTCACCTTCTTCAGAGAGTATGCAAGAAAAAGTGCAAGATCACGACTACTGGGCTGAACAGACGCACCACGGCGAGTATGATATGCCTGGCCCAAAGAAGCCTCTTCCACCAACCACTTGGGAATAAGCATTAAAATAGCCCGTAAGGTGCACTAGTCATTGATGAGATACGCTGCAGGTGAAGAAAACGGGAATCGTGGTCTAGACGCTACGCTTGATGGTATTGAGTCAGAAAATGGCTTTGGCCTTCCTGACCAGAACCGTCTCGAGCAAGATGACCTTGGTGCATACCTTTCATCGTTTAAATTCGCAGACATTGGCAACCAAGACGAAAATGCTACAGAAGTAACAGCGCCAACTGGTGTTACCAACATTGATGTTACTGGTGAACCAAACGTTGTAGCAAATGAAGGTTTGTCAAGTGTATCTCCAGGATCGCTATCAACAATTATTGGAGCAAATATGAGCATTAATGCAAGAATTGCATACGTTATGGAGAATGGTGAACCATTCTGCAACCACTGTGAAACCAATTACTTCCCAGGTACACGTGTTGCTTGCACAAACTGCGGTTGCAACCAGCCTGCTAATGACCACGGCATTGGTGAGAATAATTTCTCGGGTGAAAGCCTCACCAATGTAGAAGGCCCTACCGTTAAAGACCTTGATGGCGGACGCGACATCATCAAAGAAGATGCAAAAATGGGTAGCGCAGGTAAGTACCTTAATATGTTTAAAAAGCAAGCTAATGACAGTGAGCTTTACTACGAAGGTTACAACGATGCTATGGCAGGAAAGCCCCTGGACGAAGACAAAGCTTTGTTGAGCGATGACTACTTCAATGGTTATGAGCAATATAAGTTCTACAACAAGACGCCACAAGAGAGTGCTGGCCAAAAATTGTATGACATTAAGCCAAATAGCAATGCTATCCCCCGTTCAGACTCAATGACTCCTGGTGAGTACGACCGCGGCCCTCTTGAGTTGACTGACGGTTTTGGCCACGCCACTGCTTCCCGTAAGTTCTCTTCAATTTACCCAATCGATGTGATTGAAAAATTCTTTGGTAACTAATATGGAAAAATGCCCAGTTTGTCGTAATGGCTCTTTAATTAAAAGTGCTAGCTTTGCAGGCGAAGAAACTTACTGTGGTGATTGCCGACGTATCATCGTAAGTGCAACGCTTGGTTTTAAATACGCTAAAGAGGAACCAGATCCCTGCAAAACTGAAGATGGTTTGCCAGGTTTTAAAGGTAAAGGTGAAAAAGCTGTATGCCACCCTTACACGAATGATGAAGAAAAGAAAGAAGCAGAAGAAAAAGCATCAGAATCAAGCTGGGCTTTTTATCACAGACGTTCTGCTTCTAGATTCGTTAACAAATTGGCTTTTAGTAAACTTGCAATAGATTATTTTGGCGGTGAATTGCCAGCTGTTAACACTGATGATACTGATAAAAATCCAGATGAGCCTTTCACGCCAACCGTAGATGAGCCAATCAGCGATCTTGAAGCCGCAACAACTGATGGTGGCTCACAGCTTGGTGATCTTAATAAGGATAACCCATTGAACAGTGGCACTGTTTCTAGCAAAAGAAAAATTGCTGATCTTGTTAGTGAATTAACACATGAATCTATGGGTAATGCTTTTTGCACAATTCATGGACAATACGATGGATGTAAACCAGACCAAAACTTGCAATAGTCACTGAGGAAAAAGAAAGATTCCATTATGAACTACGAAAATATTGAAATCGAAGCTAAGACAGCTGCTGCTGATACACGTTGGTTTAACGGTACTTCAGAGAGCATTCTGACGAGACTCGACAGACTCCAGGACATCCTTGACAGAACACGCATGGCTGCCAGCAACCCTAACAATTCTGACAGAGACATTGAGCGTTACGCTAGCATTATTACAGAGTTTAGCGCAGAGAAGGAACAGCTCGAGAAGCTTGCTTCAGAATATGTTGACTTCGACACTGAAGATTACTTGAACAGCTTGCCTGGTGGCACCATTGCCAAGGAATACCGTGTTAGCAGTGCTGGCACCAGTGACCTGGGTGAAGATGATGGTAGCTTGCTATACCGCACAGCTTCTTCAATCGAATCAGAGTACGCAGATGCTGACTGGATCAACTTTGTTACTGCAGGTGCAGAGGTTTGGATTGAAGACCAAAGCCCACGTTTGCTTGACAGCCAATTGAACACTCGCGAAGCTGCTGTATTCTACGTTGAAAGAAAGACGCTGCCAATTCTTGACACCATCAAGCGTGCTTCTATTATTGACAACTTTGTTGACAACGTAGAGATTTGCCGCAGAGCAAAGAACGAGGGTCAAAGCTTCCGTAATATTAAGAGCGCAAACACGAACAAGCTTTCTGCTCGTATTATTGAAGAAAGAATTGACGACTCGTTCGGTTCAGGATTAAACTGGCTTTAATCTATGACTGATACCTGGAATGGTTTTCGTTTTGTTGGTGCTGTAGAAGACGACACGAACGAACCACCTGAAAAGAACAGCGATCTTATCGAATCTTTGAAAGTAATGCTTGCTGAAGCATACGTTCTTTATCACACTATTCATGGTTTCCACTGGAACGTAAAAGGAACAGACTTTTACGAATATCACAAACTGTTTAATAAAATAGTAGATGATATCTATGAGAGTATTGATCCAATCGCAGAAAACATTCTTAAGCTAGGTGCTAATGCACCATTCGTAATGAGCCAACTATCTAATATGAGTGGCATCGAAGAAACTGGCCTTGTTAGTAAGGATCCAAAAGAACTTGCTAAAAAGTTTCTTGAAATGAACGAAGAATACGTTAAGCATATTAAAGAAACGTTCAACGCTGCCAATCGTGAAGATGAGCAAGGCGTTGCCAACTTTATTGCAGAACGTATAGATCAGCACCAAAAGTGGAGCTGGTTCCTAAAAGCTTCTATCGGAGAGTAATGGATTCTGTACCAGAAAGTATTGGTAAGGTAGTAGCTTTGCTAACTGCCATGATGAGCGAACAGGAAAGCCTCGCTTATGAAATGGTTTTAGAAAGCGATCCCATCGAATTGTTTAGTGCAATCACAGGCATCATGATGGTTTTCATCAATAGATTGGCCAAGATTGATGGAACAACAGCAGAGGAATACTTAAAAGACCTCGGAATGTTTGCTTTTAGATCAGAATGAGTATTAACCAAGAATTGCCAGATGGTATTACTTACAATACCAGATCTTCTAATGAAATTGAATTAGATTGTACTAATGAAGTTATCAATAGTACTAAATGTAACAAATGTGACCTTTGTTTAGAATCTATTCTTATTAACATAAGCGGTAGGCACGAAGGTTATGTAAAAGCGACACCAAGCGGCAATATAGTCTGGAAGAACTCATTGCCAAAGGATAGAGTGCGTTCAATAAAGATTCTAGATGAAGCACTCATCGATAAACTAGATAAACACAAAGAAAGGCACAAGAATGATTAGATACAGTACACAACCATCAAAGGGTGCTGACGTAATCACTGATAGCCCTACTTCAAAGATTAAAGTCACAAAAGACACCAAGGGCTTGGAAGACACTGGCAAGCCGAGTGAGAGTGTTAGAAACATTCTAGACTTAGACGACGAAGACGTTAACGAATAAGTTATAATACCATGGATAATTCAAAAACATCTCAACGCAGGAACTTTCGTTGTGTTTTCAACGGATACGTTTCAGAATACAATCGGGATGCTATTATCCAGTCTATTATCTCTCAGTTTAACGGTTATTTTGCCGATCCTGAAGTAACACTTATTGATAAAGGCTTCATTCTAAGCATTAATATTGGTGAAAATCTTTCTGCAAGCATGGTAAGGGACAAAATCCTTTGGAACCAGTTTGTAGAAAGTGTTACTGCTGCAGATGCTATTCGTAAAATACAAATTATTCGTTTGCCTAAAGCGAGTACCGAAGGCAAAGTCGATATTGATGGTTTAGGTGAAGACACGGGTGTCGATGAGAAGCTTAACGTGCCACTCACCTATAATTCACAGTACACAATTGGTCCCAATCAAGATGGATCACTCGGCTGGCACGCTAGCGTTCACTACGCTGACCCAACTGGTGAGCTTTTGCCATCAATCTATGGGCCAGGTGCTGAAGATGGTGAACCTGTCGATGAAGACATCAAACCAGGCCTAACTGATCCGCATGCTGATCCGAACACTACTCTTGATAGCGGTAAAAATGATCAAGAAAGATTAGCACCACTTTTTAGCTTTAAAGTTATTTCAATGGGTGGAGAAGGATCAGCTTTTAGCGATATTGGCCAACAAAATCAATACGGTATTAGTATGGACGCGCCAAATGTTACATTGCGCCCCGATGTCGATGCTAAAGACCGCTTGGTCTCTGATCAAGCCATGATCCCTGGTGGCAACTTCTTTAATTATACAAAGCAGCAGGGTACTACACCGGGTTTTGAAAAACAGTTAGGTGATTCTACTGAAGGTTTGCTTACTGGCTTTGATGATAAATCATTGGGCACTAAATCAAACAAACAAGACCCTACTATTGCTAACGAAGAAGAACTAGATCCTAATCATGACATTAGAGGAGAATACGGTTCTACTTTAGATATGTTGCATGTAGGCGATGACCCAATTGGCGGAGCTTCATACGGTTCTTATTTTGGTTTAAATGAAACATATGATTATCAAGGTGACATAGATGAGTACGGCATATAAGATATACCCAGCAGGACAAGATCCATTAAAATGCACACCAGGTGATTTTATCCTAGTTTCAACTACTGGGATTCTTGCTAAGTTTATTCGCTTCGGTCAATTCGTTCGCTACCACGGCAAGATGAAGCCTTATTCTCATTGGAACCATGCTGCTATGGTTATTGATGAAGATGGAACTATTGTTGAAGCTGTTGGCCGAGGGGTCATCGTAAGCAACATTAGTGAATATAAAAACGTAGAGTATTACTACGTTACAACAAAGCTTAACAAGCAAAGCCGTGATCAAGCGGTTGCTGCTTGCAAAAGCTTCATTAAGGATAAGTATGGTTTCCTAACCATCTTGAGTATCGCTTTGGAGTTGCTGACTGGCATTAAGATGCAGTTTACAAATAGCAACACCATGATTTGTAGTGCTGTAGTAGCACAATCTCTATGGGCCGGTGGTGTTGTATTCGACCGAAACCCATATCAAATGATGCCAGCTGATTTGGCAGCTTCTTTTAACATTTTAACAGAATTGCCAAATAAATTGAAAAATTGATAAAAGATTGACTTTTGTTAATTTTAACAATATTCTTTAAATATGAAGAAAGCTATAATCACAATCAGTTATGATCCCCGTGATGCACAAAGCGAAGAGCTAGCAAGCCAAGAGATTAGCGAGACAATGTCTGGCCTTCTTAACAGCCTACGTACTCAAGTCAATGGCGTCCAGGTATCTGTAAAGTTCCAAAATACCAATAAGGAGAAATAATAATGTCCAGTCCACTGAACACAACAACAACTAGAGCTGCAGGTCGTGCTTTCGTTGCTGCTATCGTTGGTGCTTTGCTTGCTTGGGGTGCAACCAAGTGGGGTAAGTTTAACACCGGTACGTTTGCTGCGTTGACACCAGTTGCTTCAGGTTTGTACTACACGGCTATCACTGCTTTGGAGAAGAAGTACCCCAATCTTGGTTGGTTGCTTGGTACCCTTCCTCAGCCTAAGGCTGCTGTTGTCGTAGAGCCTACGCCAGCGCCCACACCGGCTCCAGTTGCTAAGAAGGCACCTGCTGCAAAGAAGGTTGCACCTAAGAAGTAACGCAGTTCAGGTCCTGTAGCTCAGTTGGTTAGAGCACAAGCTTGTCACGCTTGGGGTCGTGGGTTCGAGTCCCATCAGGATCGCCACTAATAAAGGAATATAGTGAGAATCATTAACCCATTTGTATATAACGTTGTAGACCAACACAGGCAACACAAGAAAGATGATTGACTTCATGAAGGAAAAGAAGTATAGACTAATTAGTGCTAACTTCGTTAACTTAATCTTCCAGGATACGACCAGAGACTAACATGATTAGATCATTTGATGTGTTTGACACATTGTTCGCTAGACGCTACGTCAACAGCAACATTATCTGGGACAGTATGGAAAAGGATACTGGCATCCAAGGATTTGCTCAACATAGAAGAGCTGCTGATACTGGCAGTAGGAACCTTAAGCAGATTTACCAGGCTATGGCAGCAGACGGTCATATTCTTGAAGAAGATGTTGATCATTTTTGTGCCGTTGAGATATTGGCAGAGAAGTCTCTTATCTTCCCCATCAAGGAAAACCTAGATAAGGTTAGAGACGGGGATTTGTTTGTTTCTGACATGTACATGACGGGTCCAGACATCCTGAACCTCGTTAGATCAGTCGGTATGGACAAGCAGGTAACTATTTACCAGTCAAACGGGGATAAGGCTACAGGGGCCTTCTGGGACCGTATGAAGGGCAAATTAGACCTCGAATACCACCTAGGCGATAATATTCACTCTGACTACAACATGCCTAAGATGCGCGGATTTAATGCTGTTCACTACCCGAACACTAACAGCATGTCTGAGATCGAAGAGTACCTGGTTTCTATTGACCTTCAGCATCTTGGTCTACTTCTAAGAGAGATTCGTCTTAGGAACTATGAACCTGAGTACGATCTGTACCTAGACATCGCCAACCAAAAGAACTTGCTTCTTATCTTCTTATTTTGCGAAATACTTCACCGCAAGTATAAGAATAGGCAGATTGTATTCTTAGGCAGAGATTGCCAGCTTACACAAAGAATATATAACACTTTCTATAACGTTCGGTCGTATTACTTGCCGTTCTCTAGGGAAGTAGCTATGAAGGATACCGACGCAGCTGTTCATTACCTGAAGACTCATGCGCCAGAAGGTTCTGTTTTGGTAGATATCTCAAGCACAGGTAGAACCTGGGAACTTATCTGTGAAAAGCATCCATTTGATGTAGAGGTGTTTGTTCACTCAGATACTTATTGGTATTCACAGACTAAACCTGTAATCCCTGAAACGTTTAGCTATATCCACGCAAATAGTGTTATTGGCAACACTAGTATCATTCTCGAGATCTTTAACTGCGGTGACCACGGTAAGGTCAAGAGTATTGAGTTGGTTGATGGCGTACCAGTGTGCAAGTTTGGAAAGACTGAACTCCCCAAAGAGCTCATTGATATTATTCATAAGCCAGTTAACGACGCAGTAGACTTGAGAAGAAAAAATAACTATATTAATCTTACTAATGAATTATCTAAGGTAGACGACGATATACTGAACGTATTGTCTGCTAATCTATTGGTAAATATTTCTAATACATCTCGAGAATACTTGAATATCAACAATGTTTTAGATGAGTTCGATAGGAAAGAAGCACAATATTTAGATAGCGTGTCTAACTAAACAATCCCTGGTAGCTCAATTGGCAGAGCAAATTATTAACCAAATGATGTAACTAAGCAAAGTATCTGTATTAGTTATTATGGTTAATAAAAATGTTATTGCAGTCGCTAAAAGAAGAAGAAAACTAAAGTTTCTTGTAGTTGAATACATGGGCGGTAAGTGTCACAGATGCGGTTGGTCTGAGCACCAAGCAGGTTTAGTGCCACACCATGTTGATGAATCAAAAAAGTCTTTTGGCATTGGAATGGGTGGCCAGACAAGAAGCTGGGAGAAGATTAAAGAAGAATGCAAAAAATGCATTCTTTTATGTGCTAATTGTCACAGTGTTGTTCATGCTATTAATGAAGAATACTATTTTGACGAAAGCAATATACCAGAATATTTAGACATAAATGATTTTAACAAACAGTTTAAAGGTTGTTTAGACTGTGGCAAAGAAATATCTATAAGAGCGTTGCGCTGTAAGAGTTGTAATGGTAGAATAAATGCAACAAAATAATTAATCCGCCCTAGCATAATGGCAATGCACCAAACTGTTAATTTGCAAGATCTTGGTTCGAATCCAAGGGGCGGAGCTTCTCGGTTCCTGGTTCGAGTCCAGGCTGGGGAGCAGAGGAAGCATGGCTGAGAGGCTAAAGGCACCGGTTTGCTAAACCGGCAGCGGTCCGCCGCTCGTAGGTTCGAATCCTACTGCTTCCGCCATTCTGGGGTAGTGTAAAGGTAGCACCGGAGTCTTTGGAACTTCTAGCCCTCGTTCGACCCGAGGCCCCAGAGCTTTTGTTGAAGGTTCGAGTCCTTCTCCCTCAGCCAAATAATACCATTTAAAATGTGCTCAAACTTATAACAGATAATAGGCACATTGCCTATTGTCCAGCGTTCCCATAGGAACAATATAAGGAGTAACACGATGACCTCGATGTTCGATTACGATGACTCAGTAAATCTAGTCTTTGATGCCAAGCTTGCCGGTAAGAAGCTTGTCACTGCTAAGCACGAACTGCTTACAAAGACTGGTGATTTCTTGTTCCTTGCTCACAGCGAACGTGAGCTTGCTTTCCGCATGCAGGTAATCGAAGAAGACATTGAGCGTACTGCCCACCGTCGTCTTGCTTCTGTGAGCGATTCTAAAGCTAAGCTTGTTCGTGCTGTGTTTGACGAATGGCAGCTTCGCCACGCTTCTTGCGAGTTTTGTAAGCAAGCTGGTCTTGGTGACATGATTAACAACCTTAGAGGTAAGGGTTCTAACTACGGTTTGACCAAGGATACTTCAGGGAACATGACAGCTGACCGTGGTGGTCAAACAGCGCAAGGTGGTTTCCAGGGATCAGGTTGCGGTACTGTATCTGGTTTCATGGCTCACCAACAAGCAGGCACAGCTCCTTGCCGTAACTGCACGATGGCTAACAACATTCAAACCCAGAGAATGACAAGAGACCAAGCCCCTGTCGGCAAGGCATACGACAGTGATGCTCAAGCAGACAAGCAATAATTAACCTATATAAGATTAGTTAGGTTAACATGGCTAAAATCTTTAATTCATCAAAAGAAACTTCACCTAATTCTATTGTAGAAAGTGGTGGCGATATTCGTGGTGCCCTTCCGTGGTTTGATGCTCCAAGCATCGAACGCCCTGTCATGTCAACCGAAGAGCGAAGTAATGTAAATAGTATTGCTCCTCATAATAATGAAAGCAACTGGATTGACTTTAGAGGTCGTGGAAAGCTCAGAGGCATTTGCCTTTATTGCTTAAAGAACAAGTTCACAACTGATCCAGATGCTACGCCAACGGGTGTGATTAATAGCCTTAATACAGAGCAGCTGGCAGAGGTTAAATCATGCAAAGGTGACGAGGGCGTTGGATTCGGCCAACACAGACGTTCTTCATTGACTCAAACAGGCACAGTTGATCCCAACGAAGAGCCATTTGAGCTTGTATTTTCTAATCCACAAGAAGCTTTAGACCACATGCTCGAAAATAGCAAGCAGGACAAAGAACGTTTCCCCATCAAATTGCCTGAAGAACCTTATGGTTTTGAAATTGGCATTGATACTACGCCTAAGCAAATTAAGAGAAGAACACGAAGAGCTTTTAATTCGTCTAGGATCTCATCATATTATGATTCTACTGGATTGCCATCAGATCAAATTGACCTTGACAACCCAGAAGTTTTAGAAAGTTTGCATATTGATCCACCAGCAGAAACTGCTAATGATGAAAGCTCATGGTCAGAAAGCACTGAAGGGCATAATGATGAAACCGCTTTGGTTAAGTTAATTAAGTCACAGAACTGTCAACACTGCCACGGTCTTGGTTGCAAAAAATGTTTGGGTGATATTGAGATCGAAAATGATGACACCGGGCATGATGGAGAGCACGATCTCGAAGATGAAGATGAATTGACTGAATCTGAAGCAACTGGAGAAACCGAATCTTCTAAAATTACTTGCCCTAAGCCACCTCTTGGTTGTGGTGGAATGTCACAGTTTAATAAGCCAGAAAATAGAATATTTGAGGAAACTCACTGCGGTAGTTGTAATGGAAATTGCGGCTCAAGCAGCAGCGACCCCTCAGCACACTGTATTGGTCACATCGAGACTGGCAATTGTAAGGGTCGTAAAAAATATGAATGGACAGCAAAGGACGGAAAGACCAAAGTCTGCCCTATCTGTAATAATGAAGGTGAAATTGACCAAGATCTAAATGATGCATTGCAGGCTGGTAGTGTAACACCTACACAGATTAAAAAGGTTAAGAAAGAGTTTGAGAAAAAGAATAAAAGCGAATTGCCTTCTAAGCCAATCTCATTTGATGAAGATAATGAAGACGATTATGAGATTGGCACTGGTTCTGTTCCGACTTTGGGTGAATTGCCTGAAGCGCCAGAGGCACCAAGACCAAACTCAGTTGAAATGCACTCAGCTTTATCTAGTTTTATAAAGGAACTTGCACCAAGTGGTTCAACTACAAATGGTATTGAGACGAATACGTTGCCAAAACCAGGTGAAGTTGCTACGCACAACAATTGTGGTTGTGATAAGAGAAATGGCCTAGCTTCAGATAAGAAGATTGAAGAGATTATGGCCAATAGATCAACAAATGGTTATGATGAAGGTATGCGCAATATTTTTGAGAGTACTAGCGATCCTGAAGAAAGAAAAGAAAAGCAGAACGAATTCATTAAGCAGCAGTATGCTTGCAAGGGTGATGGACAATGACAGATAAGCTAGAAGCACAAGTAGACGTAAATGGTCCAACGCTTTGTGTTTATCACATGTACGAAAAAAAGCTAGGGCCTAAGCTATTTAATAAACTATTCCCAGATATTGGTCCCTGTGACGTTTGGGATAGAAACTCGCCAGAGTACCAAGAGCTTGAGATCGAAAACCTTGGTGACAGACAGTTTCAAGAACTTCAGAAAGTAAGCAAACCTACTGCTACTGAAAAAGTTACTACAACTGGTCAAGACGTTATTGATACTTGTGTAAACCATGCAAAAAGACCTTTGCAGAATGGCATTGAAAACGAAAGAATGGCAAGTTACGCACGTCCTTTGAACAAAAACGAATCACCAGATATTGAAAGACGTATGTTCGAACGTAGTCAAAGAGCTAAAAATAAAGCTCGTAATACTATGGATAGATTCATTAATAGACTCCAGCAGATGCGCATAGATAAGGCAATGGGTGTAGATGGTAATGAAGTTAGCAGACAGACGACTCATCTAAAGCCAGCTCTGCCTGATATCGATGCCACAACACCAGTATCACGCCCTGTTCCTAAGCAACTTATTACGCAACCTACCGAATCTACAATGCCAACAGTAGTTACTCCAACTGAAGCACCAGCAGAAGGACTACCTAGTGCTCCAACTGAATCAATCATTCCTAAGAAGACTGTAAGAAGACCTTGGGAAATTATTGGTAATCCTGAAGGCAAGCCTACAGGAAATGGCCTCGAGGAAAATAATGGAATATAAATTTGTATTCAATAAAAGCAAGAACGCAGTGACCGCTGCTCGTCGCGGGCCTAGAGAAGTAGCAACTAGCATTAGCGCACTTGAGCACGAACAAGAAAAGAACCAAAGAAAAAAACAACGTAAAGAAGAGCTTGAAAAGTCACGACGTAGCCGTGAAGACATTGATGCTCCATTTGCCATTCTAACTGGTGATAAAAGTAATTATGAGTCACCATCTTTTCAATTTGCACACAAAAGCATTGATGAGTACAAGGGTTTAAAGAATGATTTGCCATACGCTAGGACTCTTAAGCTGCTTTTAAGATCTCCTGGCTCAGGTTATAAGAAAATCCTTCTTCCACCAAGTCACTATGAACAACATCTGAGTGATGAACATATTGATTTGGTAAGAAAAGCTCACTATGCCCGTGGTGGCACTGGTGCCCCTATGCTTGAAGCATACATCCCAGATGTAGATTCTAAGCCGAGTGAAGAATACCTAAAGTTTATGCAGTCTATCGAACAGGCTAAACTTCGCGCTAATAAGGGTAGGAGTGCTATTTCCAGTGGTTCACAACCAAGACAGTTAGAACCTGGTGACCCTGTTAACCTTGCAGCTACTCACGGTTTGGGTAGTATCGCACACATGCTTAGCTTTAGCACTGCTGCACCATTTAAATCAGGAACTGGTCTTTGTAAGTGTGGTGAAGAAGCAAGCAAACACGTTACTGTGGAAGAAGCAATAAAACATTTTAAAAAAACAAAAGAACACTTAGAAATCCACAACTTCATTCCACAAGGATCAGCTGACGCCACAAGCGATGCTATCCTTTCGCAATCGCCATTACTTAAAATTACACGCCCAGTCGAGCAACCAGATGGTTCAATGAAGATGCAATCAGGAGTGAAAGCATTTGACGATGAGTCTGGTGTTAAAGGCAACTGGTTGCCTATGGTTAGATTGGGTTTGGAACCAACAAGTTTTCGTAGACTGATTGGCTTTGATAAGGCTCGACAAGGTGTTGCTGCTGTAGCTAATAGAACTAAAAAGCTTGTAGAAAAAACTACACAACCATGCACCTGTACTGATGGTGAGATTGTGCCAGGCAAACTCAGTGGTGCTGCTAACTGCCCAGATTGCGCTACACCAGGTAAAATTACATATAAGACTTCTAGAGATGCAAGCGGTAAGTTAACGCTTAGACCATATACTCGTGCCGTTGGTGATGGTTTGTTGCAGTTTGTAAACGAGCAAGACGCACCGTCCTGTAAGGGTGGTTGTGTTGGAGGTCGTGTATACAACGATAAGACTAGTACCACTGGTGCTATCTGCTCTAAGTGCAATGGTACCGGTAAGGATCTGACTTCGTTTAAATGCACGAATCACAACAATCCCGGATCGGCAATCCAACTTACTGCAAACAATAAGCACGCTAGATGCAATGGTACTGGTCTAATAGAGAAAATAACTTCTAGCTTGGTTAGCCGTAAGCCTAAGACTATTAACATTGAAGATACTAACCTGTTTGAAGGCAATGGTCGTTTTGCTATGCCATTCGCTCCAGATCCAGGCAGAAATATCCAAGGTATTCTTTGGAAAGGCCACGCTAATCCTAGATGCACTAGATGCAATGGTGACGATGAATACCAGACTGAGAATGGTTTGCCATGCAATTGCAGAATAGCAAGCCCAACAGATGAGAACGTATTACCAGGAAACGTTAGAGTTGTTGACCGCAGAGGCATCAACCTTCCTGAGCACCACTACGGTAATCACATGCTTGAAGCATATGGCAATGATATGGCGAATGCTCCACACGAAATTGGCCACATGCCTAATAATATTGTGCCAGGTACTGGTGACACTGTTCACCAAACATATCGTATTGGTTCGACACAGCAATACTCACCCGGATCAGACACCTTTGATGATGCTTCGTTCCTGGGGCTCTGGTCACCTGGCAAGAGAATTCCAAAGGCTGATCATGAGCACTTGTTGCGCAAGTCAAGAGAACACGCTAGCAGTGTTAACGCACCTTTCTGTGCTGCAAGTGCTGACCTTGAAGAAGCTAACAACTTGCTATCTAATCGCTTCAAAGTATACCCAGATAATATTATGACAAGTACACTTAATAAAGCTAAGCGTTACTTCACAAGAGCTACAAGAAGAGTATCGCCAGAATTGTACCCACAAAAAATTCAACCAGCTATTGCTAATGTGGAAAGCACGATCTCTGCATTGCCAGATAGTCACACAGGTCGTTATAACCGTCTTGCAGACCAACTTTACACCCACGCTGGATTGCTTGCTGGTTCTGACTCACCAACAACTGACCGAAGCTGGAACAAGTTCCAAAAGAACAAGGAAAGAATGCTAAACGTTGTTAATCGTTTCCAGGGTGAAGGCGCCCGTAATGACGTTGCTGATGCGATTGATAAGCTATTGTATGTATCAAAAATGGATCGTTTATTTTCAGTACACGACCCTGTGTCTCAGGAAACAAGGCATTATTTTATTGAGCGCGGCGCAATGATTGGCAATGACTAGTGGCAACTATATTGACAAGTGGACAAGGGGCTGTAAATGCGTAATAAAAAGTTTAACTCAAAGTATGCTGCTGAGATTTCGGATAGCGTACCTGAGAATGCGGTGCAGGGTCTAGAGTCAGCATCTATTTTTGTTCCACCAAAAGAATTTCTTGGAGAATCTGATCTCGGTGGTAAAATCAACCGACCATTGTTTACTCAACTTGAGACTGTAAGAACAACACCCCTTAATAGACCACGCATCCGCAATAGAAGACCAGACAGAAACATGCCTGAAGAGGATCGTGACGAGATCGTTACGGTTAGCCCTGAGCTATCAGAAGCTGGTATGAAGGCTTTTGAAACAAGAACCAATGGTCCTAGAAGAACAAATACTAGGGCTAGAAGAAAAATGCAAGAGTATGATCGCAATGCTCGCCATACTTTTAGAGCGTTTGTTTCTTTAACGAATAGAGTCCTTAGAGCTGCTTACCCATGCCCAACATGTGGCGGACAAAAGAATGGTGGTAACGCCATTGTGCCAGCGTGGAAGTGGAGAGAGCAAAAGTATTGCCCTGGTTGCTTAAACAAGGGCTATCGTATCACAAGCCCATGTCCTTCTTGCCAAGGAACTGGTTGCAGTCAATGCAACGATCAGGGTATTGTTAGAACCTCTGTAAAAAATCACATTTTTAACTTAAAAAAGTATGCAGAAGCAAAGAATGCTGCTGCAGAATTTCACAGAAAGAATTGCTCACACTTAGTATGTGATACTGAGTGCCCTATCAATAGAACTCTTGTAGATTGTACAAAATGCATAGATGGTCAAATTGATGGTAAAACATGCAAACGTTGCAGAGGCAAAGGCAACCTTGGAGTTGTCGATGAGCTTAGAGCTAGCCACAACGAAAATGAAGCAGCAAAGCAAGAAGAATCAAGAGGCGGATACATCCCCGAGCCTCTTGCGAAGAAACACACTCATGCAGTAGCAGGAGCGAGCCGTAAAGTTGTAGACGCTGTTGGAAAGCTTGCCATCAGTGGTGATTGTGAAGAACCAGCACCACAATTCCAGATGAGTCACGTAGAAGGACCCCCTCGCGTAGGTGACATCGTTTGGATGGGTAACTACTCGATTGCCAACAAAGATGCTGGTATGCGAGCAGGCGAACGACAAGAACCATATGATACGTATAGCTATGACCCTGATTATGGTAACCCTGGTCACCACATTAAGAGCAGAATGCGCCAAGAAGTTATGCGCGGCATATCACAGAGTGACACCGTGCCAGACATTGTTTCTGTACCGCCTCAAGATAACGCTTACCAAGACCCTGTTTCTGTAGGTATTATTGGACGAGTCTCCTCTGACAATCGCAAAGCAGATATTATGCAGGCAGGTCGTCCGCTAGAAGCAATGAGAGAAGAAAAGCGTAATAGAGATACATTTGGTTATAAGGACGAAAAGAAAGTCGTTTATGGACCAAATGAAGCATTTGACACTTCAAGAGTTCCAGGTGTCGACTTCGAAGACACTGCATATAGAAACGACGTTAAGACTCCTAGGACAAAGAAGCAATCTGTCGTTGAGCACTTAAGAAATGCATTCAATACATATGTTAGACCTTTGTTGCCATCAGAACTTTCTCCTTTGAATGGTCCTAATGGTCGAGTAATGGTTGGTAAGACTGCAAGAGATTATCCATTAGAAAAGACTGTAAAGGTAGATGAATCTGTTCTACCAATGCTTTCAGTGGCCGGTCACACAGTGGAAAATCACAAGGGTGAAAAGATCAATGTAAGACACGTTATTGACCTCGGTGTTGGTGTTAACAGCTACCGCGATGTAACGAGAAGAACTATTGATCCACAAGCTCGACAAGATCGTGAAGCACTTGGAAGAGAGCTGAATAGAAGAGCTGGTATCCCAGATGATCACCCACTTAGCTTGGTTGACGTTGTAAGAGGTGGAGAAGTTATTAATGAGCCCGAGGAAGCAAAATCCATTCACGGTCTTGAGAAAACACCTGTCCCAATTGAGAGTGAATCTGAAGCTGTTCTTTCTCTCCCTAAGCCAACCTTTACGTTGCCAATGCCTGCCCCAGAAGTGCCTGGAACAATGCGCCACCAGACTGAACGTGGTAGGGCAAGATTGCTTGACACTGCAGAAAAGACTATTGGTAGAACAATGAGCCCAGAAGAAGTTAAAAAGTTCCATGAAGCTGTTGACCAATCAAATGGTGAAATCAGCGAAGGCCTGAAAGCAATTGGTGAAAACAATGGAGAGTCCGAGAATGAAATTCAATAAAAGAGCGTATATTGAGCCAAAAGATGCTCCTGCAGGCGTCCCTTGCCGTTTTTGCGATATGCCATCGAATGTAGACGGCCTCGGTCCTGTTCTACAAGATGGTCTTGCAATCGACAAGAAAAGACCGCTTTTTTCGCATGGCTATTGCCTTATGAACTCAGGCGGCAAAAAGCAAGATGATTATGACTTTTCTCTGCAGGACTTGCTGCCAGAATCTTTAGTTAGTCTTTATCACAATGATGTTGAAGGATCAGCAGAGAATAATACATGGGCTTTTGCTTCAAAAATGCGTTTTATTTCGCATGAAGAAGCAAATGGTATCACAGAAACCGATGCTACCCCAAAAGTAAAAAGAATGACCCGCAAGGATAAGCCTGAAGAATACGATGATGATGACACAGGTGCACCTACGCCACCTAGCAAATAGACAATGTAATTAACCATAATACGTACCGTAGTGTATGTATCCAAGTACAGGAGAAACTAATGGAACCACGTTTGAACGTAAAGGTCGCTGACCTTTTTGATAAAACAGCATTCGCACCTAATCCAAATGACAATTTTGTAGCCCCAGATGCACAAGGTCATTACCCACAAGATTTGGGTAACTTTGTGGACGAGGACAGCAACCACTCTGAAGAAAACATGCAGGCTTACATGGAGCAGCGTGAAGGTCTTGGCAACCAGATCCAACGCTACGTTAATCAGGGCATGATGCACAACGATGACCAGAACACTGCCACAGATGCAGTGCCTATGGCTATGAACGAAGCTTTGGTTAACTCACGTGACCTTACAGATGTTCCAGCAGGTGCTACCCCACAACTTTCTAGAGCTGCAAGCAAGTTCGCCAGTCAGGCAAAAGGATTCCGCAACGACCAAGCTCGTTCTAACTTCACACTCGGTCTTGTTGCCAACATCAACACTGGTTCGATCGTAAACGCTCGAGTTGTGGCTGAGACGCCTAGCACAAAGATCGCCGGTACAGTGATCGCTGTTGGTGATAAGGAATTTGCTGTTATCTGGGACGACCGCACTGCCTCTGTTGAGCGCAAGGGCGACTATGAGTTGGTAATCGCTCAATAACTCATGTTCAGAACTAGAAGAACTAAGATCACTTCTACTCCTGTAGAAGAGGTCCTTGAGGTTAAAGAGCCAGTGTTTGAACCTCTTTGGGAACAAGATTGGCCCGAAGAAGATCCATGGGAAGAATCGTGGATCGAAGAAGAACCAGAATACCAGCAGCAAACGAATATCGAATCGCTGATTATCGATCGGTATGAGAATGAAATGCAATGGGGTAAGCTGGTCGATTACGACGGTAACTATTACTATTTTCAATGGGATAACAAGTCAAAAAGAATTGTTCGCCTAGTTGGTTCTAAAATTAATAAGTTAACTTGGGACTTATGCAATGAAGTTTTACAGAAGTATTATGTAAAGCAACAGGAACCAAAGACTGAAGATAAAATTTTACCACAGGTTGAAAAAGTGATTAGTGGTGCACTGAATCAAATCAATGCATCGTTTAAAAGCTTAGAAACAAAAGTTGATAAAGCATTAGCTGCGAAGCCTACGCCAACTCCTGTACAAGCTGCCCCAGCGCCTAGACCACAAACAGTCCAGTCAGTTCCACAAACTGATCTACCAGCGATGGGTGGTGTGGCTGATGGTGACATCAGTGCTAATGCTCTTAGATTCTTACAGGAATCAAACACACCGGATCTCGGTATAGATTACATGAGTCTTTAAGGAGACAAGATGCCAGAAATTGCAGAAGGCAAAGGGCCAAGACAAGTAAAGAAGCCATACATTCTCGGTCAATTCGTTACTATATATGGCAATGACGGTGCACCAGGTGGGCTGAACCCTCCTGCAATACCATACACTCCATTGGTAGGTACTGGCACTGGTTCTTTGGCCGGTACAACTTGGAATGGTGGCATCCCCGGTGGTGTTGCCCCAGGACTGCAAATGAACGTTAACGGTGGTGGATCTACTGCTGTTGGTTACGTGTGCAGCCCTGCTCCCTACACAAACATTACTGACTTGGCCAGTATTAGTGCTCTCTGCTCGGCAGACAACAATGTAACTTGGAGCGGTACAGCTAACGTTTACTTGCAAGGTACGTTTAACCGTTTGCTTAACCAGACGAGCTATAGCGGTACTAACTGGGTTACAGTAGCGTCCGGCACAATTACCAGCAATTCTGGCGCGCCAACAGCTTTGCAGGTATCATTCGACACTGTCACGATCTACAACGCTTACCGCATTGTTGCAAGTGGTTCTACTGCAAGCGGCATCATCAACTGGTCTATCCCAGGTCTGTTCATTGACCTTAGCGCAATGTCCCCAACATTCCCTTCTCACCTTGCTGGCAACGGAAGCATTGGTCAGCACAGCCTGACAGACCCAAGAAGCGTTTCTGTAACGCCATCGACAATCTCTGGAGCATCTGGCACAACATACCCAGGTAATGCTACTTACACCAACGAATCGATCTCGAACGCTCCGTACTCAGCAACCGCTAACGATTCAGACTACATCGCACCATAAAGGATTGACATGGAAAGACAACAAAATATAAGATTGAGTTCTACTCGTAGAGTAGGTGCTAACTTTGACTTCAATGGCAATCCAATTACGCAGAACGCTTCCGGTGGTGTTATTCGTGCTACTCGTAGCGTTAACTACCCCTGTGGTTGCCCAAAGATTGGTAACATTGAAACTTGCACTTGCGAGCGTTACTAATAGAAAGATTAATCAATGGCTACCAATGACTGGAGTGCTTCTGCGGAATTTAACCGCATGAAGTCAGCCGGAATTACTCTACCACGAAATCCAATTGCTGGACGTGTTGCTGCTCGTGACATGCTTAAGAGAGCTGCGAGCCCTGGCTCGATGGCAAGTGAAATTGGCCCAATGGCTATGGCTATGGGTGGTCCTCCTGAAGGAAGACAAAGACTGAATGGTCTTGGTAAGGATTTCCTCGCTGAGAACGGGATGACTCGTACTCAGAATAGAAGACTTGGTGCCGCTACTGGATCAGACGCTCAGTGGGCTTTGCCTAAGCTACACGACCCATTTGAATACTGGCGTGAACGCACGT
>Ga0208378_1000133_pt1 | contig 27928 bp, 35 predicted proteins | sample CryBogCBE24Aug09_FD_184556 | JGI IMG/M metagenome (GOLD analysis project Ga0208378, IMG submission 184556) | Freshwater microbial communities from Crystal Bog, Wisconsin, USA - CBE24Aug09 (SPAdes) (version 2) | ecosystem: Environmental > Aquatic > Freshwater > Lake | place: Crystal Bog...
CCATGCCTTTAGTACTATCATCAAATAATTTTTTGGATGTTAATGAAGCATTGGTAGCATCATCTTTATATTTGACAAATGCTTCATTCCACCCAGTTGCCCAATCTCTTGCCTGGACTTCAGATTCCGCAACAACTTGTTTTTGAGTTCTACCCCAATCTTCAATTTCTGCTTTTTGTTTTAAGAATTTGGGATCAGTATCCGCATTATAATTTGGTCCATTAGCTTCTTGAAATAATTTTCTTTGAGCATCAATGCGTTTGGTAGTTTCTTTATCAACTTCTGCTTGAGCTTTTTGACTAGAAGTCATTGTTAATTCAGCAGTTTTTCTTTTTATTTCAGCAATCTGTTCTTCAAATTGAGCTTGTTGATTTAATAAAGCAATATCTTCTTTTCTGGCTTCAGTGCCAGCTACGATATCGCCTTTAATTCCAGTTGTTCCGGCAAAGCGTTTATTTTCTTCATCTTTCATCTTTTCAAGAATAGCTATTTCTTTACTATGATCAACACCTTGTTTGCCTTGTTCAGCAGTTAATTTGTTTATTTCGCCCTGTAATCTTATAAGTTCAGTTTTATGTTTGCTTTCACTATCAAATTTTTCTAATTCAGCGGCTTTATAACTATTACTGGCACTTACCAAAGATAATTCTTTTTCTAATCTTTCTTTGGCAATTTTATTATTAGCAATCATTAATTCCAATTGTGTGTTTAATGAAGCTATATGAGCGGCATTAGGATCAACTGGTTTTTCAGTTGATATCGGTAAACTAGCTTGTTTATTTTTATCTAAAGCAATAGTATTTTGATTAACATAATCTGTTAATTTTTTCCAACCTGATGCTACACCTTCACTGATTTCATTTCCTAATTTTTTGTAACCATCCCATAATGAATCCACTTGACCAGTCAATCGTTGATATACCGCATATACTGTAGCGGCAGCGGCAGCGGCAGCAATAAACCATCCTATTATGGGTGCCATTGTAGTTTCTAATGCCAACATACTGACTACAACACCTTGAATGGCTGTTTTTAATAACATGAATCCTTGTACTATGCCATAACCAGTTAATACAGTAAACACAGCTACCAAAGCAATACCAACAAGTTTGGCAGCACCCATCTCATCACTGATGCCGGTAAAATAACTGATTAACATTAATATTGGACTTAGAATGGTTAAGATTTCATTTTTAACATCATTCATAAATTTGGCCATACTAGAAAGAGCAGAAGCGGCAGCATCGGCACCTCTGGCAGCTTCTGCCATAGTACCTTTTGTTCTATCTAATTCGGCAACATACTTGACCCAATCAACACCTTTAACACTACGACCTAAAATATCATAAGCGGCTTGGGCTCGTCTGGCTGGATCTTGTATTGCGGCAAGACCTCTAGCGATTTTTTCATAGACTTCTTCGGCACTTAATTTATTAAAATCAGTAACAGCTATGCCTAATGCGGAAAAGTCAGCTCTTAATCTTGTGTTACCTTGAATAGCACCTTCAACAGCTTTTTCCATGAATCCAAAACTGGTCACAAGAGTGTTAGTATCTTTACCTACTGAACTCATGGCTCTTGAATATTCCAACACACTTTCGGTAGTCATACTTACTGATTCAGCAAGACGACTCATTTTGGCACCACCTTCTACTACACTTTCAATAAAAGTTCCAATGCCAATTGCCGCTATGGTAGAACCTAATTCACTAAATGCTTTTGAAACTGGATCAGTACTTTTCTTAATATTGACCATAGTGGTATTAACACTATCGCCCGCGGCTTTTACTTTGGCACTGAATTCATTTAATTGTTTGACCGCATCATCCAAGCCTTTCTGAAAGATACTGGCATCTATGGTTAAATTTACATTTAGATCATTTGGTCCGGCCATATTAAATTCCTACACTTTTAAGTTTTTGAAGTATTATTTGTTTGGCATAATCAATAGTGGGTTGACTCATACCATTAGGAGCTTGCGTAGATCCACGCATCTGACCATCTCTAAAACCACGCCCAGCATCTAATACACCAGCATATGGATAGGTACCGCGAATAGTACGACCATTCAAACTGGTATTAGATCTAGCATTGCCGGTTTTGATAGGAGTTAATTGATAAAATTTTTGATAAATTTGAGGCATACTAGCATCAATAGCACGATCCAATTGAGCTAATGTTATAAACAATTTATTTGGATTTACTGACATTCCCACCGGCAAAACTCCTTGCTCTTTCTACCATACGCAACATTTCTGCTTCGTCAGGTTTTTTAGCACCAACAGCCTTGCCTTCGGATAAGTCTTGTTGATACCGTCTATATTTTGTAGCCACATCCATAACATAAAGATCGAATGTGTCCGCTCTCTCAAGGGCCTCGCTGGGTAAACAATGATATCTTGTAGCCAAACCATCTATGGTTAAAACTAGAAAGATATCTTTTTCATTCCAATCGTGGTCCTCGTTTACTACTTTCCCAAGGTTGCTACAATCTTGGTAATTGCCCTCATTAATACTGGTCCAGGAATACTGACTTCTTCAGTAATAATTTCTTTGCCTTGTTCATCAAGAATCATCTTGCGTACCAATTCCAACATGGCTTCATTGTCAGTACCTTGTGTACTGGCCAGTTTCATAAATGTTTGGATTGGTTGGCGATCATAAGTGTAAAACTCAAGTGATTCACCATAAGAGGCAACAGTATCCTCATCATCGAGAATTACCTGTATTAGTTTGGGCTTGCTTGCTAGGTCTTTTAATTTCATCTTTCAATCCTTTTTCTATCAATCAGTTTGTTTACAATCAATAAAATAAAACTCATTCTATTGGTTGCTTTTTCTAAATCTTTGCGAGCACAACGAATTTCATTTTGTGCTTTGGCAATTTCTGGAAGCAGAGCATCCAGTAAATCTTCATCTCTTTTGTTGTCTAAGAGGTCCATAAATCTTCTTCCTTTGTATTTAACCAGGGAAACAAAATAAGGGCATGAAATGCCCTTATCGTGCTTTCTATTCAACTATTAGGTTGCTGAGAAAATGTATTCACCAGTAACAATGATGTTAATTGGTGTTACCCAGACTGGAGCTGTAGCAGTAATGCTTGGCTCTAATCCAGTGATATATCCTTGTCCGCGAACAATGATATTCTCAGTTGCGGCATCACCACTTGCGCCAGTAGTAGGACTAGCTACGCTTTGGAAGTGAATTTCAAAAGCTAGTTTAGTCTTGTACTTGGACAAATAGGCTAGACCTAAGTTTGTTGCTGTATCGCTAGCACCAGATCCGCCCATAACACCTGTTGAGCCACCAGCACCGAAGAATGCCACTGGATCTACTACTAGATTCATTGAGATTTCGTTAGTTGCTGTTGTTGGAACTTGATACTTGGCTGTACTATCTAATTGACTCCAAGAATGGATGTCGTTTGCGTTTTTCATCTTTACATCGATTAACGCTGGAATTGACAACTTGCCAGTGCCTAAGGCGATAGCAGTTGGAACTCCGTTTGTCAATGTAATGGTACTGGCATCAGCACGGTCGATGTTAACGACAATCTGTGTTACCGAGTTACCTGGTTGTGGGTTAATGTATGACATTATTTTTTCCTTTTATTGTGGTATTAATTTTACAAAGTGGAACAAGAATTCAGTAACTAGAGCATCTTCCATAAAGTGAGTCTGAACAGTTACTAAGCGTTGTGTAACGCCCTGAACATTAAGCTCAGGTGTAAGTCTCGCATCCTTTATAGTTTGTACTATAGCTTCATAATTCGGTAACACCTGCTTGGCATCTGTAACGAGGAACGCACGGATATTTGTATGTTCTTGTGTTGCCCCACTACCATCAAGAGCGTTGAGTGCTGTGATTTGATTCACTTGGTCAACATCCACATAAATGTGTTTTTTATTCTTGATATAAATGGGATCACGATCATTTACATACGGCAATGTAGTGGCCACTATCGCTGGCGATAAAGCCTTCTTATTAGAATTCAGATAATCAACAATAGCTGTTCTCATCTTGTTCTATGTAACCTCATTGCTCCAGGTTTTTTCTCACTTGCGGTGATAGAACCCTGATTCAGTATGTCGTACCAATCACCAACATTGATCAATTCCTCGAACAACATTTGGTATTTCTGTTGGTAAAATCCAATCTTGGCACGCTCAGCATTATCTTCCTTGCTAAAATCAGCGATCTTAGGCAATATAAAATAATAAAGTGCGTAAAAGACACAAAGATAAGTGAAATCTTGTTGTCTTACTAGGATTTGATTTGGATTAACATCTGGAACATCGCTAGCACTGGTAAAACTAGGGCTAACTGTTTCCTGTAGATATAAATCTCTCCACCAATCAGTGTATTTGATAGCATACAAGATTCGTTGAGTACTCTTGGTTAAAAGATCCTCAACGATATCATCCGTGAGGCCTTCGTTGTTCTCGAATAGACGCTGGTCCATGTCAAGAACATCCTGATATTCTGCGAAACTTGTTACAGTTCCGCTATTATTAGTAATGAAGGCCATCTTCAGTCCTTATTAAGCGATGTTGATAGTAGATGTAATTGTTACACCGTGTAATGGGTTAAGAGTTGTCGCACCAGCAACAGCCTTTAACACAACATCGGTAGCACGATAAGCTGGTAGATACAATGTGTTCATATCAATTGAACCACGCATAGCATGACCCAAAGCTGTACGAGCAAATACACCGTTAGTAGCATCAGTACCTGACACGCTAACTAAAGCACTTTCGTAAATTTCGATACCAGCGATTGTACCAACATAGAAACCACGCAATACATCATTACCCAAATCACTTAGGTTGCCCAACTGTGAACCAGCTGTAGCACCACTGTATGGCAATGTTGTTGTTAGGTTCTTCTTCAAGCTGTAAGCGGCACCTGGGTGAACCACAGCATAGAAAGGACCTGTCAAGCGTTGTTCGCGTAGGCTAGCAGCCGCTTTCAATAGATCATTAACTGATAATACATGTCCGCTAGCGCCTAGGTCAGGAGTACCAGTTGAATTAGCAACATAGTTAGCGGCAAAGCTACCCAAGTTACTGAACACTTGGCGGTCCATTGATTCAGCAATAGCACGACCTGACTGATCACCGATTTGACTGAATACATCGCTGTAAGCACTATCACGGATCATGTCTGTAATTTGGTGATAAACCACATGCTCAGCCAAACTAATTGTGGCAGCGTTTGTATTTGTTTGGTGTGCTGGGCTTGAGCTCTCATCAGTGATAAGATCAGCTGTTACACGATCCCAAACTGGCACTTGTAAGTTCTTACCAGAGTGGATTGGAGCATCGAACACAGTAACTAATTGACGAGCTACTGATGTTTCATATGCTTGGTATTGCGCCTGGGTAACCAGGTTGGCAAACAGTTCGCTATTAAGCGAGGTATTAATGTTTGATGGATATGACATTTTTAATTTTCCTTAAAGGTTATATTCTTTTTTGAGCTTGTGCTTGTGCCCATATCTTACGGTGGGCGGCTAGACTCATATCTAATTTTGAGATATCAATCCCTTCACTAGGACCTTGATTGATATTGCTCCTACTGTTGACTGTAGCAGGTGTTGCCGACACAAAGTGCGGATTCGAATCTAAAAATTCGCGTACTAAATCGTCAACACCTAATGGTTCACCGCGGTCATTATAACGAACGGTTCCTCTATTATCTACCACTTCAACTTCACCATCATCATTTAATCTTACATTGTTTGCTAATAGAGCTTTTACCTGATCAGCGTTCACAGCACGGTATTTGGCAGCGGCACTGATGAGAGGACTATTAACCTTGTATTCTTTAATAATGTGGTCTCTCTTTTGGATCTCTTGATCCTTTTTATAAGCAAGTTCTTGTAGAGTCTTTTCAAACTCCCCACGCTTCATTTGTTCAGCTTGACGGCGTTGTTCCGCTTCAGCTTTCAATTGACGAAGTTCTTCAGGATCGCCCAAGTCCTCGTAAGGTTTTGTGGCTTTCTTCAATACGCTGGACTTCATTCGAGCCATCATATCATCGACTTCTTTTTGTGTGTAAGACTTTGCTTCTTGTGCCTGGCTTTCACTAGCTTGTAGTGCCGCGTCAGTAGCGTTTGGTGTTGCCATAGAATTGTATGAGTCCATGTTGCTCTCGCCTCCCTTTAGAGTAATATGTTATTTATTAACACCGATCCAAGACCGGTATCAAATGGCAGAATTAACCGCCTCTTCCTGTCTTTTTCATTGGAACGCTATGCGACATTGCGGCACGAGCGCCATGATAATTCTTTTGTCCTGGAGCGGCGCCTTTGCTACGAGCAATGGCTCCAATAACTCCTGCGGGTACACCAGCGGCTTTAAGTTGTGCGGCACGACCGCCATGACCTAAAGCATTTGATTTACCTTCGAACTTGCCTGATTTTTTAGTATCCATGATACTCTCCTTATTTGTAACTTTCACTTGGTGTTTCTGGCTTGCCTAACTTGCCCCAGAACTTGTCCTGCTCAGGTGTTGGCAAACTGGATTCCAACATCCAACACAATCTATGAATGGTCTGTAGGTAATCGGCCACAATGTTTTGTAGACCATAATCCTTGTCAGCACCAGTCATGTCAAACACTTCATTGGCATTTGTGATCAAGGTATCAAGATTTTGGTATAAAATCTTGACCATTTCTTCAGCATTGGGAGCAACTGTTTCATCTTTGATATCTGCTAGATCTATGATTCTAGCCAGACTAAACGGAACTACCTCACGGAGAGTTTTTAAGCCTTCCGCAAGAGTATCGATTTCTTCTTGTAGTTCCTCGTAGACCTTTTGAAATAACTTGTGATTACTGTAGAATCCCATGCCCTGAACATTCACATGAAAACCATGTGCTTTGGTATAGAGAATAAAGTTGTTGGCCCAAAGGCGTTTTGTTGAGTCTTGTAGTGACATATTATTTTCCTCGGGCTATCTTGGTCATATGATTATGAACACGGCCTTCTACACCTTTCTTCTTGGCTGTATGATGAGCTGTGTTTAAGGCGATAGCTACAGCCTGTGCGTGTGGTTTACCCGCTGCCATCTCTGTGGCGATATTTTGACCTATGGTCTTAGCTGAGTATCCTTTGATAAGTGGCATTGCTATCTCCTTAAGCGTATGTGCTAGAATCCTGATCGCCCATAGTATGAAGTATTTCGCCCTGACGGTTATACAGTTTGGTTGTATAACCATCGCGGTGTTCATTCTTCATGTAATTACGAGCATCCTCTTCACGAGTAAAGAAGCGTTCAATGGTTTCAAGCCTTCCAGCTATCCATTTGTGAATCTGAACTTTGTGATTGGTAACCATGGTTTATTTCTTAGCTTCAAATACTGGATTGGCAAATTCAGCTAGATCAATCTTCTTGATCATTTCATCAGATTCCATTGGACTCCAGCTTGGGTTATAGTCATGTCCTGAACCGATTTTATTATCAGTACGAGTTTGAGCGGCTGTGACTTCTGGGATAGCCAGTTTCACATCTTTTGGTATTGAACGAACTCCGTCAAACATTGCTGAATTTCCGAATTGTTCTTGTTGTTTTGCGTTTGGATTATTTCCGTTTGGTAACATTGGCATATTAGCCTCCTTTAGTTGGTTTAAGTGGATTTGGCCCTACTTTCGGTGGCCAGTTTACATACAATGGCTTCTTGACAGGATCCACTCCTGCTGGGAAATTGTATTTCTTTTGAGCGGCGCTTTGTAAGGCACCATACATCTTGTCGCTATTGGGACCATAACTGTCTACATTCTGTTCAGGCATTATTTCGCCTCGGGTATTCCAGTTCAAGGCCTGTGCTGGATTGCCCATGTCAGTCTCAGTAAATGGTTTACCTGGCACAATCATAGGCGCACCTTGTCGTCCCATAGGTGGTTCATAGTTAGGTCCAGCAAATAGATTCATCTCACTAGCGTGATAGTCTGTTGGGACAGTATTGCCACTGTGTGTATCTATTTGTGTACCAGCACGGATTCGCTCCCGGGCATTTGTTGTCACATTCTTTTGAGGTTTCATAATTTGTTACCTGTGGTCTTGGCACTGGTCTTCATATTCAAATTGGGCATACTCAATGTAGATTTGCCTGCTGGTAGATCTAATTTGATATTGCCCATGTCATCCACTGTGGCAGGTCCAGCGGCACTGGGTTCAACTTCGTCCACATTGTAGTTGCTGACTTCTCTATCAAGTTCTTCTTGATCTAGACTAGGACCAGCGGCTTCGATTGACAAGTCCTCTGCTAATAATTCAATCAACTTGCGGTCAATCATGGCCAATACATCTGGACTTGTAGCTGACGCTTTGGCCACTTGTAATTTAGTGTACTCAGCGTTCTTGTCCTGTATACCATATGAATCTTGATACTTAATTTCGCCTGTCCATTCTCTAGCCTGATACATGGCAAATATTTCCCACATTTGTGTTTCAGCGTCTTCTAGATTACCAGCCATCTCAGCCAGTTTGGCATTGAGCAATTGAAATTCAGTTGCCATTGCCACGCCTGATAATAGTTTCTGTCCACTAGCACGAACACTACCAGTATTGGCCATTAGATCAATAGCGGCTGTGGCGTGGTCAATACTTTGATATATTCCGCCTATTTGTGCGCCTGAAGTTTCTAACAAATATGGTTTTAAGCCTGGATCTAGATTCTCTGGCATGGCAACTATGCTGCCAGCACCAGCTGAGGCCATAGTTTCGTTAGTCTTTACCAACGAAGGGTGATTGTCTAAACGGATTGCCTGTTCTACTTCACTGAGTTGATTATAGATAAATTGTTGTGTCTTGGCAATGTCCTGTATGGCACTAACACCAAAGCCTCTAACAAGACTTTTTTGATTGTAAACAATAACTAGAGGAATCATGCCCAAGTTGTTAGGCACTACAGTTTCAGCTAGTTCTTCACGAGTGTCATAGTTGACTTCATGTGTGGTGATAGTTTCTGTGGTCCATTCTTTAACAGTTTGTACTGAACCGTTGATTTCTTCCACATATTTCACATACACTAATTCGTAGCGTCCTGTCGCATCACGCTCCCAACGCCAGTCTATCATGACCAATGGTGATAGAATATTAGCATATGGTCTAACACCCACAGCCTGTTCATCGGCCTTGGTAATAGCACCTATGTCTGGTTTGCTTAACAATACCCAGCAATGTCCAAACACACTGGCCCAGGTTGAAACTTCTTTCATAAAGGCATCAAGATCGCGGCCATCAAGGTCCGCATCATTCAAGAAAGCTAGTGTTTCAGGAAGGCCTTCTAGTGTGCCAAGATCACGCTCGGGTTTTTCCTGGAATAGAAAGCTGTTGTAGACATTGATGACCGACTTACAATGGTTATGGAGAGGGGTTTGCTGTAAGCGTTGTCCATACTCCATGTCTGTTTCTAGTTGATATCTAGTGAGCAATTGATAGCGTTGATAATCCTCACCGCCCATATAGCTTACTAATAAGAAGCGCCAGTTGGCACGGTTATAGTTGTAGAATCTGTTGGGACTGGCAATGCGCCCCAGCTGTTCATCAACAATTTGAATTATACTCATACTCTCATTCCTTGAATTGTAGGGCCTTTGTAGACGCCCTGATGTCCCCAACGCTGTGTAGTCACTGGGAACTGACTTGTATCTCTTCGCACTGGGAACAAATAATCGACCAAATAACCCAATGCGTCATTCATATGATCGTAACCACTATCCTTGTCAGGCTGTACTGTGCCTTCTTTGTAAGTGTGTCGTTCTAAACTCTCGATAGTGTATTTACACTGATTGGCGATAAAGAGGTGTCTTTTACCGTCAGAACCGCATAGTCTAGAGTTGACAGCGTTTATTCTATCTCGCACCTGAGTGTGGCTGTTGGGTGCCTTGACAACGAATCCATTATTACTGAGGATGCTGAGGTCAGTGGCTCCTCCTGCTGAAGTTTTACGCTGTCTTGCGGCTGGATCAGGATAGACCCAGATTCGACTCTTTGGATATCTGCTTTTAAGCTCGTCCGCCATCTCCTGCGTGTTAGAGCTGAACATTCTAATTTCGTCCACAATATAGAGGTCATCGTTTCTCCTTATGGCTATCACAGCACTCATTGGATCAATGTTAAAGTCCATACCCACATAGATCACATCTGTGTTTACAGCCTCAGGCATTGTGTAGGTATTCGCCTTGCGATCAAATGCGTAATAGATACGACCACTGTAAGTTTCAAAGGTGGCCATAAACTCTTGACGAAACTGTCGCTCATCTAGATCACGCATAGCGGCATCTATTTCAGCTTTTGAAACTTGTCCGCCATCTATGGTTGTGTATTGAAAGCTCTTCCAAGCGTCGGGGAACTCCTGTTCCATTTGATACAGTTCATAGGCCCAGTTTGTGATACCTTTGGGAGTACCAATGAACATGGCTTTACCTTCTCTGTCAGCCAATGTAGGGCGTAGCACTTCAAAGAACGCTTCTGGATCCACATCGGCAAACTCATCCATGATCAAATAGTCAAGTCCAACTCCACGCAGGCTGTCTTCATTGTCTGCGCCTTTGAGAGCTATGGTTGATCCATTTTTGAGCAAGATGCTGAGTTCGCTTTCGTTAGCTTTACGAATCCATTTGAGATCAGTTAGTTTATTTTTGAGCTTGCGCCAAACAATCATCTTGGCCTGTTTGTATGTGGGGGCCACATACCAAACTTCTTGCTCAGGTACCCGTGCGTGATAGCACAATTCGCGAATAGCCAGGTGAGTTTTTCCAAAGCGCCGACCTGCTACAACAACCTTAAACCTATGGCCATCATTCGCGATAGTTTGTTGTGGAACGCTTAATGTCATCAGTGAAAATATTTGATTATGGTTTCGAGATGGCCGAATACAAGGCTTAATAAGGTAAGAATCGCGCCTCCTAGCCACATACCTTTATTTTTGAACAACATCAGTTCATCCAACTGTTTCATAACTTTGGCATGGTCTCGGGCATTTTCTTCACGATAATCATCCAACTGTTTCATCATCTTGGTATGGCTATCGTCGAGACAATGTTTAAGATCATCAATACCTTCTTTGAGACTGTCTACTTTGGTTTCAACTACCGCAATGCGTTCAGGTATAGTGGCCATAGATTAAAGGTCGTTGTCTGACCAGGGTAAAGGAGCGTTTGCGGCTGAATCCTGGGGACTGTCGCTTTGTCCCAAGATGTTTTTGCCCAGCCAAATCAGCATGGTAGCATTACCGCCCATTGCTATCTTGAGTTGTGCCGCTCTCAAACGGCGTTTCAACTCAGCGCGACCTTTTGCTATATAATCCGCAAAGTTGTATTTTAGAGTATCTGGCTTGACTTGAAACCAATCACTCATCTCTTCTAGAGTACAGCCCATAGCGGCCAGCTTCCATACTTCATCAGGAGGTACTACTTTCTTGGTTGCGCCACGCCCTACTACCAAGCCATCCCTAGTAACTGTGCCCCATTTGGGTTGTTGGCGTGCCTTGTATTCCCATTTGGCTACAAATTCCTGAATAGGAGCCTCAGCCGGTATTTCACAATCACAATCGTGTTCGTGTGAGCATTCCGGGGTCGTTGTTGGTTCTTTTGGATTTGGTGGGGTAGCTATAATGCCACCACTGTCGATTATATTGGCCATCTTGTATTTAACAAGACAGCTGGAATATGGGTATTATTTAGGTTGTTTTAATAATAAATGCCCCACAGCATCACTTAATACTTGTTCATTTTGTAGCAACTGTGTGATGGTTTTCTGTTGGCGTTCTATTGTCTTAGTGTCAGACTGATGTTGAGCTTGTAGTTGTCGCATTTGTTCTTCTAACATCGTGATACGAACATTGTGCTGTATCAGCATATCATATGGATCGATATTAATGTGTATCATAATCCGGTTCCAGAATGATTTCGTATGGGGTATCATAAAATAATCTATTCCAACGCTCTATAGGAGCTAGGGCAAAGTCTTTTCGTGATCCATCTTTCTTCTTGCCACCAGCTTCTGTTAATAGATCGCTGATAATAGTATATATGGTTCTGGGGCGATTAAAGCCGCGTAATCGTTGTCGTGCCAGGTGTTCCCATACTTCATCACCTTCTATGGCCGAAGCAAGTTCTTCCACACACAATTTAATGTGGGCACATAATAAGGCTCTTTGTTCCCGTGATTGTTGTACATAAGTGGTTGAGTAGGTCATACCATCTCTTGGGGGCATTTTGAACAGGTTCTTATAAAGAACTCTCATTGCTCACCCTCGGGATTATGCTTGCTCTTATAACGGCGTTTGAGTCCTCGAGCTTGCCATTTGGCCATGCTATTGGCTGCTTGTCTACGACAATGTTCAAGGCGACTGATTAATTCTATATTGTCTGGGCTCCAACTACCTGACCAGTCTTTACGAGTCATACACAAGCTGTCAGTATCTCTTCCTCTATCTGCCCAGAAACCATTCCATATCGTGAAATAGTCTTCAAATTCTAATTCCCAGGGTTCCTCTCTAAATTTTGCCTGTGCCTTGGCCTTGAGGAATGGTATGTACATTTGATGTTTGTATTCATCTGGACCCACTCGCCACACATGAGGTCGGGGTCCTCTGCCACCTTTTCTTTTACCTATATTTGCTGCCATAGTATTCTCCTTTAATATATTTATTAAAGAGCTGTAAATATGGTAGAAAAATACTCTATTCTAAGTCAGTATATTCCGTTAATTTCAATCGCATACGACTGATATTTTCTTCCAGCTGTTCACGCTCTCGCTGACGATTAAGTCTTATGCGTATATGGGCAATACATTCAGCCACTTGTTCACCCGTGTAGTTGGCATAGACTTGTTCCATAATTGTTAGTAGTTCTTTATTCAAGATATTCTCCATATTTTAATTGAAACCACACAAGATCCTGTTCTGTGGCAAATTTCAATTCGATTGCTTGTTCATTGATTTCTGTATCTCGTATGGTAAAATTAATTTTATCATCCAATAATTCTTCTGACATTGTGTACCAAATATCTAAATCAATGTATAACAATAAATCAGCGTCTTTTCGGCTGAGCCATTGTATGTGTTTGTCGCAAGTAACGCATCTCAGGGCCGCATAGTGTTTGCTTGGTTGTTGGCATAAATGTATGCTCGTGGGATGGGTGTCGTGCTTGTTTAATCGAGTTATTGCCATTTTTCTTTCTCCTTGCTAATAATATAACAGAGAATTTGTGGATATGTCTATCTTATTGGTTGAACAAGGACTAACTTCGTTAGTCCAATAAATGAAACTTCGTTTCGCCTTCTGGCTCAAACTCATTTTCATTTATTTGTTTTTCTTATAAAATTTGATGTTAAAGCTTCGAGTGCCAACTGGGCACGAAGTGCTTTAACGAAATAGGCAAATGCGTAAGCATTTGACTATGAATGATTCTTTTATATTCTCTACCATTTTCAAGTCATGACTAGCAACAGCCATTTTTTTTGGATCAAGAAAATCCTCAGAGACCATCGTTTATCATGTTTATACCCTTGGCTGTCTCTGCCTAACAATATCCAATTAGATCCCTGCGTCTAATTCACAACCTTTTCAGTCAACCCATATTTGTAGGTAACCGCACAAACCTAGACAGTGAGTCTGCCATCAGTTAGGAATTGAATAATGTATATCGGGTGGGTCCTGTTTTAACCCCGTTAAAGGAGCCTATGTGTGCCATTTGTTTGCCTGAATGTATTCTCTACATTGTATTTAGCTAATTGTCTAAAATCAGGGCGGAAATGTGAGTGAGGGGGTAGCCGCTCGTCTGCCAATGCGTTGATGCCTAGGGGAGAAATGGACAAAATCCCCTAGTTCAGCCTGCCCTCGCGGTCCATTAACACAGTTTAAGCACTACGGCTAATTGTTCTAACTTTGAAATTTCTGCGTTCAACCAAACCATTTGAAGTAGTAACAGTGACAAAAACCGTATAGGTCTTGTCTTCTTGTCCGCCACTCAATTGAATATAAGTTTGGTTGCCTCCAGTTACTCCACCAGTAACTTTTACCAATGGTGCGGGATCATTGGCACGGGCCTGTACAGTTTGTACCGCACTGGCTATGTGATCTCCTGAGGCCAACCATTGGCTCCAATCTAAGGTATAGGTCAATTGGCTACTTGTATCTTTGTCAATGTATAGTTGACTGTTTTGAATATAAAATCCTGTGGTCATCGTGGACTCCTTATAGTATGTATGTTCGTTGTTCAGATTCTATCTGTTGCGATCTATCTTCTGCTTCTATTGTTTGTGTTCTCGATTCTGTGTCTATCAACCAAGTGTCCAATTCACTTTCTATGGTCCATACAAACATATCTCGGCTGATGGGCCAAGTTAAGTTTGGATCAATGTGAATCTTGATACCAGTGCTTAATTCAAAGAACAAGGCCTGTATATGAACTGTGGTTTGAACCAATTTACCAACATTGGCAGACAATGTTGAATTGGCGCCAAAATGTGCTTGATCAGTTCTTGTTCGTATTACTGTTGAAGTTTGACTACTGATAGATGTCAAATGTGCTGTAACAGTTCGTGTAGCAACATCCACAGTTAATTCGCTGGCCAATGCTGATAGATGTATTTGAGCCTGACGAATTCTTGTTGGTATTTCAGTTAAGGTTGTAGCACTGGCCAAATTAGTTTGGTCATTTCTTATTCTTTGAGCTTGAATAGTTATGCTTGAAGTGCTGGCCAAATTGGCTTGATCATGTTCAGTTCTATAATCTATAGCAGTTAAACTGAATCTACTGACTAAATTGGCAGAACCAGCAAATGTAACATTTAGATGTAATAAACTAGAACTAGATAAGTTAGCTTGGAAACCAACTGTTTTCTTACCAACAACAGACTGACTAGATGTGGAATACAAATTAACTTGATCATTCTTTGTAGCTCGACAAGTCAATGTGGTACTGAATTGATCAGTTAATGCCGCTGAAAATTGTTTAATTCGATATGCGTTTATATTCGAACTAGTTGTAGAATTAAAATTAACTTGTGTAGATCTTGTGCGTTTGACTAATGCTGTAATAGTACTAGTGCTGGTCAATGATACACTAGTTCCACGAAGTCTATTGGTAGTTTCAGTTAAAGTCGAATAGCTTGATAAATTGGCCTGAGCACTATCAACAGCCGAATCCACACAGGTCAGTTGGGTGGTACTGGCAATAGAGACCGATATTGGCCTAATTCTGTAGGCTGTAATTGAACAGTTGCTATTTGCTTGTAAAAAGGCCGTAACACCGCGTGTTCTCTTGGTAACTTCAGTTAAAGTTGAGGTGCTATTTACAGTTTGACTAATTCTACCTATTTTAACTGGCGCCGCTACCAGAGTACTTGAAGAGGTTAAATTGGCAACATCTGCGCTGGATTTGGCAACAACAATGACTTCTGAACTAGCAGATATTAAATTAATTTTAAAATTGCGAGTACAATTTACAATTTCATTTAATGTGCTTGTTGTTGATAATTGACAAGAACTACTAACTACTTTTTTTCCAATAATAGATACAGATGATTGACTGGTTAACTTAGAATTAGTACCTTTTCTGCTTATTCCCAAAGCAGATTGAGTAAAGCTACTGGTTAAATTCGCATTAAATTGATAGATTATAGATGGCGCATAAAATGTTTGGCTTGATAGTCCATTTAATGTGCCATTATTAGCAGTACCTGAATAAATTGAAGAACCTAAACTATAACTACCACCAGAATTTAAACTAATTTGATTTGAACCAATAGTCCAGGTATAAGGAGTTGAAGGAGTCGAAACAGTTGTTGATGTATTATCAACAATTTGAACTCCATCATCATAGGTAATATTTTCACCTTGTTCAGAAAATGTATATAGACCCGAACTTCCTGAACCATAAACAATTCCATTTTGGATTGATAAACTGACAAAAGTTGGTCCGTATTGATTTAAAACTTGTTTTTTCCATAATACAGTACCACTGGCATTCATTTTAATAATTGTACCAACACTACCATCATAGCTGGCCAAATATAAATTATTAGAAGAATCAATTTTTAAATCATAAGTACCCGCATTAATATTGAGAACTGATATATTTCTTTGCCATTGAAAAACACCAGCATTATTAAGTTTAATAATGAAATTATTGTTGGTATAATCATAACCACAAACATAGATATTATTGGAAGAATCCGCAACAATATTTGTTAAATTAATGGTTGTACTATATGGTAATGAATATGTTCCTACACCTTGTTGAGTTACTTTCCAAATCGCTCCACTACCGCTAAAAGTACTGTGTGCTACAAATATAGTTCCAACAGTGGGATAAATGTCTTGAACATTATCATATGAATTACTACCATGTCCTCCACTATAATAATTAACAAGAGTTCCAGAACTATTAATTTGAACGATATCTATTTCTTCATAAGTTTTCGTTGATACACGATAAGGTGTAATAAATGCCCAATAAGAAGTGGATCCTACAGTTTTAACTGTTCTTAATTGAACACTATTACTATTACTAATACTTCCAGTTCCAGATTTAGACCAATTTATACTAGATCCATCTGAACTAACACTTCCCATAGTAGGTGGCTGGCCACCAACGAGAATATTATTAGCCGAATCAATAGCCATAGTATAAAAAGTGGCAGGTGCGTTGCTTGGACTAGTGAATATATTATAAGTGGATTGACCTACACCAAATTTATTAAGTTTTATTAATGTATTTGTATAACTTCCAATAGAATAAACATTATTTGAAGAATCCGTAACAATAGGAGAACCATTTGCGGCAGAATTATTATGCCAAAATAAACTATTTTTTGCTCCAATAATTACAATAGAACTAGAACTAATTAAACTTATATTTGATTGTGTAGTTTTATTAGGTTGAATAGTTATCGTTAAATTACTAGATAAATTACTAATTCTTGTAGCATTACAATTGCCCGTAATATTAATAGTCGATCTAGCAACCATTGCGTCAATGCCATTTTTTGTGGCAAAGCAAACAACACCTATAGTGAATAAGGCATATTCAGCACTGGCATCAGTTCTTATTCTTATATAAGACTGTGTTTGTGAGAATGTGCTGGTTAGATTACTTGAATAACCAGTAACTTTTTTACTAATTGTGGTTTGACTTGTGGTCGCTTGTAAAGTCTTGGCAATGTTAACAGTTTTAACCGCAATAGTGGTAATTAAACTGTTAACAGATAATGTCACACTTGTATTGCGAACACGACTAGTTATTTCAGTTAATGTACTGGCGGAATATAAATTAACTTGATCATTTTTTGTAGCACGACAAATCAATGTGGTACTAAATTGATCAGTTAATGCCGCAGAGAATTGAACAATTTTATTATTTCTTGTGATTAAAACAGACGCACTAGAAACTGTAATATTGGTTGTTTTGGTTACATTAATTGTTTTAGTCAATGAAAAAGCCGCTGATGTCGCGGCTTGATATGAACGAATACGATAATCAACCGCAACAATACTGGCAGTACTGGCTTGAGCACTGGAATACAATCTACTTCTTGAACCTGTGGCCACAATGCTGGTTGTGGTACTTAGGGCTGTGTTAATTGTTCTAATTATAGCCGCTATTGTTGCGGTATTGGAATTAGAATACAAATTAACCTGATCATTCTTAGTAGCACGGCAGATCAATGTTGTGCTGAATTGATCAGTTAATGCCACTGTGGTATTTCTTGTTCTATTAGATACGGTTGTTTGTGTTGAACTAATATTCAAATTGCTTTGGGCATTGCCAACTTTAATAGGTTGAATTTGAACAGTTGAATTACTAGATAAATTGGCATTGCCTGTTTTATAAGGTGTGGCAGCTATCTTGGTAGCATTAATAATGATTGAACTAGCGATACCACCAATAAAAGCATAATCATCTCCAAAATAATTTACAGCATATGGTGTTAGGTCAACTAGAACAGATTGTAACTTGCCACCTAATGCGGTTTGACTTGTGGTTGTAGATAATGCGGTGGTAACAGAACGAATTCTTGTTGGAGTTTCGGTAACTGTACTTGAACTTGATACACTGGCGTTTGTATTTCTAATTCTGTTTGGCGTAACAGTTAATGTGCTGGTATCAAACGCAATTAAAATAGTGGTCTTGATATCACCACCAAAGGCAACCACAGTGGACTGGCTGGCAACACTGGCGGCCGCATCAGCTGTGTAGACAAAATAGTCTAGGCTAGGTGTAAAATAGCCATCGGTTAGATAAAATTGATCTTGTGTTGCCATTGCTTGTCCTTAGATAATAGTAATATAAAAACTTATTAAACTTTGAGCACTAGCGGCACTTGTACTAATGCTGAAAGTTGAGTTGGCAATAGTTGAACTGGGAGTCAACGCATCGAATGTTTGAACATATTGGGTAGCATTGTTAGCTATTTCTCGAGTAGCTGTTACTGTACTTCCTCGTGTAACTGAGCCGCCGCTTCCGGCAAAGTAATAGGCAAATCCAACAAAAGTTGTATTATTTATAGAACCCATAGGAAGTACTTGATTGGTAATAACCCCGGAACTACCGTATCCTGCTTGACTGATGCCTGTACTAACAATGATTTGATTATTAGGAATATTTGGACGATATATAATTAAATTATTTGTTGTAAGTGTTGTACTAGTTTGATATGTCATACCAGTAAGTGTGGTACCACTTTCGTTGCCAGTACACACTTTGTAAAACACATTGGATCTTAAACCTCTTGTTGTATTATTTGTAGCTATTTGAATACTGTTAAATCCTGTTGGATTAACTGTGGTAGGCACGGCATTAGAAAAAGTAGATACGGCCGAGTTAAAATATATAGCGATATCACCTGCTTGTACAGTTGGCCAAGTAACTGTTGAACTGTTCGAAGTTGTAGTACTGGAAATATAAGTCAACTGACTGACTAATGGCGCAGGATATCTCAATATGGCAATACCTTGATTACCAGAACCACCAACCTCGGCTGAACTACTATTATTATATGCGCCACCCCCACCCCCACCATATACTAAAAGATTGCTTCGTCCGGGATTGGTTACTGATCGGCCACCACCGTTACTTCCGACAGAGGTAACTAAAGTTCCTGTATTATCATAAACCTGACCGGCTGTTGTACCTGATCCACCCCCACCTGAACCATAATATAGATTAAAACCATTAATATTATTTTGAATGCCTATACCACCATTGCCGCCTGTAGCATTAGCGGCATTTGTACCTGCTCCACCCGCACCAGCGGCTCCACCTGATGCTATAGATCCGGCGGTAGATGAGCCGAAACTATTACCGCCCTTATAAGCATAAGTGCCTTGTGTACTGGTAAAACTTGTGACACTATTTGAACCTGAACCGCCGCCGTTAGTTGCGGCACTATTAACAGTTCCTCCACCACCACCCGCCGCTGTAATTCCACCATTTAATGTCGTAGAAGATGATCCACCTGGATTTCCATCAGCGGCATTAGCTCCGCTTCCACCAGCCCCTACTGTAACTGTCCCAGTACCTACAATAACAGGAACACCTGTTTGATAAACGACAGCACCACCTGCTCCGCCGCCACCTGCGCCAGTAGTAGTTGTAACGCCGCCACCTGCTCCGCCGCCACCTACTAATAAAATATCTACTTTGGGTGTTCCAGTGGTAGCACTGACAACAAACGAGTTTGAACCAGTTGTTGTAAAAGTGTGAATTTTGTAACCAACACCACTAATATAGGCAAAATTCACAGATCCACCAGTGGCTGTTATGGTTCCACTGGTAGATAACAATCTACTGATAGTATTGAGTTTGAACGCACCAATTGGCATTATGCGAATCCTGTGGCCAAACTGGCATAATATGTTGAACCATCATAAAACACAGTCATAATATCAACAGCACTGGCTGTAGTTGTTAATGTTTTTGTGGCACCAGCAAACTTCATAGTTGATGTTAGTGTATATGGACCACCTGAGGCTGGTTGTGTTATGATTAAGGTCATTGATTGACCTGCTACTGGATTGGCAAATGCTGAAAATGTTATTGAACCAGTTAGAGTAATCTTTTGTGTTGTACCATTAGCACAATCAGGTGTAATTGTACCTGTTGTTGAGCCCGAAGTATATACCGCTTCATTGTAATAACCAGTTGTGGTCAAATTAGTAAATTTACCAGTTTTTGCGGTTGTTGATCCAATATTCATACCATCAATAGTTCCAGTAGTAGGACTACTGATTGTAATTGTACCAGTACCACTAGGTTGAATAGTTACTCCATTAGTACCATTAGGAGTAATATTAGTTAATCCACCCATTGCTGTTGTACCTGTGGTAGTTAAACCAACAGTTTGAATTGTACCACTTGAATACAATGACAATGGAGTTGTTATAGTGACATTAGTACCTGCTGTAGGAGGAGCAATAGTTAATGTAGCCGCTGTTGTATAGGTAACACCTGCGTTCGTGGCCGCTATAGTTGGTGGTCCGAAACCATTTAGATATGTTGCGGTAATAGTACCTGTACTGGTAGTATCTGTAATAGTACCACCACCTGATCTAAACAGTTGAGCTTGCGTTCCTAGACCAGCAATACTTAAATTGCCATTTCTAACAATTTGTGTAAATGTTCCAGCGGCAGGAGTTGTTCCACCAATCGGTCCGGGACTTGTGGGATCAAATGCCGACATACCATTGTTAATGGTAACAGCACCTGTTGAACTATTAACTGATAAGGTAATATTTGTACCTGCTGTAAATGTCACTGTATCATTGAGACTGAATGCGTGACTGTTTGTGCCATCTGTAAATGTCAGTGTGGCATTTTGAAGGTTAGTAAAATTACTATCGCCTTCGGTCCAAGTAAGGGCTGATCCTTTACTTGCTCTTGTAACTATAACTGGTTTGGTCATTGGTTATTCCTTAGGCGTATTTGGTAATTTGTAAAATTCCATTATAGGAATAACCAGTATTACTAGTACTACCTACAGGAATTATAGTTGTACCTGTAGTGTCAAATGTAAAAATTCCTCCTTGAAAAAATGGATAACTTCCGACAGAGAATTGTTGAAAAGTAGAATTACTATAAGATGTAACTAATTGATTATTGGTAGATGTATCTCCAAAATACATTGTGCCAATTGTTCCAATCTGTGTTTTATAAGCAGGTATTAATATTTGATAACTTCCTGCTGGGAATGTTATATAAGGGACATTACTAACACTACCGTTTCCATTCCAATTATAACTATTGCTACCTATTGATAAAGAACTTATATTTGAAAATATTTGATTAATATTGCCATTTAACGCCTTACTACCAGTACCGGAATATGCTATATTTGCTCCAAAATTTATGATAGCGGTAGGTAATCCACTACTGGCTGTGGCCCAAGTGGCATTGGTTCCGTCAGTGGTTAATACTTGTCCACTGGATCCCATACCATTGGTGGCTTGGATTTTGTCTGAATTGAGATTGGTAAAATTGCTGTCGACCTCTATATAGGTTAACGGTGAGCCTTTACCTGCTCTTGTTGTTATTGATGACATTGTGACTTGCTCCACTTATAGTTGTTTCTACAATACTCTAGGAGTCCAAGTCTAGAATACTGGTGTACTCAGCCTGAAAGGGGCAATGCCCCTAGCAGGTGTTGCTTAACGAATTAAGCTAGGGCTACAGTCAAGTTGCCACTTGTGATCTGAAATGTATCACCTGTGTCAATTTGCTTGGCAGTTGTAACAGCACCGAAGAACAGTACATTACCAGCTGTTGCGGCATCCATAACGGCCACATGAGTGATTGAACCAAAACTTGCTGTTGCTGTTGGGAATGTAACAGTTGCGTTGGTAGCACTTGTAGTAACGGCTGTTAGACCACTACCAGTAGTTGCGGCGGCAGCGAATGTTACAGCTTGACGAGCATAAGCAGTACCTGAAGTTGAAACTTCATCTGTTAATGTTCCGTTTTGTAGGTTAGCTAATGCGTTACCACTTGTGTTGTTAAACAAAGCCACATAGCGTGTGCTTGGTTGTGTGTAACTTGTTGATGTTAGTACATGGTTTAGTACTTTTGCTTCTAAATAACTTGATGCGGCTGACATAAAAATTCTCCTTAAGGGTTATGAATTTGTTGTTGATCTTTCTGATCACATTAGTATTTAGTGATAACTTAAAAAAACCCTGAAAAACCCAAGAAAAAGTAGATAAAAGTTTTTGGTTATTAAATACTGGATGAAAAATGAAGATATCAAACAATTTATAGAATCGGTGGCCATTATAAATCCAACAAAAAAATGGTCCAAACCCAAACGAGTGAGACAAATAGTTGAAAATGAATTTGGTGAAGAAGAAATTGTTGAAGTATTTGAAATCAGCGAAGACAACAATACCACATTGCCTATTGAAATAGAAAAACTAAAACCCGTTAATAGATTGTGTGAATTGGGTTGTGGAGAAATTGTAACTGATCAAATAGTTGAAAAACGATTGTCATTGACGCCTGAAAGACACTGGCGAACTCATTGTAGAAATTGTAGTGCCTTTGTTCATCCAGATGGCACAACATTGATCAAAGGAGCGCATAGAATTCAGTCTATTTTCTATGCTTATTTTACTGAGCGGAATAAATAAGTGTGTTAGGGAGAATTGTATTGCGTCCTGTGATACAAGGTTCTGACATCGTTGGCATAACGATAAATTCTCCAGGGTTACAGCCATTACCCTAATTTCTCTGAATTTCTCCCTAACACCTTTTTCAAAAGACTCATATTATGAGTCTTTTTTTTGATTATGAAAATTGATTATAATAGATTGAAAGAATTAATTCAAAGAATTAAAACAAATTCTTTAACTGAAGATGATCATCTTCTCTTAGAACAAATCTCAATTATATTAGATAAAATTAATATTAACTAACTGTATATTGTTTATCTAATGGATACATTGTCGAATATGAAACATATGTCAATGTTTCTGTATGAGTTTTTGTAACTCCATTTGCCGTTAAAGCATAAGAAATAGTTACTGAAGTCGAACTCGGTGGGATAGAAACAGTAGTTGTATAATCAGTCCAAGCTGAATTATAACACCAATTTAATTTACCTTGTAAAATAGTATTAATAGCATTATAACTTCCAGTAAAAGATAATGGATTATTTGAATTGCCATATTGATTAGGACCGTCTGTAATTCCGGAAGAACTATTTGGAATATAATTTGTTGAATTCAATTGATTAGGCGACCAACTAACGCATCCTACACTTGGAGTAATTACTAAAGTATAAGAACTAGCAATATTATTCTTAATAATTAAAGATTTTAGTCCATATATTCTTGGAGCACTACCTGTACCATTAGGTTTATCCATTCTAAAATAAGTTCCTGAACTTATGGTGCCGGGATTATATGTGTATCTTATAGTAGCACTAGTACTAGTTGAACTAGAAATCGTATGTAATCCATTAGCTGAAGGATTTCCAGCTGAAATTAACCAATTTCCAGTAGGTGCTGTAGTAGATGAAAAGGTAACAGTAATATAATAATAGCCACCGGTTGGGCCTGTTTTAGAACTATAAGTTGCGCCAATAGATGTACTAGTCTGATCAGGAGCAACAGTAAATTGTTGATTTCCTCCACAAGTTGATAAATTTGTATCTGTAACCGTTGGTACACTTATTGATCCAACAGCAATATATCCTCCAATTTCACAAACATCAGTAGGTGCCGGAGATTGTTGATAATAATGTGATCCACCAGGACCAGTTTCTGTTCTATCTGGTCTCCAATTAGTACCATCCCAATACAAATAATCTCCAACTAATGGTGTAACAGTAGTTGTATCGGCATCTGTTAAATCATCCATTTTTTGAACATTAGAAGATGAATTAGTTTCAGGAATCCAATATGTTCCATTCCAAGTTAATACTTGTCCTGATGTTGGGGAAGATGAATTAACATCATTAAGATCATTAAGATTAGCATTTAGACTAACCACACCAGATGAACTTACATTAATACCTGTACCAGCAGTTGTACCACCTGTAAATTGTTTATTAAGATTACTTTGAATACTAGCTACAGTTGAAGAATCTAATATTCCAGCACTTTCTAATCCACTTAAAATACTATTACCCAATCCTTGCCAATTTATTTGACTAGCTACATAAGCACCAATAATACCAAGACCCAAACCTTCAAGACCAGTTAATCCACCACCGCTGGAATTGGTTATAGGTGTGTTACTTGGCAATACATCCGGAGCTTGTGTATAGGTAAAAGCAAATCCTGTACTAGCCGCACTAAATTGACTTGTACCTTGTACATTACCAGCACGAACTTTCCAATACCAAGTGGCTGTTAATAATTCAATACTTTTGAATGAAGTAGTTGATCCTGTGGCAAATGGTCCACTATTAAGACTACGAGTAGATCCTTGGAATGTATAATTGGTACCATCACTTGACGCCCAGAATTCCATGTCAGTAACAACACCTGCGGGTACTGTTGCGGTAACAGTCATGCTGGGTTGACTACTAACTGTGCTTCCTACCACTGTAGGCGCATCAGGTGTTTGAATAGCTGCCAAGTTGGGATTTGTACTGGTTCCTAACAATGGAGTAAATTGATCTATTGTATCTACAGTATAAACATCCGGATTGTAACTAAGTCCAGTGACCGCAATGGTTAACTCACCTTTTTCATCTTCGGATTTGATTAATTTTATAACACGAAATTGTCTATTGGTAAAACCATAGGTGCTGTTTGTAAGACCAAACACATCACCCACTTGTAAATTGTAACTGGAAAAATCTGTTTTGAATTCCACAGCTAGATCTTCTCTACTTTGGCGTAACATGATATTACCAATAATAGCCGCTTGAACTTGATTGTTAATTAGATCATGCTGTAATTTAAGAACATTGATAGGCTCATTGTAATCCAAATCTTGACTAGGTAAATCAATACGAATGTAATTGTTTTGATCTCTATAATAAGCATAAGGAAATTGTAATTCAACCGCATTGTAGTAACTGTCCAAAGCAGTACCTGTGGCACTGATTTGTCCTATGATATTGTGATCACCGAAACTAAATGTTTGACTAACAACCTGTTGAATTAACACACTCCATTTACCAGTAGCCACATCGTAGGTAATATAACTACCGGCTGTGGCAGCTATTTTGTCCATGTTATCTAACACTTTATTAGTAGTATCTATTAGACCATTGATAGCATAGCGTTGCTGTGCTGGATAAGCGCCATAAGTAACTGATTGACTACTATAGGTATTCAACGCGGCGATGCTTGAAGTATTAATCAAACTGGGATCAATGCTCGCACCATAAAGATCATTGACCATATAATCATACAAACAATCACCAGGCAAATTCATGTTATTGACCACATGGAATTTCAAATTGGGAATAGTATGTTGACCTTTGCTTTGATCATAATTCAATTTGACAATGGCAAAGATCAAATTTTCTGCCATGTAGGTATTGCTCCATCCAGGCATAATGCTATAGGCCGCTGGAGGAACTGTGCCACTAATAGCTGTGGTTGTACCAGGAGTTACTGGCAACATAGGACTACTACTATTGCCTTGATAGAGATAGATACCTATTAGACCGCTGGGATTGGTATCTTGAACACCAGTATCATCTGTGGTATAATCTACCGTTGTGCCATCACTTTTGAATGTGATTAATTTGTTGTCTAAGTAGATAGCATCAATATGAATACTACTGGCTGAACCTGTAGAATATAAATTACCTGTAGTTTCACACAAGGCAATGGCAGCCCAAAGACTTTGATTGTTATTGGTTAATTCGATATCAAATATGGTACCATTAAAATAACTAGCACCATATGCCACTGGAATCTTGTTAGTAGTAGCTGGAGCAACTTGGATACGATTATCAACAACAGTTGTGGTTGTGTTATTTTTATTAGTAAGTCCTGTGATAAATCTCATTAGACCAAATGCCACAGCCACACGAGCAAATATACCGCCTAATCCAGCACCTTCTCCAAATATCGAACCTAGAAAATCCCACATATCTATTCCTTATGCCTGTACTACCATGCCAGTAGTTGGACTAATAGTACTGACTGGTGTATTGCCACCAAAATTCCATACCGCATCAGTCAAACTGGCTACTCTATTCATGCTGTTGTCACCGGGGAACCAATACAATTGATCTGCTTGGTTGGTTCTGCGTCCACTTTCTTGTTTGCTTAACACAGCCAATGTGCTGGCACAGGTCAAATTAATCGTGCTGGTAATGCTTTGACTGGCGTAATTGGTCCATTTTTCATCAATTGAAAAGTTACTGACTACTCCAACAAATTCCAATATTGGATTGCCGGTAATATTCAAATAATTGCCATTGGTGTCAAAAAATACTTTGCGTATTTCTACTGGTGCCGCTTTGATTGGATTGGCCACAATGTCGGCCATGTATTGTTGGGGAATACCACTTAAACTTATTGTGACATCCGCCTGACTGGATTTGATTTCATTGGTAATTTGTGTAACACCCAACAATGTACCTACAGCTGGATAACTATAACTTTGTCCATCACTTTCAACAATTGAAAATGGAGTTGAATGATTGCTTACACGCACCACCACTTGGCTTCCATTTTGCGTGAATACCATACGAATGAATGTGGCCTGTTGAATGCCACGATAAGCAGTTAGATTTAGTGCTGATGTCATGGTGTTGGTAACGCCTCTACAAAGATAAATGGTTTATCCCAAGTAACAATATTACCAGGATTGATTTTGTAATCAGGTAATTGAGTACAAATCAAATTGAATGTGACATTGTTGCCCACAGTCAATCCATAAGTGCCGCTGGCTTCTAGCACAGGACGATTAAATGTAACTGTGGTACCACTAGTATTACCATAGACACTATAAACTCTTGGTTGACCAGTAAGTTGAACAACATCGCCACTAATCAATGTGCCACTGTTGATAGTTGCTGTGTTTGATCCTTGTGTAACTGTAATGCTGGTTGGTGGAGTTGTATCTTGATAAGGAAACAAATTCAAATGACTAAAACTGGCTGTGAACGCTGTGAATCTATCTAAATTATCTATTGTTTCGATATAACCTCTAATACTGGGATCATTGTATCTCAATCCTGTTGCTGGGGTAACTGTAAAGCGCCAAACGATACCAGCACGACTAACACTACGCACAGTTTGGTCGCGGGCTATGGTTGTGGCCACAACACCACGCTTGTTGATCTGTACATCTTGTGCGTTATCTATAATCCATTGAAAACTCATTTTATAATCCTCCGGCCGCGCCAGGTATCATGTTTTGGCCACGCAAGGTCACCGCATACAAGAAACTTGGATCCTGGGCAATCATTTGTTGGAAACTTCTAGCATCGGTAGCATTGATGTTATAGGTCACATTGGTCATTCCGCCACCATTACCTAATTGATTATTTGGAGTAACTGTCATTCCTTGTGCGCCACTGATAAGCTCAGGTCCGCGCTCACCTACTAGAACTGGAGCATTGGTAGGAATAGTTCCACCATCAGCAAATCCTAACAGTTTGCCTAGACCACTGAATATTCCGCCTTGAGCTGTGCCAGAGCCGGCGCTACCGCCATATACACCACCATTACCAATGCCTGTAAACAGTCCAGCAAATAATTGTTTAATTTGACTACGCAAAATATCTTCGGCAATGTTTTGTAGCAAGGTATCAAAACTCAATTTACCTGTTTTGGCAAAATTAACAATGGCATCTTCCATGCCTTTGGTACTATCATCGAATAATTTTTTGGATGTTAATGAAGCATTGGTAGCATCATCTTTATATTTGACAAATGCTTCATTCCACCCAGTTGCCCAATCTCTTGCCTGGACTTCAGATTCCGCAACAACTTGTTTTTGAGTT
>Ga0208378_1000136_pt1 | contig 27627 bp, 35 predicted proteins | sample CryBogCBE24Aug09_FD_184556 | JGI IMG/M metagenome (GOLD analysis project Ga0208378, IMG submission 184556) | Freshwater microbial communities from Crystal Bog, Wisconsin, USA - CBE24Aug09 (SPAdes) (version 2) | ecosystem: Environmental > Aquatic > Freshwater > Lake | place: Crystal Bog...
TCCAGAAAAGATAGCATTAAGTGCATAAGAGCCTGTATCGATCCAGTCGCCTACAATAGAAAGAGAATTGTCATCTGAAAGCAGAGATGCATCTGCATTTAGCGCATCTACTGCTTCAAAGATATCTTTCATTGACGAAACCTTAGTCTCGTCATTGTTTTCGTCTGTACGTGGTTTACGTGCCATATTATTTAGTTTCGTCGTCAAACAACTTTACTGTGGGTGTATTTGATGTTACTGCAGCTGTTTGAAACATTTGTACGTACTGAGTAATTAAGTTAGCTTCTAACTTAACATCGCTAGTAACAATAGCAGACTTAGAATATGTCCAGTTAGCAAATTCATCTCTATCAGCAGAAAACTCTCTAAAATAAAGAGGGTATAACTGTACTTGAAGTTTCTTGTCTGGTGTTGGTGTAACGTTAAGAATAACCGGCTTGGTTACTGTTAAAGTATCGCTAGTCTCGTTTGTACGAGTAGCAATAATTGTACGCTGAATGTTATCAAGGAATACTACTAGATCTTGGTTCATATGTTTATATTAATATAGTTTTTGTTTTAATCAAGGTTATTGACGAGGAAACTTAAAGTAAGGAGTACCTGCATTAATTAAATGCTGATCAAGTAATTCTTTCTTTGAAGCACGAGTAGGGACAATATCCCAACCACCACGTCGAGCATAAAAGCAAGTTACCATAAGCTCTTCTGGTTGTAATAAGTCCCAAAGACGTTTATACGCAGCTTCACAGATTTCTTCGTGGAAATGACATTCATTACGGAATGATACAATCCATTCTAATAATGATTGCTCAGTTACTTCTTTATCGCCTTTATAGTATACGAAAATATCACCAGAGTCTGGTTGTTTAGTGATCTTACAGTTAGAACGAAGCAAAGTGCTCATATAGAAGTGTTGCTTAGTGACTTCTGCTTCGTTAGCAACTAACAGGTCTGCGTTTTCGTTAAATACTGTAAATTTAATATTTTCTGCACTCTTAATTTTTTCTAATGGAATCCATAGTCCTGGATCGTAATCTCTCATCCATACTTCTCTTAAAGGAAAATCTTTTGCTTGTATTTGAGAGAATAATTCTACTTCTACAGTAGTCTCTAGTAGTTTAGATAAATCTTCTGAAGCAGTTTTTTTAATATTGTTTAAAGCTTCAGCTACAGTTTTACCCATAGGCTGCATATTAAACGAATTCCAGTAAAGTTTCATTGACTTAGACTCTACAATGTAAGGGTTAGTAGCAGGATATACTACTTTAGCAACACAGGTAACAGGTAGACCGTTATCTGTTAATGCACTACATTCATAACCATTCCAGATATCGTAACCTACGAATGGTAAAGAATCGTTCTGTAAACCTAAATAGGTACGATTACGTTGACGTTCTTCACGCACTAAAATCTCAGGCGTGTAGGTGGTAGGAGAATCAACTCTCTGACCAAGTACTTTGTCAATATTATTAGTATTATAGCTCATTGGTAAAATCTTTCTTTATACTATCAGTTACAATTTTAACTCGATCTTTTACAGATCCCATTACATAAACAAGTTTATCTGCAGGCATTGAATGATGTTTAAGATAAAAGTCGAATTGCTTTACAACGCCATCAAAAAACTCTCTACCTGTACTTCTTTCACCGTCATCTTGTATTTCAAGTTCAGGTACTACATAAAAAATCTTATCATAAGTCTTTAGTAAATCTTCGTATACTGCTAAAGCTGCTTGATATACATCTTTATTCACCTGACCTTTTTCATAGAAATAAGTAGTATAAGCAATACCATCTAAAGCGCCTCTATCTAATATCCAGTTACCCGGAGTTAAAGCATACTCTAAATGTCTAGCCATAACCAAGTATTGAGTTAAAGAAGTACCACCTTCATTGATAGGTACATTTAAGTCTTTAAGACCTCTCGTTAGATTAGTTCTAAAACTAAAATGCTGATCGTCTAAAAACAAATCATCTTTTAGTGCTTTTACTAACGTTGTCTTACCTTGTGAATGAGCGCCACAAATTGCAGCTTTATAGTTTGATCTCATAGTTTATTATTTAATAAGCTTTTGCACATAAAGCCAACCCAATTTTCGATTGCTAATTTATGCAGTCTTTTAATATAATCCTCTAAACTGTTAAACTCGTTATAGATATTGTTACTGAAGAACTCTTTTTCGGATACTACTCTACCTGCATCTACTTCTGGTATAACTTCGTGGATAACGTGACCGTGTAGCTTATAAGGCTTTTCAAAATGCTTATACCACACTTTAGCTTGTGGATCTTTACCCTTCAACTCAGGAAACTTAGTAATAAGACCTGGGTGACCGTTATAAATTTTAAATCTACCGCAAATTTGTGGCGGTATAATACGAAGGTAACCGTGAAGAGTTATAACATCAGCATTTCTTATAGCTTCTCTATACTCTTCTACAGTTGGTTTCTTAGGTAAGAAAACAAAACGATCAAAACATTTCTCTAAAAGATCAGGATTAATTTTATCTAGTTCTTCAAAGCTTTTATTAGTTATGATTGCATCCGGAAACCTACCGATATTTTTAGATATCTCGTATATCTCAGAACCACTCTGAGAGAAAAATGTTTTCCAGATTAAGTTACGTTTCATATTTTTAGGCGATAACCTATTGTATTATCACTAAAGAAAATTACAAGTGTAAAGTCGACAATACCGTGTTTTATTAGGTAAGGTCTAACATCTGCAAGCTCTCTTACCGGGAGTTCTTTATTACGAATACAATCCCAAAAACAATAATCGCGGATATGAACAGAATTGGCCAATAAGTAAGGATAGTTTGCATAAACAGAATTAGTTATAGCTTCTAATGTTGTCATCCATTAACGTAGTTCTTAAATTGAATTAAATTACTTGCAATAATTCTTTCCTGTATTTCATCTGGTACTACATCTAAAAGGTCTACAAGTTTAGTAGATTCTTTCTTCCAGTTACCGATTACATCAGAGTATCTTACTCTTTTAATACCGTGTACAATAGGAGATGAAGTATCTAGCGTTTCAATCCAGTGATATTGCGGGCTTTGATAGAAACTAAACTCTCTAGGGTGAGCACAGCCTAATAAATGGTGAGGTTTATCTTTATTAATAATACCGTCATTCATTAATTGAGTTAGAGTCATTACTCTACCCATCATATAAGATACCCACTTGTTAGGGTGTGGGAATGCTTTGAGGTAATAAGAATAGTCGAATGAAATAGCTAGTTTATCTACGCCGATTTCTTGATCTAAAGCTACATAACACTTTACTAGCTCTCCGTAAGACTTTCCTTGCACTACACCAATAGTCTTAGCACTACTAACAAAGTCCCAATCTTTCCATAAACACTTCTTAGCTGAATCAATAGTACCTTGACAGTCTTCTAACACGTCTGGTATAATGTATTCGGTGGGGTTAAGCTTTTGTATCCAGTATGCATAACGTTTAGGATCAAAAGAGGTGCCTAACTCAAATATAGAGTTGTCTAATAAAACGTGTCTACCGCCTTTAACACTATCTTCAAAGAACTTGTAATAAGCAGGGTATTCTTCAAATAAGTGCACTAAAGCGTAATCATAGTCGTTGTATGTACGAGAGATCTCTAACATACTTAAAGGAGATTCGTGAGATATTTTAATCATATTAGGAAAACATATCAAATAGGTCTGTTGTTACTTCGTTGGTTAAATCTGGTAATCGCCATCCAATAGCTTCATATACAGCTAATATAGGCGGTTTAATTATTGTATCGAACATTTCAATATAATCTACTTCAAATTCTTTGAATTCAGGTGGAAAGTTGTAAGGATAACAAAGAGTATCGATGTTATACTTGTTTGGTGCAATATAAATCTTCTTTACTTTACCACCGGATGTGATACGTTCGTACTTGGTTTCTAACTTTAAATGCTTCAACAGATAGTTGTACCAAATAGCGCCTTTAACGTGGTTCGGTGTACCTGTACCAATTTTAAAGCCGTCTGCCTTAACTTCATACTTCTCTAAATCACTAAGACCGCCACGTATAGCAATTTCATCAACATTTAAAGTTTTAAATGTATCATATACTTCTTTATAAAGACTGTTTGCTTTTATTTGATCCTGACCTAACAAAGAGTTCTCAATAACCTTCTTAATCAGTTCTTTTGCCTTTTTTGGCGTAGTAGATCTAGCGATTTCAACCCCAACATACTTAAACTTACTAACGTTAGCGCCTTCATCGTTTAATACGTGAATAATGTAACGCTTCTTTTGTAGGTAAACACCTACGTCGCAAATTGATTCCCGTTTAAAAAAGTAACGAGGATCAATAGACTTAAACTCAGAAGCAGACCACTTTTTAATTTCACTATTCAGGTATGTACCAATCTCTTTATCGATTAAGTCTATACCTTCTGGTGTTACTTTACCGTTTTTAAATATGTTAAGCTTAATTTTATCAAGGATAGGTCTAATAGTAATATGAGTACTATCAGTATCACCGTAAATGTTAAGGGACGTATCAACCCCGTATTTCTCTTTAGCATATCTATCAAGGATGACACCTGCTTGCTTAACCACCGATTGGCCAGTAAGAGTAATGCTACCAGCGTGATCACTATCACAAATAGGACTAAACTTATTAGCAAAAACCCCGTAGATAGAATTGAGCAGAATTTTGATGACGTGTTGTATAGTGTCCGCTCGTTCCATATTAAACTTACACGTTTTGTATTCATCGGTATCTGGTGTTAAATTACTTAGCTGTTTCTTATATTCAATATATTGGTTCTTGTTTCTTACACGCTCACTATAAAGTCCGTCAATTAAAGATGGTACTACACCTTTTTTCTTCTGAGTATACAAAACGTTAGCTTTGGATATAGCTAACTTCTCAACTTCCATCAGTTTCTCGAGTTTTTCGTTAGGTACAGTTTTTTCAGACCCGCTAGCTAATAATAGCGTAGTCTCTGTATCAGTCTTACGTAAGATCTTACCTATCTTAGTCTCTGGTGATATATTGAGAGTAATGATAGTGTTAGGGTATAGAGAATTAGCATCATAGCTCACAACTGCAGTCTTTAAACCACGTTCCGGATCTCTAACATAACCACCTTCAATTTCATCTCTAGTAGGACCTGAAACGAAAGTAGGTATAACCATACCGTGCTTGTAAGCTTCTAATGCAACACAGCCAGTAACAATAGACACTTTACCTAAAGCAGCTTCAAAACTAGTTAAGCCTTTGTAAGCTAACATACGAATGATCTTAAAGAACTGTAATTTCTTTTCCATTCGTACCAGCAGATCAACGTCTTGAATATTGTAATCTACAAAGTTATTCCAATCATTCTCAGATAGAGAAGCTAAGTTAGTAGCATTAATAGCTAGTTTACCTTCGCCTAGTTCGTGTTGAGCAACAAAGTTTAATGCGTATGATTCGAGTAAACCGCGTGCAAAGCCTTTATACACTTCAAGGTAGTCCATTGCAGATATACCGTGAATATACCAGCGATCTAACTCTTGACCTTTAACAAAGATACCTTTACGGCACCAAAGACTTTTTAACGGTGATAAACGTTTAGCAGCATTTTCCCCTAATAAGTTGTTAATACGATTAATAGTGTAAGGGAAGTCGAAAAAATCTGTATTCCACCCAGATAAAATATCAGGGTAGTAATCTTTCTCCCAAAAGTCTAAAAACTTATTGAGTAAATCTACTTCACCGCTACACTCTGTGTATACAACGTTTTTACGAGAAGGGGTATAGGGTTTGCAGCCCCAGGTATAAAACGTTTCAGATAAGTTGTCGTATATTGTTATAAGGTTGATAGGGTGCTTAGCATCCTTAGCTTCAGGAAATTCATCGGGAGAGTAAACTTCAATATCTAAGAAACAAACTTTTAAAGGATTCTCAGAAAACTCAGGTTTTTCGTAATCGTCTTTAAACTTCTCAATAAGATATTGTTGTTCTACCTGAATATTGTGATACAAACGTTTAATAGCGCCATCTTGTGCGGCTTTATTACGTTCAAAGGAGTTTAGAAACACTTTCTTCTTTAACTTAGTATTAAAGATAGAAATAGCGTCTGAATTGTCCATATTAGTCTCGATATAAAAATACGGACTATATGGCTCCTTCTTTACTACTCGTTTACCGGTTTTATCCCAGGTAAATAGATAAGCAGAACCTTCTCGAGAATTATAATATACGTTACGGTACACAAAACATATTATGTACCAACTTACTAACTAATCAAGAAGGAAAATAAACTTTCATATGCTCATCAATATGATCTTCCAACCAATAGCCGGTTACAACTTTACGAGCATTGTCTGATTCATTTAGATATAATCTACGATCTCTTAGTAGCTTCTTAGCTAGATCCATCATTTCATCAGGGGTATTAAACCGTAAAGGTGCAACAGGATCTGTATTGTATGGTGGAGCATCTTGGCATAAACAAGGCACTCCTAATGCACCAGCTTCAAGATACTTGATAGGTGCTTTTGCATAATTAAACTTGTTATTCTGTAAAGGCGCAATAGCTAAGTTTAAATTAAGCGAATCGAATGCATAAGCATATTCAAATAGAGATTTCCAGCCTACAAATTCAACATCTCCAGTACGTACCAGATCCTCTAATCCGCGAGGTATAGCACCCATAAATACCCACTTATATTCTTTGTGAGTCTTGCGTATAAGTGGTACAAATGGATCAATATCATCTTGCACCCCAGGCAACATATCTACATTAACGTGGGTAGGGCTGCCAACATAACCGATACGAGGGCGCTTCTTGTTACGATCAAAATTTTCTGCTACTTTTTGTTTACTATAAAAACGATCTATCCAGAACTTTGGCATATAGTTAGGTAATACTATTGAAGGTACACCCGTTCTAGCAGTATAGTAATCTGCCATAAACTTGGTCGGACAAGTAATAGCATCACAATGTTTAATAATTTCGATAGCTGTCTTGGAGATTATTGGATCAAGAAACGCTGAACGAGATTTGTTATACAACGGAATATCTTCCGGAAAGATAACATCATCAATTTCATAATACAGTTTGAACTTGCTTCCGTTGTTAGAGGTGTGTCTTAAAAATTTTGCAAATTCTAATTGAGGTACTGTAACCTGTCTTTGTATTTTTACAGACTTAGCGCCGTGATAATAGCGCGGATCTAGTAACATCATTGTTGCATTAGTTACTACACCCTTACCAGATGAATTAATTAATGCTTCAGGCCAGTGTAAACGCCAAAAACCGCATCCACCGTGATCAGCAGCAAAACTAAAAGCTGTATTGGCTGGTCCAGGAGGAGCAGCTGGTATAGGGTTAGAACCAGGTATATTTTGAGGTGTAGGAACACCTATAACAGGGGCTCCAAAAGGTAATGTAGGTGCACCTAATGCAAAGGAATTATTCATTATTAAAAGTTGTTGATCGTACAGTTATGCCGTTTTTCTTTTCTAGGAATACTATTTCACCACTTGTACAGTATTTCATACTTTCCTTGCGGTGTGATATTATATAGACAGCCTCCTGGTATTTTTCCACTCTATCTCGTATTATATCCAATACTAATTCGATACCTTTTTCGTCTAAAGATGAATCAAGTAGCTCATCAAACACAGATATATTTAACCATACATTAGCCTGTGCTCTACGGATATCTTGAAATGCAAATATCATTGCAAGATCAATAGCTTTACGTTCAGCACCAGAGAAGTTAAAGTAGCTACATTCGGCACCACGTTCATTAGTGATTGTTTCCTCAAAGAACTCGTTAAATTTAACTGTACTATTACTTTCTAGTTTTTTGAGATAATAAGCAAGTCTAAGATTTAATACTTCTAATATTTTTTTTACAATGTATGATTTTACACCTTCTTCAGAAGTAATAAACTTAGCAGATTCAATTATATCAATTTTAGCTTGTAATTCATCTACTTTAGCTTTAATTTCAGCTATACGATTTTCTATCTTTTTAATATTATCCGTATACACATTATCGTCACTGTTAAGAGCATCTAAATCTACTACTAATTGTGACTGCCAAACATTGAGCTGATTTAAGCGAGAGTTAATGTTCTCAACTTCTTTTTTACGTATAAGCAAATCTCCTAGTTTAGATTGCGCATTATTGATCGATTCATCTATCTTATTAAGGCCTTCTTTAGCTTTCTCTATACGAGGGTTTTCTTTGGTTAAGCTTTCATTAGCATTATAAATAGCTTTTTCATATTCAGCTTTATCCTTTTCATACTGAGTATTCGCGGCTTCAGCTAGATCTTTACCACAATGCGGGCATTTACTGTCAACCTTTTTAAGTTTTTTAAGTCGCTCTGTATAAAATCTTAGATTAGCATTTGCCTCAGCTACAGCTTTAGTAATACCTTCAACCTTTTTATTATAAGCGTTCTTAACATCTTTCCAGGTTTTAAGTTCATCTTCTAGTTTTTTTTGAGCTACAGCATCTACAGCATCTAACTTACTAAGCTTTTCGTTGATAATAGCAATTTCTTGCTCATTATTGCGTTGACGAGTTAAAAGCACTTCTCTACGCTTACCTTTAGTTTCTTCGTAAGTTTGTTTTTGCTTAATACTATCCTGTAATACTCTTTCAGATTCATCTACTTTAGTGTGTTCAATGTCTAAGTTGCGTTTAGTTTCATTAAAATCAAAGCGAGCAATACTTAACATATTGCTAAATACTTCTAGACCGAGAATACCTTCAATAAATTTACGTTTTTCTATTTTCTTCTGAGCCATAAACGGCACAGTAGCATTAATAGTCATAACCACGCTGTTCTGAAACACTTCAGGCGAGGTATTAATTAAATCTATAATGTACTCTGTAGTCTGCGGTACTCCTGACCGGGTTATGTCTTTATCATTACAATATAGAAAACATTTGGTAGGGTTTAACGTACGTATGATTTTATATTCTGATTTTACGCTCTTTTCATCAATAGTAAACACTAGCTCTACTTCACAAACATCTTCAGGATAGAGATTATTAACAATATTCTCTTTTTTAAGTTCTCTTATAGTTGAACCATACAAAGCAAAATGTATAGAATCAGCTATAGTAGACTTACCTACTCCGTTAGCACGATCTGCTTTATCTAAATTACGCCCGGTAATAATATTCAAACCGGGTTTAAATTCCATAGTAACCGGTCTTTTACCTACAGACAGGAAATTAGTAATTTTTAATGACTTAAAGAAAACGTACTGCATTAAGCTATATTATAAGCTCTAAGCAATTTTGTTCAACGTATTAATTAGATTAGTAGCAACTGCCTTGGTGGTGGCATAGTTAAACAAATAGTCTTTAAACACATTATTATAACGATCATAGACTTCTGCAGGTGGGGTGTTGTTATTTAACAGCTGTAAGACTTCTAAGCACTCTTTCTTAGGTAAATTTACCATAGTCTGAGCTGGGCAATTTTGTATGTCAAGAAACAGAGGTATACAACCGTTACCCAGTATTTCGTAATGCCTAAGACAATCCCAACCAGCTTTTTTCATTGTTATACCAAAACGTGCTGAGTTATAATCGTTATAATAGTCAGCTTCATTTTTATAAATGTATGTGCGCTTGTCTAATGGGGTAATAAATGACTGGTCTTTAGTTTTATTAGTATTAAAAGAAACCTTAGACGTAGGTATAGCAAAATTTATAGGTAACAATCTAGGTTTATCTATCACTAATTCTCTTTTAAAATAAATTACACCTTTACTATAGCTATAATGTATGTTTGTTTCATCTTCACCGTCAATAACAATAACTTTATTAGGTAGATAATATTCCAGAATTTTATCTAAATAATCATTACATCTCCAAATAGAACCATATACAATATAATCAAAGTATTTGTTCTTAATCTTAGACGTAATGTCTGTACGATCAACTTCTAAATCAGGAAGCACTCGGGTAACAGTCATACCCATTCCATAAAGCTTACTAGCTTTTTCAGCGTCATATGTAGTGTAGTTATGCTCTTGCTTGTTGTAGTCTACTACATCTGCACCAAATAATTCCTTAAGACCAATCAACACTGCATCGTTTTGATAGTCTACGTGATCGCCTTTAGTTAAGTAAAGTATTTTCATTTATTATACATATGGTGCAAATTGCTTAAATCCACCTGTACGGAAAGGATCTTCTTTACCCCATTTTTGTCCTAACAGGTCACCTTGAATGTTCATATTTTCAGGTGTGTATTCTGTTCTGGCTGAACCGTGCGCAGAAGTACCACCAACCTTATGTTTTACTCTAGCACTAGTTAATGCACCGTGTCTCAATCCGGTGCGTACTAAACACATTGAATAATCATTGTCTTGATAAAAGAAATAAAAACGTTCATCTAAATAGCCTATAGTTTCAAATACCTTTTTACGTCTTGCTGCAAATACACATCCGAACAAATGCAAAGATGTTTCGTAACCATAATACAACTTATTATCATCGGGGAAATACAGCTTGGTGTGACGGTGCCACTCCCTATCTATAGGGCTAATTGAATCTATATCAGGGTTGGTTTCAAACTCTTTTACAATATTTTGAATACAGTTTTCTTGTATAACTAGATCATTATTAGGGCCCATTACATATTCTGCCTCACATAAACTTAAACCTATGTTAAAAAACTGATTATAATTAAACTCGTGCGGTGGTATATGCAGCCTTACTTTATTTTGGCCGTAATTTTTATTAAGTTTTTTAAAGTCTTTATTGGTCTCAATAACGAAAATCTTATTAATAAGCTCATCAGCTGTATTAATATATGAATCAATACATCTCTTAGTTACTTCAAAGCTCTTGTCATCATTAACAAGAGATAATATTATTATATCAACTTTGTTCATTTATAAATTGCTCCACATCAGAATGACCATCATATTGATGAAATACAGCAGGTACATTGTTTTTATTCCATTTGTTTTGGTCTTTTACCTGTGCTAAATTCAGTACTGCAGTCTTTGGACCTATTTCGTACCTAAATTGATCAAATCGAATAACCTTGTTAAGTATAGCTTGATCGATATTAGCATAGTTACCTATTCTACCTAGTATTATAGATATATCTAAACACATTTCCTTTAACAGACCCACACATTGAGATCTCGGACCAAGTATAGCACCACCATTAATAATCTCATAATTACGTAATAAACCGTATATGTCTTGATTATAACATAGGTTTATCCAGGTAGTGTTAGTTTGACAGTTACGTATATATTGACCTTCTCCAAACACCATAGGTTTGTTTGAAGCAAATTCGATAATGTTTCTATTAAAATAAACGTCAGTAAAGTCACATAGAAACACATTATCAGCAGTAGAAATTTTACTACAATATAAATAAAAGAAAATAACTTTAAGTGTATAAGGAGATAGATTCATATCTACACTATACTTTTTTGCAATTTGACCTGCATCAACAAAATTACAGTTATTTTGCTTAAGATAATCTAAAACATCTTGTTTAAGATTGTAGCCAATAACGGTAACAGTGTTGTTAGTTTTTATCGCAGATTTAACAAAGTTTTCTATACCTTTATTAAGGCTGTAATTTTGTCCGTATGTAATGATTTCGTTCATTTACGTTTTTTAATTTGTTTTAATATATCAAGTACTTGAGCTTGATCATATATCTTAGGTTCATTAGGATAGTGGCCGTGTTTCTTTTTATATAGTTCTCGACCGCCATATACATTCTTATGCCACTGTTCTTTTTTATCTGCAATAGATGAGTTATCGATAGCACCTGGTGCTTCTTCTAAATAATTTTCACTATCAGTAATATCCGCAAACCACCAGAAAGGAGGGTGGTAACCAGCTAATGCAATACGATAAGTATGGTCTACGTGCTCCCAAGCATTGTAAAATTGCTCGTCAATATAGCCTACATTCTCAAGTACCTCTCGAGTAAAAAATGAAAACATTGCCACTGTGTGCATATATAGCGCAATCTTAACATTATTAGGATACTCAATAATTATACGAGGGTTAACCGGGCTTTTTTGATCAAGTAAATGTCTGTTATGTAGGTCAAACTCTATATTTTGCTTACGATTAAATGGCGAGCCTGGGCCGTAATTAAAATGATGTATACCTGTTTCTTTATAGGCTTCAATATACTTGTAAAATACTGTCTTATCTTTAATAAGCATATCATCCTCAATAATAAAAATATAATCGCAACCAGCATCGTAAAGATACTTCATTGCTTTATTTTTAGATTTACCCACTCCTAAATTAACTTCATTTTGTGACCAGGTACCAGGTACGTCTATTTGGTTTTCAGCTTTACCATCATTAACCACAACAAGTTCGTTTACAACATCCATAGGGAGTGTTGCAATCAAAGCTTTGAGGTAATCGTTTCTATTACAGGTAATTATGCCTACACCAATTTTCATTGTAAAAATACTTTATTGTATTGAGTAATTACACTGCTTGGGCTAAATTTCTCTGAAAACATATCCCAGTTCTCTTTGCGAATATCTGTTACATTTAATCCATTCAATAAATCGACTAAATTATTATAATTGTCGTATATTAGCGCTTTACTACCTAAATGATTAATATGTGCCGTATCATAACTTGAGCTTTGCTCTTCGCTCCAAGGCTTTTTACCACTCCAGGTAATAATTGGTTTATTACATACAGAGAACTCTCCTACCGCTAAACCAAACGTTTCACCCATATTTCTGGCGTGTATCATTGCGTCACAGGCGTGTATAAAATTGTAAATACCTTTTTCGTTTTCTACCCAAGGAAAAAATATTGCTCGTTCGTGGGTAATAAACGGTCTTGTAGATAGAAACAGAAAATAAACGTCTTTACGGGTGTTAAGGATTTTTTCTATAGCACGATGTACAAACGCTAAATCAAACGAATCTAAACCGCCGTGTCTACCGATTACTAGAGCGTCTTTAGGTATGTTTAAAGCTGCTCTAATATCTTTGTTAGGTTCTATACGCTGTATTATATGAGGTACATATTGTGTTAAGTTAAACTTACGTGCAAGCATATTCGATACTGCTGCATAAACATTACCGTGCGGTTGAGAGCCATCAAATATATAATGTGTACCAGTCTTACAATTATCCGGATTAATAAAATCATTAGCACCAGACTTCATCATTTGTACAAAGTCTATTTTTTGTTCAGAGACTATTTTTTTTATTTGATTTTTTACATCTATAGCAGGTGCTCTATTAGCATTACCTTGATATTGAAAAACCTGAAATTCTTTTTGTAATCTCGGTAAACCTTCATTAGGGTCGTCATAAGTGGTAATAAACACAACTTCGTGTCCAAGTATATCTCTAAGAGCTAAAGCATAATCATACGGAGTTTTACCAGTACCTCTACCATCAAATTGATTTGAATGTATACCTATTTTCATATTACATTTTAATTGCTCTTGTGTATAAGTCTGTTACGTATTGTTTGGTTTCTTCTCTATTCTTTATATCCATCAAGTTAACGAACTCTTCAATAGATTTTTCTACACTTATATTAAACTCTTTATTAGCAGCTTCTTCAATGTTAATCTTGCTTTGTTCGGTAACATCGTGCTCCATTGTAAATTCAACGGGTTTAATTGCAACTAGTTTTCTTACAACGGTTTCTAATACATTAGGGTCTACTACCCTGTCTACTACAAATTTAACTATGTTACCTTCAACAACTGCTTTTAAAGTTTCAGGTGTGTATACATTACCCGATAATTCGGTATATTGTAATCTCATATATCTTGGAGATATATTGTTTTCAATAAACTTATAACTTAAATCTGCAAGATCTAATATATACAAGCCTTTAGTAGTACCGAAATCACCCCAATCTTCTTGGTACGGAGATCCTACATAAAGTATAGTACCGTCTTTGTATTTACGTTCTTCTCTGTGATGAAAATGCCCGGTAATAGTTAAAGGTGCTCTATCAGTTAAATCAGATGACTTTAAACCGTTAGTACATACTTTAAACGAGTTCATTTTAAAACTATTAATTTCAAAATGGCCTATAATTAAATCACACTTAGGTACTTCATTAATGTCTTGACCCCAAGGACAGAAAGCTATTTTTTTACCTTGGAGGTTTTCGATCGCAAGCTTATCAACAACAGTAATATTACTCCAACCGCGAAGAATGGATACGGAATTAACAGAAGAATTATCCCGGTAATAAGCATCGTGATTACCCACGGTAATAATGATATTAAAATCACGTAGTACATCAAAAATGTCAGTAACCACGTGAAGAGTATTAACAGCAATGTCGTTGCGATCGTGAAAAATGTCACCGGGAATTATAATGTCTTCTATATCGTTTTTCTTGAATTGTTCAGCAGCCCATTTTGCGTGTTTTAAGGCAATTTTGTGCCATATTTCACTGTTACGATGTACACCATAATGAGGGTCTGAGAATATACCAACTTTAGATTTTTTAATCAACATTTTTATTAATAGGGTTTACTGGATCATCAACACCTACATTAGGTCCGATGACACTATATACTTCTTCTTGATAAGCTGCTAGTGTGTCTCTCATACGTTTTTCTTTTTTAATGCGAGAGCGCCAACAGTTAAAAGCTATAGAATTAAAATATGAAAATGGGTTAAAACCTTTATCGAAGTTATACTTCTTATCTTTTAATGCATTAAACATATTAATAAGAGAGTCCCCAATAGCCTCCTCTTTAAAGGTGTAGTTAATAAAGTTTGAAGCGTGTGCTAAGCCATAAGCAATATTACGAATCATAATAGCAAGATTATCGCTCATTACGTCTGTTTCGTAATACTTTTTAAGTTCAGCTGTAAATTCAGCAGGGCTTACATAGTAGACCTTTTTAGCTTTAGCAGATTCACTTAACGGCTTTTTAGGTTTATCTGCTTTTGCTATTTTAGTAACTTTTACAGTAGATGGCACCTCAGGCTGCTTCTGTAATTGTTTTTTCGGTAATTTTGATTTTTTCAAGGTCATAAAATTCTTTTCGTTTGTCGTAGTGCTTAATACCATAAATTAAATCATCAACAATATCGACTAACGTCAATATGTCTTTGTTTTCGTGTACACGTAGTCCACGACCGATAGACTGTAGAGTTTTAATTTTTGATTTACCGCCTGCAGCAAACACTATATAATGTATGTTTTTTATAGAAATGCCAGTAGAAAAGATCTTACTTATGGCAATACATACAACATTATTATGTTGTTCCATTATTTCTTGTACTCTGCGACGTTCTTCAACCTCTACACTACCCTGTATAAAATAAACTTGTTTATCCGTTAAAGTGGATAGTTCTTTATAGAGATTATCTCCGTGAACTATATGATCTATAAGAATAAGACAGTTATTTTTAAAATTATGAGCTAACTGTTTAATAACTTTGTTTCTAAACTTACTATTATGTATGTAATCCAGTTCTAACAAATACCTCTGGGCGGAGGATACAGCAGTATAATCCGGCTTAAAGTCATAACTAAGCTTAATAGCTAAACATTGTGCATTAGCAATATATTCTCCACCGGCTGCTTCTCTTAATTCGGTAGTAGTCTTTTTAAATATAACCGGACCGATAAAATTATTAATATTCCAGGTATCAATATTATTTTCTGGTAATGTACCGGTAAAACCGATGCGTCTTAATGTAGGTACTTTATCGAGCAGCTTACATACCTTATTACCTCTACGTAATTTATGACATTCGTCTACAACTAACAAGCCTACCTTGTTAAACCAGCTAATGTCTGAGTTCTTACTCTGTAAGATACCCATATTAGCAATAATAACACGAGCGTTGGGATCAAGTTCAGTATTACCCGTCCATTTACTCACTATTTCCATAGGAAAGTTGTAAGAGGTAAAATCTTTATGCGTTTGAGATACTAAACCTAAATCCGGAACTACTATTAGTATTTTTTCAGTAGGTTCTATCTGATGTAATGCAGCATATACTAAGTTAGCTATAATTAAAGTCTTACCACCACCAGTTGCCAGCTCGACAACTCCATAACCAGTGTCAAGTGCTTTACTAACAGCTATTTCTTGGTAATCTCTAAGCTTAAATTCACTGTTTAATGTTTTGAACCTATCAGGATCAAGTATATGTGTATTCTGTACAATGTCTTTATATTCCTGATTAACTTTAATCTCAAAAGGTATATTCTGTTTGTTTAAAAACTCTATAATACCTGGTACTAGCCCCACTCCACAGTATCCTGCAGGTGTAATAGCGTAAATACGTTGAGGCATAAACCGTTGAAAGCGATTAAAACGAGCAGCCGGACTCTTAACACTAAAGTGCTCTTTAATATTAGGAAGGTAATCTGAAACGATTTTTACTTCCTTACGCTTCGGGTCATATTGAAGCTCAACTACCATTATGTTGTTTCAAGTTTTTGTAAGTCTATTACGTTTTTGTAGTCGTACGTTAACGAGCTAGTTAGTTTTTCTACTTTTTCAAGATACTCTAAGATAATTTTTACCTGCTCGATACAGGCCTGTATAGACGATACTTCATCATCGTTGTTCATAATTTCGTCTTTTGCAAGTTTTGAAAGAGCAACCGGTGAATTAATAATTTTATTTTTTATTTTAGTTTTCTTAGTATATTCTAGCTTGTGTAACGTACTCTTATATTGAGTAGTTCTAGCTACCCATTTATGTTTAGTGGTAGGTGCTAACATAGCTTTTTCTTTAATAGAAAGCTCATCCATTTTAATATCAGTTTCCAATTCTTTTTGAAAACCACTAATAATTTTATCTACATCGAGTAAGTCCATAACTTTTACTAAGTATAGTATATATTTTAAATAAATCTACGTGAAAAACTTTAATAAATTATATGTAAAACTTCTAGAAGATGTTGGTGCTATGGCAGGTACAACAGCACAGGCTTTTGGATCTGGTCAAGCTCACGCCGCAGTAACAGGTAAATCCGGAGACTTTTATGCTCCAGGAGATGCTCGAAATATATGGGGTGGTGGTAAAAAGAGTAAGAAAAACAAAAAGAAAAAAATGAACGGAGAAGCTGTTCCGTTAATTCGTAGAAACTTTCCAGGAATGTAATAAGTAGAGATTAATGTCTCTATTGGACAACAAGTCGTTTTGCGCTAAGCTCTGGACCCATTTACATTTATACTCCACAGGAGATGTAAGGGCTTGCTGTGTTATGGTTGGGGATAAAAATGTAGGCAATCTAGAAACAAACTCTTTAAAAGAAATTTGGAATAGCCCTAAAATGATGCAATATCGTAAAGATATGCTCGAGGGTAAAAAAATAAATGCCTGTATGAAATGTTGGAGTAAAGAAGAGGCTGGTACTGTTAGTTATAGAATGGATTATAACAGCTACTATAAAGACAGATTAGACAAAATAACTGCAAATACAGACAAAAATGGGTTTGAACATAATTTCAATATAATATCCTGGGATATAAGATTTAGTAACAAGTGTAATTTTAAATGTAGAATGTGTAACCCGGGTGCTAGTTCTTCTTGGGTACAAGATGCAATTAAACTTACAGACAATAAAGAAGAGATAAAAAGACTCGTAACATTAGAAAATGTAGAGGGTAAAAGTAGTATAGATTTTCTTAAAGAGAATATAGAAAAAGTAGAATATATATATTTTGCAGGCGGAGAGCCGTTGCTTATGGATGAGCATTATGAAGTATTAGAATTATTAATAAAAAATAATAATTTTTGCACAATAGCTTATAACACGAATTTAAGTACATTAAAATACAAAAAATGGAATGTATTAGACTTTTGGAAAAAATGGCCTAAAGAAAAATTATGGGTAATGCCTAGTATAGATGAAATCGGTGAACGAGCAGAGTTAATTAGAAAGGGTACTAAGTGGGAAGAAGTTGAAAATAATTTAAAAACTTTAATATCTCACGGGGTACAATTACAACCAAACATCACAACTAGTTGTATGAGTGTAGGTAGGCTACCGGAAATATTACAATATTTTTTTGATAATAAAATATTACTAAATAGTAGAAATTATCTTAATTTTACGCTAGGGGCAGTTTATATACCTAATATGCATATTAATGTATTAACTGATGAAATAAAAAACCAGGTAATTGAAAAGTTGAATAAATTTAATAAAAATTTTATTGTTAACACTGAACCTAAAACTGGCTACATATTAAAATTACTTAAACAACCTCACAAGCCGGAATACGCCCGACAATTTGTTGACTATACTTTAAAGCTAGATAAAATACGCGGAGAAGATACATTTAAGACAATTCCGGAATTGCTGCCAATATACGAACTTTATAAGCCGTAGCATATTGCCAATATCGGATAAATATGTAGTATGGATCTAGGTCACTGGACTACTAATGAGAATTTTAATAGCAATAATTTACCTTACGGTTTTATATACCGCATTACTAACACCTCATCTGGCCGGGTATATTTTGGAAAGAAACAAATTAAAAGCGTCAAAAAGCTCAAACCTCTCAAAGGAAGAAAAAACAAAAGACACTTTGAAATAGAGACTGATTGGAAGACTTATACATCATCGTCCAATGACGTTAATGAAGATATAAAAAAAATCGGTAAAGATAAGTTTAAGTTTGAAATAATACGTTTTTGTGATAGTAAGTTTGAATTAGCATATTATGAAGCTAAAATACAGTTTGATCACGATGTTTTACTAAAAGAAGGTTATTATAACGGCATTATAAATTGCCGTATTGGTAGAGCACCAGATGCGTTATTAAAAAAGCTTGCATTAGAGAATAAAAACAGTACAATAATTAATAATGCAAGTACTACCTCTCAAGTACAATCTATATCTAGCTGATTTTACTATAATAGAATCAGAAATATTGCATTTGTTTAAAAACGAATTAACGAAGTACAATATTACCACATACGATAGTTTGCCAAGAAAAGATTACTTAAAGCTTGTGCATTATTTTACGTTATCTACATTATTTAAAAAATATGCAGAACTAGAACATAAAAAGAATACTATATTTTGGATTGATAAAACGACCTGTAATATGGATATCTTAATATTTCTTAAAGAAGTAAAAAAATGTTTCCCTATTTTACTTTATGTTGCAAATAAACCATATAATTCTATATTAATTGGCAAAGATACTGCAGAATACACGGAAATAACTACTGAGCTCAAAGAGTTTCGTTACTCTATTGACTATAGTAGTTATAGCTTCAACAAAATTAAACGGTTTTGCGCCAAATTCGGACTAGAAACGCTTATTTCCACTTTCAAACTATAAAATGGATTTTTCTCTATATATTATATAATATTAAGGCGAACGCAGTGAGCCTTTTAAAAGGTCTGCAAGACAGAGACGAAGGAGCTTTGCTCCTGAGTCCTTAAACATTAACATATAACTTTGTTGTATGTGGTATACTCCTTAAACTGACGACACTTTATATTACTTTATTGCCAAAAAAAATCAAGTGCAAATATACAAAAAAGTCGTAAATATATGTAATGAAAGCAAAAAGTAAGTTTTTAGTAACTCTTGAAAAAGCTCTTAAAGAAGATGATATCGGTTTAACTGATCCTGCGACAGGCACAACTATTAATCCTGCGCAAATGGGCACGGATGTGGGTGCTGCTGCAGCTAAAGTTAACACAGATACTCAAGATTTTCGTAAAAAACTGTTAGCTTTAATGAGTACTGATAAAGAAGCTGCTGCTGCTTTAAAAGATCCTACCAAATTACAAAATTATATTACTAATTTAACAAAATCTGCTACTTCTCAAACAGGTGTAACACCAACAACTACTATACAATAATGAAAAAGTTTGATAAGATTGCTGAGGAAATTTACCGCACTCTGTTAGAAGCGCCTGCTGTTCCTGCTGCACCTGCACAGGCTGCTCAAGGCGCTCCTGCTACCCCAGCTGCCGGTTTACCTCAAGATGGTGGCCCGGTACAGGCTGAACCAGTTGCAGCAACACAGGCTGACCGTTCTCCTGCAGAGACTAAGAACTGGGAAACTACCCTTTTAGATTTAGCTTCTAAAGCTATTGTAAATGTTAAGAACAACCCTAATTCGGTCGATGTTGATATGGAGCAACTCTTAACAGTACCTACTACTTTACAGACTAAAGATCAGAGACTTGATGCTTTAAAGACTTTAGCGGGCGAGGTGTAAGTATCTCTGCTGGAACTGTTGGTTTCTGTCTTTCATTTCCTTACCATTGACGTAACGCTTGTATTGAGCTTTCACTTCAGCGTCATTACCAGTCACTACACCGTCTAAAAATTTAGGAAACTTACCTAATACGCCGTTAAATGCGAAATCTGTTAGCATTTCTTTTTTTGTATTGTCTAAACGTTCCCAGGCGCCCTTTCCGAATTTATAATCAGTTATTTGTCTAGCTCTGTCCGCAGCTATACCAATATCTCTTTTGAGCATATCTATTGCCTGGGCGTTTGTAAGTCCTTGCGGGTAAGCTTCTCCAGACTGCAATTTATGACCAAATGCAATTGTGTTAGTGCCACCTTCAACACTTTTTACTGGATACCATTTACCGTTCTTTAAACCGGATTTGATTCCATTTTCAACACCGGCCATATAATTTATAAAGTCCTGTTTAACCTGGAATTGGCCGCCATAGTAATTAGCAAATGTACCTACATTTTGAGTTATTGCTGGAGGGGTAAAATGTATAGGCGGCGGGGGCGGGAGTGGAGCTGCTTCTGTTTGCATACTTTTTTTATTGCTAACCATAACTATATTTATAAATAAAGTAAATAATTGCGTGATATTAAAATATAGAAATAAAACTTATAGTAGTGAAGATGTACCTATATTTATTTACTTTTTCTCTAAAGAAAAGAAAGACGATTTTATTAACACCCTTTGTACATACACTGAGCCCAATAAGTTTGTAAGGTTTGATAGTGTGGGAGTTGCACTAGTTGGCAATACTGTAATTAAGGATAAAAGAGCCGGAATTTATATCAATTTGAAAACTATGGATGAGAAAAGGTACATACAAAGATATTTGTATGACTCAACGGATGAAAGTAATGCAGTTATTTCTACCCCACCAGATATTAAGCCTCGTATTTTAGAGGAATGGATTGAAAGATATTCTAATCATTTTTTAAGTTGAGTTTTTTATTTTATACCATACTATAAGGTATGGGTAAATTTACATCTACTAAAGTCATTCCACTAGGGTCGGCTGCATTTAGACAGCCTTACGCACAAAGTCATTGTCACTTTATTCACGGGTACCGCTTACAGGCTAAGTTCTGGTTTACCTGTGATGTTTTAGATCAAAACAACTGGGTTGTAGATTTTGGTGCTTTAAAGCAGCTTAAAACTTCTTTAGAGGAGTACTTCGATCATAAGACAGTTGTATGGGCAAAAGACCCTGACTTAGATATATTTAAACAGCTAGAACAACGTAAAATGATTGAACTAGTGGTACTTGAAGACGGTGTAGGTATTGAAAGATTTGCTGAACTTTGCCATAGATTAGCAAACGAATACGTTGATAATTTAACTACAGGCCGTTGCTGGTGTTCTAAAGTAGAAGTTTGGGAACACCCAGATAATAGTGCAATTTATAAAGCATAATATATAATACCTATATGTCTAATATAGATCCTAATACAACTTTATTCATTTCTGATGATTTCGTATTCTACACACTAGAAGGTGAAGGTCGTTATATTGGTTACCCTTCAGTGTTTATGAGAATGGCTATGTGTAACTTAACCTGTATTGGTTTTAAGAGTGAAGACTCACCAAACGGTTGTGATAGCTACGTTAGCTGGTCTAAGAAGAATAAAATGACGTTTGAAGAAGTAGCACAACTCTTTGAAAAGAATGATTACCACGAAAGATTAAAAGAAGGTGCTTTACTTAAGTTAACTGGTGGTGAACCCTTTATTCAGCAGAAGAATTTACTATTATTTGTTAAGTTTATTAGAGATCGTTGGGGTTTCGCTAATTACAGTAGAACTCTTACTGCTAATGATATCGGTAAGCCTAGATTACATATCGACTTTGAAACTAACGGAACTATTATGCCTGATGATGAATGGTCCTGTCTCGGTGTTAATGTAACGTTTACTACTTCACCTAAATTATCTAGTAATGGAGATCCAGTTGATAAACGTTTCAAACCAGAAGTACTACGTTATCTAGTATTACACGATGCTTGCTTTAAGTTTGTTGCTAAGCAAGAATCAGACTTAAACGAAGTATTAGAAAACTATCTTAATAATCCTGATGTAGGTTTACCTTCTAGTAATGTATGGGTTATGCCTATGTGTGGTAGTCGTAAAGAACTACTAGAGGTTGGGCCTGTAGTAGCTGAACTATGTAAGAAATATAATTTTAAGTTCTCGAACAGAATGCACTTGCAGGTTTGGGACAAAGCCCTTAAAGTATAATATATGAGTTACAATCCAGATCCAAAATCACACTTCTACATTAGTTTAGGCAAAAGCGTTATCCGCATTCTTGCGGGTTGTGCTTTGTTTGTAGGGCATACAGCTTCTGCTGGTGCTTTATTAGTAATTGCTGAACTTCTCGGTATTGTCGAGGAGGTAGTATGAAGCAAGAAATAAAATTCACATATACGTTAGAGCATACTAATGACGATATTAATGTCAGTGTGCCTCGTAAAATTGAAATTATATTTGACGGTCAAGCCGACTTAGAGGAACTAACAGAGCAGTTTAACGCTTTTGTTAAAGCTATAGGTTACAACCCACCTCACAATTGTGTACTTGATTGGGTAGATGTGGAAACCGGTCAACCACCTGAAGATGATGAATGAGGTTGCTAATATCCCTATAAAGCGTAAATTTTAATAAATGAGCCATTCCAAACTTAGTAAAATAGGTATTATCGGTACTCAATGTATTGGTAAAACCACACTTGTAAACGATATGATGCTTCAGTGGCCTCAACTAAATAAGCCAGAAAAAACGTATCGGGATCTTATTAAAGAGAAAAAACTACCTATTAATAAGAAAGGTACTAAAGAGTCTCAACAAGAGATTTTAAATTATCTCGTTGATGAAGCAATGGCAAATTACGGTAAAAAGAAGATAATCTTTGATCGTACACCGATTGATAATTTAGTATACTCATTATGGCTGTATGATAAAGGTGTTTCGGATATTGATGAAACTTTTATTGATAAAACCGTTACACAGGTAAGAGAAGCAGTTAAATCCTATTCAGTAATATTTTACATACCATTATGTAAAGAAAATGACGTACTTCTTCAGACTAAAGAGAATAGAGATATTGATCCAGTTTATCGCGGAGAAATAGCTGTACTTTTTGATACTATCTATCAAGCCTGGCAAAGTGGTAGATCTCGTTTCTTTGACAACGATGACACCCCGCCAATTATTCCGGTTTATGGAAATCCGGTAGAGCGTATTGCTATAATGAATATGTACATTAATAATAATTGTGAGTTTTTCGGAGAAGAAGATTCCTTAATTAAGGGAGATATCGCTGAACAACAAATGCTTGCAGACCAATTAGGTATAACGGATAAAAAACAGTTTAAATTATAGTAAGTATTATTATACTATGAAATTTGACGAAGCCATTAATTACATTGCCGAATCTACATTTGAATTGGAAATGGCAAAACCAAGAAACCCAGAAATTGATAAACTTGTAGCACAGGGTATTCCATACTGGAAAGCTCGTAATATGGTTAACGCACAAAAAGGTAGCGCACCAGCTACACCAGCTGCAGCACCTACACCTGCAGCGCCTGCTGGTACTAAATACAAAGAGTTACCAGACACTTTAAGAACTAAAGATGCTGTAGCAAATTATCTACAACATAACCCTAATGCTACTGAACAAGAAGTGCTAGCTGGTATTAGTTCAATGGATTCAGAAGAAACACCTCTTAATCTTGATCCTGAAGTAGTAAAATCAGCTATGGCTGATGCACAATCAGGTGGCGGTGAAGAGCAGGAGCCAGACATTGATACGATTGCTAGAGCTGAAAAAGCTGCTAAAATGGCGCGCGTTAAGGATGCTATTTTAAGACTGCGCGGCCTTAAGGGTAAAGCAGGCCGTAAACCAGCAGCTAGACCAGAACCGGAAGAAGAGCCTGGTGAAATTGATTTTGATGAGCCAAAGATTGATATGAGAGATGAGCCAGTAGATCCTACTGAGCTGTAAGATATTTTTCAGTCAATACAATAAATTCCATTCCTTTTTTAGCCGCGTACTCACTCGCGGCTTTCCATTTGGCTTGATTTTGTTTGTACATTAAATGTTCATACAGTACCGTACTCTGTTTTTTTCTATCCGAAGGAATAGGTGGTTGAGTGTGAGCAAACGGTTTTAATTCTATCAAATATTTTTTGTTATTACCATCTTTATCCTTGATAGCTGCTATCAAGTCTACATAATACCGGTGTACTTTATGATCAACATCACTATAATAAGGCACAACTATGCTTTCACTAGCCCAGGCTGTAACATTAGGGTTTTTGTCGAAAAACAAAAAGAAGTCTCTTTCCAATGCTGATCTGTATACAGGATTAGCACTACCCATATATTTGTTTTTGTTAATAGGAGTGTAAATTCCTTGAATAAATTTGCTATTCTTTAGAGCCATTATATTATATATTTACTTTTATGATTGTACCGCAAAATTTTATTATACAGACGTTCTTCCAATATGCGAAGAGACCTGTATTTAAAAAGAATACTAACACGTATGCGGGAGAATGTCCATACTGTCACGAAGGTAAGAGTGCAGGTAAAAAACGTAGATTTTTTTACATTCCTGAAGATGATCACTTATTCTGTCATAATTGCGGAGAGAGTAAAAACGGATTAGAGTTTGTTAAAGAAATGACTCATATGTCTGTTAGTGAAATACTAGCAGAATCTGGAAGTCACGCAGACACGATAGAAGATATTATCAAAAAATCAGATTTTTATAAGAAAATAAACCCTAATCCCTTACCTTACGATAGTATTAATCTATTTGATAGTAATCAGGTATCATTTTATAAAGAAAACCAGGTAGTTAAGGATGCTCTTAGTTTTATCAGTAAAAGACGTTTAAGCACTGCTGTTAATAAGCCTAAAACGCTCTGGATAAGTTTGACTGATATGACTCACAAAAATAGAGTTGTATTTCCGTTCTATAACACTGAGGGTAAGATTATAACCTATCAATCGAGAGCTTTATACAAAGAGGACGAAGATAAAGCAAAATATCTATCTAAAGCAAATAGTGACAAAGGGGTATTTAATTTAGATAGAGTTTCACCAGATATTGAATATATATTTTTACAGGAAGGCCCTATTGATGCTATGTTTTTACGTAATAGTGTAGCATTAGCCGGTATACACCCTACTGAAGAGCAATTAGATATGATACAAAAGTCGTACCCTATGCACGAACTAATTTATGTATTAGACAATCAATGGGTTGATAAGACTTCTTATAAAGTAACTAAGGAGCTCTTAGACAAGGGAGAGTCTGTGTTTATTTGGCCTAAAGAATACGCACAATATAAAGATTTAAATGAGCTTTGTACGGTGCAAAAGCAAGACGAAATACAATATACTAATATCGTACAAAACACATACAAAGGTATGAAAGGTTTAATACAATACTCTCAGATCAAAAGACCTGATTAACGAGAGCTAATACGGCTTGTTGCGTCGTGTATCTTCTTACCAGAACTCGTAACAACAGTCTTAAATAGTTCTGCCAAACCACGTAAGTTTTCAGCTAATTTAGTAATACGTTTTTCTTCACGGCGGACAATACCCTTAAAAGGAATAGAGTTACGCATTTCTAATGCATTAATTTGTGCATTTAAACTGCTCTCATCTGTACCGTTAATGAATGTTGCCATATCATCAAGCTTTTTAATCCATTCACGAGCTTTAACAACACCCTCAGTGTCAAGCTTAAGAGCCGGGTTTTTAGCTGCATCGAATTTGTTTGGATCAGTTTGCGGATCTAAAGATTTTTTCCAGGCTGCTTCTCCTTCGTCTGGAGCTGGTTCAGCTGGAGCTGGTGGTACAGGTGCTTTTGGAGCTGCTTCAAACCCCATAGCTAAATTTTCCTTTACTACATTTGCAAAACCTTTTTCTAAAGCATTTTCTTTCTTTACGTTCTTTGCAAATTGAGCCATATGCTTAACGTGCGGATTCTTGCTGTGTAAAGCTTTGCTTAGTTTAGCAGCAGGAATCTTTTCACCTTGCGCAACGTGTAAAGCTTTATGTAAACCACCCTTTTTCACGTGAGCGTGCTGGATCCACTTTGGATCATTTTCTTTTTTAATTTCTCCGGTACTATGACCGTGAACTTTAATTTCCTGTCCTTTAGGAGTATTTTGTACAGCTTGACCGAAGGCATTACCTTCATCTTCAAGTTTCTTTTTTTCCTTTACAGGGAATGTTTTGTTGCCAAGTTTAAACTCTTTTTTACCGGCTTCTTTTGCTTTTTGATCAGCATAGTGCATAATACCTGCACCCTCTTTGTCTAAAGACTCACTAAAAGCATCTTGGAACACATTCTTCATATACATTATTTACTACTTTTCTATTGAATTTCTATAAATCTACACTATTATAACTATATGTCGAAAGCACTAGTCATATTATCAGGCGGTATGGATAGTACCGTATTATTACATTATGTAACCAAAACACTTAAATACGATGAAGTATACGCCGTTACATTTAATTACGGTCAACGGATTGCTCGAGAGATTGAATGTGCTAAGTTTCAAGCTAAAGCCTGCAATGTTAAAGAGCATAAAGTAATCAATATGGATTTCTTTAGAGATATCTCTACAATGTCTGCTTTAACTAATACGGATCTTAAGATACCAAAAGCTAAAGATGATATTGGTAATGCTCAGCCTTTAAGTTATGTACCTTTCAGAAACTTGTTGTTATTAACAAGTGCGGCAGGTTGGGCTGAATCAATCGGTGCACAAGACCTATTTTATGGAGCTGTAGAAACAGACGATTTTTCAGGTTATTGGGATTGTACTTCAATGTTTCTCAATAAAGTTAACGACATATACGGACTTAATCGTAAGAACACAATTAAGGTTAATGCACCGTTTATGCGTTACTCTAAAGAAGAGGTTATTAAAACTGGCATTGACATACAAGTAGACTTTAGACAAACACATACCTGTTACGAGGGTACTGATCCTGCTTGCGGGGAATGTGTGTCGTGTGCTGCACGAATTAAAGGCTTTATTGACAATAAAGCTATTGACCCTATTAAATATTCACGTAATATTCCTTGGGAACGATACGATTGTAAACCTTTAACCTATTTAACATAATATGTGCGGTATAGCGGGTAGTAAAATTAAAGACATAGCTTTTAGTTTATACAAAGATAATCTTGCGAGAGGTCATTATAGTTCGGGTACGTTGGTATTAGACTCTAATAATCAGTACGGTATTCAAAAGACAGAAGGTATCTTCAATGAACCTGTAGATTGTTTTAATCCGCCAGGTATAGATACCCACGGTCGTTATTACTTGTATCACTCTCGAGGACCAACCGTAGAAACAAAATCGTTTGAACCTGGAGA
>Ga0208378_1000143_pt1 | contig 26541 bp, 43 predicted proteins | sample CryBogCBE24Aug09_FD_184556 | JGI IMG/M metagenome (GOLD analysis project Ga0208378, IMG submission 184556) | Freshwater microbial communities from Crystal Bog, Wisconsin, USA - CBE24Aug09 (SPAdes) (version 2) | ecosystem: Environmental > Aquatic > Freshwater > Lake | place: Crystal Bog...
ATGTTTCATTTTCTGATGCTTCCCCTGTCCACCAGTCCAAGAAAATGGATAGTGAGCAAAGTAATTCCTGTACGTCGCAAACTTCGCTTTCTGTGCCTGCGAGCATCTCGTCAAGTTCAGCCTTGATTAGAGCAATCATGCCAGCGCGTACTGCTTCGAGTTCTGCTGGGTCGTGTTCCATGTCGTCGGCCTTAACCAACTCTGCGTCTGCGCCCTTCCACTTGTCAGGGATGAGGTCTTCGCGGCCTAGAGCCTTAGCGCGTGTCTTGATGTGAGCCTTGACCTTTGCTGGGTCTTTGGCACGACCAAATGCCTGGATAGCGTTCTTTAGATCGCCAATAGTCTTGATTGGGTATGAGCCGTCTGGGAGTGCTTCGCCCTTGTCACCGGCAAGCTCACGCTCTGCCTGTGTGTAGTCCTTCTTTTCAACTTCTGGCTCAGTAACTTCTGCGTCGTCTGCGTCGGCAGCCTTCATCTCACGGTTAGCGGTTACGTTGTCCATGTTCTGAGGAATGGTTGGTGAGTTCTGCAATTGGTCGTCTACTAAACCTTCTGGCTGTTCACCAGTTCCGTTGCATACTTCGCAAGGAGTGTCAAACTCTTCGCTTGCTGTGTTGGTCTTTTTACCAGTTCCAGCGCAAGCGGTGCAGGCTTGAATAGCCTCGTACAACTCTGTTGGAGCGCCTTCTGGCTCTGTCATGATTGCCTCGGTGTCGATGGCATCCTTTTCAATGTCTGCCATAGCAGTACCTTTCACTAATTTGCCCTTAACGGACTTTGCAAGTTCAATAACGCATGAAGGGTTTGCTGGTCGGTCAACAAGCGAAACCTCTACGATTTTTCCTGAGCGGATCATTCCACCAGGGGCATCGGCTGACTTCTCAACGCGAGCGCCCTTGATACCTACTGAGAAACCTGTGTAGATTCCTTCTTCAACTAGGCGAGCTGCTTCTGAGTCAACAATCTTGGCTTCAACGATGTAACCAGTTCCCGACTGCTCCATCTCCATTGCCTTACCGATTGCCTTTGACTGGTGCATTTCGCGAATGTTGCCAATAGCAAACCACTCTGGCATGGCAGTCTTAAGCCACTCTGGGTCGCATATTTGCTCATCGAGGTCTAGGGTTGCGTCTGTTGCAAGACCCTTTACTCTGATGTAGCCATCTTCGCCACGCTTTGCAGTTAGTCCGCCGAAGTAGGCGTAGGTAATGTCTTGGGCCATTGGATTATTCTCCTGTTGAAATTGTTGGTTCGGGTACTGTGCATTGACAATTTGGGTGAGCCGGTGGGTAGGCATCTCCGATTGTGTGTTCGCCTTCTTGTGATAAACAAATATCACAGGCTCCTTCATACGTCACCCAAGTCCAGGTAGTTATACCTGCGGCTTGGTATGAGTCAATGACGGATGCGTTGTACGCTCGGTTTGTTTCGGTAACAGCAATCATGTCTGCGCGAGCAGGGTCGTTGATAAGGCTGTTAATTGAAGCGCTTATTTCTGTTTGTGAAGCATTTGAAGCCATACCGTTAGTAATAGCATCAACAATTCTGCTTAATGTAGTTCCTTGAATTGCTTGCGCGTCAGCGTCAGCCTGATCAAGAATACTTTGCAGTTTTTGTCCTACTTGAATAGGGGGAAGATTTAAGGCATTAGCAGCAGTTGTTAATCCAAATGTTGCTGCTTCGGATTGCATTGCTCCAATAGTATTAGCAAGTTCGCTAGATGAAATTGTTACGTTGTGTTGTATTGCTTGTTGAGCAATTATTCTAAGAGCGGAAATGTCAGCACCCATTTTAGGCATTGACTCAAGTGCTTGTTTAATAGCCTTGTCAACGCCAACAACGCCAGCTGCAAGTGCGGCTAAAATTAAATTACGATACTTATTTTCAATTTGTGACTTTCCCTGTTTTCCGGGAAGGTCATTTACTGAGCCTCTTTTAGTAAGTGAACCTTTTGGGGTATCAGTTATCTCACTGTTCACGATGTTAGAAGCCCATTCGTAGATGTTCTCAGGCATTGGTGTAGCGCCCTTGACAATGAAGTACGCCTGTTCGTTAAGGTTGTCAGCGAGTTCTGCGTTGAATGTGGTGAAGTCAAATGCTCGCCAGTTGCCGCGCTTGTGGCGTGATTTGACGAAGCGACCAAAGTCTTTTAACTCTTCGGTCATTGCTGACTTCTGATCCGCAGGTGCGCCAACAGCAGGGATGTCTTTCCCTACACCACCCTTTGGCGCTTGGCTTTCACCGACACCTTCTTGTGATGTATTTTGATTGACTTTGCCTTGTGCTTCTTGGCCTTGTGAATTTTCTTGGTCACTTGGTTGTCCTGTCTGTCCTATTGTTTCACCAGCAGCGTTAACATTTAACATTCCTCTAAGGAAAAGAACTGTATTTCCGGCAACGATGAATGGTTCATCGGCTTCTGGCATATCGTAAAGGTTTTGTCCAAGTTCGCCCTGTACGTCGTTAAGAGTTTTCTGACCTGAGAAAAGTGAAGTCTGTAGCGCTTGTGCGCGGTTGCGCTCGTCAAGAGAAGATTTAATGTCGTTAAGTACAAATGTTACGTTTTTGCTTGCTCCGAGGTAACGACGTGAAAGAGAGTTAATGCAAGAAATAATGTAATCAGCCATTGGCTTTGTTGAAACAGTTTCAACGTTTTCTTGCTCACCTTCAAGTTGACCCTTACCACCACCGAGTCCGGCGCGAGCCACGACTCCAAGAGCTGATGGAGATACACCGAAGATAGATGCAATGCGCTTGATGATGTATTCGTCGTAGTCTGACTTGAATCGGTCAGCCATCTCTGGCATTGCAACAGGGTCGAAACCTTCAGGCAGAACCTTGATGCGGTGACGCTCTGCGGTGTTGCCTGTTAAACGTCCGTTGAGAATACGCTCAAACTCTGCTAGTTTGTGAATGTCCAACTCCTGAGAGTTAGTTTTCATAAACGTCATTGGCATTGAGCCGTTTTGGTATTCAGAGTTCATCCACACTTGACGGTTCAGGTACAGAGAAGCGGCTGGGATTGCCTCTTCTACCGGACTGTAACCGTATGGACTCCATGTGCGACGGTTCTTAACAAAGACTGATAGTTGGTCGGTAAGGAACTCTTTGTCTCGACCTGTTCCTGCGTAGAACTCGCCGTCTGCATCTGGTGAAGCAATGAATTCGCCGCGCGGAAAACCCCATAAGACTTGTTGGTAGGCAGGTTGTGGTGGGTGAGGAATGTCGCCTCGGTTGTCAAGAAGAATTTTAATAGTCGGTGCGTCAATAACGTCAAAACCTAAAACATTGCCCTTGAAGTTGTAACGAGGGTAGACACACCATTGGTCGTAAGTAAAAATTTGCCAGAGTGACTCGGTAATCCATTCAGAAAACGTGCGGTCAGAAGCAACGTAAGGGTTTTCCCAGAATTCGTTAAGTCGGTTAATTTCATCGCCGTACTTCTCACGACCAATTAACGCAGCTTTGGCGTGTGAGCAATTCTCTTCTTCCATAATGTCTGAGATTGCTTGATCTGAAAGAGTCCACGATGGCTGTTGTTTAACAATGTCACCAACGCGAATTTCAATGGCGCGGTGAATAATGTCACACTGCTCAGCAAGTGAGTTAAGAACTTGAAACGGAACCTCGGTCTGCGTGAGGTTGAGGTTGATTGCAGTCTGGTATTCGTACTTACGAGGTAGAGCGCGACCTGAGTCGTCAAGTACAACGTCGATTGGTGCAGGAAGTAGTGGTGCAGCTGGGCCGAGCATGGCTCCGAAACCACCGCCACCTTCTACGAACCCAGGGCGAGGCATTGGAACTGCTTGTCCGACTGTCGTTACAATACCCTGACCTGCGGTTGACATTTCGTTAGCAGCGTAGGCAGAGTTGTATCCGCCAGCATTTCCCAGTGGGGAATTAGCCATCCCTGCTTTTTGTAATTCAGCAACAATTTCCGCTGCGAGCGTAGTCTTGTTCTTTCGCTTGAATAGAGCCACTTATTGTCCTCGGTGAGATGGGTTGATGCCTGATGAGTATAACTGCGTTGTTGGTTCTCTCAATAGAACACCACAACCTCTGCAATTAAATGCTTCAACGGCGTTTGGATGTCCACACGCGCCACACGACGGTGCGAGTTGTGCAAAAAATCTATCAGCCGAAGAACCGGTAGCGAGTTTCAACTCCGCTAAGGCGTGAACTAAAGCGTCAAGTCGGTCTGGTGAGTATCCACTATCAGGAAGCCAGCCGGTCATTTGGTCTTCTAATACTGCAAATTCTCCGACGTGCGATACGCGGCCTTGCTCATAGAGCGCAGCTATCGGTTCGGCGCGGAGTCTTTTACCTAGTTTCGCAACAATTCCTGAGTAAGGAATGGTCGGGTCAACTGATCTAAGCGTTAATTCGACCATGTCGCCACCTTGATTCTTTTCGGCAACAATTCGGTCAGCGTTAAATTCGTTAAAGGCTTTTATGGCCCGGTTAGCCCACCCAGAAGGAGTATCACGGCAACTGCGGTCAGCAAGAACATACGCGCGTCCGTCTTCTCCTTTAGCAACGACGACTATTCCAGTCTCGTCAGCATTTTCACCTGATGTGGTGGCTGGGTCAACTGCAACTACAATCCTGACCAACTCTGGGGCTTCTTTCACCCTTGTAGAGTCAATCATCTCCAATGTCCATAGGGCATCGGGGTTGTCAGTTAACAATTCACCGTAAAGTTCCTGTCGTCCGATACGAGTTCCCTCATAACGGTTTCGCAATTCAGCGAGCGCAGCCTCAGACAGGTTAGCTGCATTATCAAACGTACTACCTCTTGTGACGACTACGGAACCGTCTGTGCGGTTTACAAACTCTTTAATAAGTTTCGTCGGGCGAGGTGTCGTCGTGATAACGACTTGTGGGTTTCCAATTCGAAGCGCCGGTGCTAAACCAGCAGTCCATGTTTCTTCATAGCGCCATGCAGCGAATTCGTCCAACCATGCGCCAGACAAGTTAAGTCCACGCGCTCGGTCTGGTTCATCTGCGGAAATCATGTGAATTTTAGAGCCGTTAGACAAAGTGACTTGTCCGTTGGTCTTGTTGTAGTGGCGAAGTTGTCCGGGTTGTAGCGATTTAATAATTCCCGAAGGGCCTTCTATGCAAGTACGGCGTACGTCGGTGAAGGTCGGCGCTACTACTGCCCATTCGGTGTTTTCTTGCAGTAGTGCTTGTTCGAGTAGCCAGCCAGAGCCGGTGAAGGTCTTTCCCCAGCCTCGTCCGCTAATCACTAGCCAAATACGCCAGTCGCCTTCGGGTGGGAGTTGTTCGGGTCGTGCGCTCTGGCGATACCTAGAGTTCGTGACCGCTTTCTTCGCTTGCTCCGCTTCCAGTTGTTGCTTCAATAGCTCTAACTGTTCCAGTTTCCTGAGTTCCGCTAAGCGTTGCTCCGCTATCGTCGCCATCTTCTACCCCTAGTTGATTTTGTAGGCGAATAATCTCGCTTTGTATGTAGTCAAGTGTGATTACTTCGTGTCGGATTGGTGCGTCTAGTCCGAGTAGTTTTGTGCGTCGGTCTTGGATCGCCAGCACTCGGTCAATAGCGAATAGCGCTCCGCCTTTTGCGTCGGGGTCTAGTGCTTTTTTCATGGCGACTTCTAGGAGTGCGTCTAGGCGCTCATTCTCTAATCTTCGGTATTCATCTACCGCCTCGGCTGGAATTGCTGCAAGGGCGTTCTGCACTCGGTAGTAGGCGTGAGACTTGGAGATTCCTAGCGCCTCTGCGATTCGGCTATACGTCATGCCGCTAGATCTAAGGCGTAGCGCCTCGGTATCTTTCATAGCTGATTCAGCAGTTTTAACGAAACCGCCGCGAGAATTTACACTAGGCATTGTATCCCTTAGCTTGTGGACGCTATGCGCGCATAATACCTATAAAGAATAGCACAATGGTAACAAGCGCGCTCTATAAGGCGATTCTGACGGTTACAAGGTTAGAATGGTGAATGGGCTACGGACGCTAGTAATATGCTCTTCAGCGGCCTCTAGGGCGCGTATTAGGCTACTCTCATCCGGTCTCTCACTTGTCGCAACGTATAAAGCGCCTAGAGCTACCGCCGCGCCACTACCTATCGCGCCATAGGATACGCCATCCGCATTAGGTCTAGCCGCTATCGCTCCTCTATCCGAGTTGATTTCATAGATCACGCCGCGCTCTATTGCAAGTAGAGACCAGTCGTCTTTAAGAGCGTCCTCTAGTTTCACTACGTCTAGTAACTGATTCAAGCTAGGGGAATAGGCGCTACTAGCGGCCTTGTGCCATAAGTACCCGGCGCGCCACGATCCGGCGAAACCTAGCAGCAGGTCACCATAGCGGCCTATCTTAGGCGTAGAGCTACGAGACGCCAGCCCGGTATCGTCACTACTTAAACAGTCGCTACCGATCCACGCGCCGCCATCCTTACCCGGTACGATTAGGCCGGCTACTACCGTCATAGAGTTGCTTCAATTAGGGGCGCATAAGTCATTAGACCAGTTTAGGCCATGAGACTAGGCCGCGCTCCGATTCATTCGCTCCCGTCATCCTTAAGCCTACGCCGCCACCGGTAGCCATTCTTTAGGTATAAAGGGACGTAGGCCAGCGCTGCAAGGGTAAAACCGTACTGGCCAGTATTCAGGCCATAGATAGACCAGGCCACGCTATTAGCCGCCAGTAGTAGCCATGCTAGCCAATAACGCCGCCCGGCTAGATACGCTCCCACCATCCCTACAAGCTCCAAGACGAATGACCAGATCACCTAACAAGCCTAGACCATGAGACCGGGAGCGCTGCCACTAGGAGCGCTTTAGGTGATAACTAAGGCGCGACACTACTAAAGGCCAATAAATACGATCGAAGACTAAAAGCCGCCACCTTACGCGCCACCTTATGGCAATAGAGACCGGCAGAACTAAGGCCGCTCCAATAGGCCACCGGGAGCAATAAGACCGCTCCAATAGAAGACCGGGAGCGCTGCCACCAGTCGAAGACCGGCAGAATAGGCCACCGGCAGAATAGACCGATTCAATAAAGCTACTAAGACTAGACCGGGATAAGACCTAGAGACCATAGGACGCGATTAGAGGCCATGAGACGCGACAAGGCTAAACAAGGTAAGACCGGGCTAAACAAGGCTAAGACGGGCGATCTAGGAGCATTAGGTAAGAGCTGGCGTTCTAACGCTTAGACGGATGACGACCCTAAGAATTAGACCATCCATCCAATTAGTCCACTAAAGACGAATAGCCTACCCGGTTAAGGGTAGACCATCCATCCTAGTTAGGTTAGTTCAGCTATTCCGCGCTAGTTAGTTTCCTACACTCTAAGCACAATAGGACTACCATAGTTACCTTGTTTAGGGTTAGCATCCCTCCATAGGTTTTAGTACTACCGCATCCCTCGCATATAAGCCTAGATTCTTTTACTATTGTTTTATCGGCCCTAATTTTAGTAGTCATTAGTCACCATCCCTAGACGCAATAGCGTCATTCAGTCCACGAAGACTTAAAGCGTCACAAGCTGCCCTAAGGCTATCCAAGATAGTTATAAAGTTAAATGATTCACTAGCCTTTTGATTAGTCAGACCGTCCTCGTTAATCTCGCGTAATTCTGCTACTAGATCACTTAGCCGGTCTCCTATCATTCCGTAAGTTAGCGCCATGACTTAACCTCCTCTACTATTGCGGCGAATTCGTACGCCGGCATTGTCTCTAATTCCTTTTTAAATGCTTTATAGCCTTTATCTTCAGCGCTTTGCTCATCTTCAGCGTTTATAGTGTAAGTGTAGCTATAGGTAACGTAGAATTCACTCATGACTTACCATCCTTAGCATTACGCCGGGCTAATTCATTCCAAGCCGCTAGGGTCTTATCCTTATGGTCTCCCGGCGCTAACTTATGTAGGCGATTCGTTACCCATATCAGGGCCACGCTAAATAGAACCCATAACGTAGCCATCACTACGCCATTGGATTCGATCACGCGCCAATTTAGTAGCCATCCGTGTAGTTCACAAGTACGAGCTGCCAGATACCCTAGCGCCACGTCTATAAACCTCGCGGCCACGTGTAACCGGTGCATTTTTTTAGTGTTAGACATTCTCCACCTCGTAACATTCTGCCAATTCGCTAAGGTAAGCGGCTACTTCCGGCGCGTATGAAGTAGTTTCATAAGTGTCATCCCACCAGTTCACCTTAATAGTTAGGTAATCGCTACCAATTCGGCTAATTACCCTAGTAGATGGGCCGCCATAACTGACTAACAATTCTACGCCGCTAGGATCAGGATTATCTTGATTCCCTAATGACTGACGGAATAGTACTACTACCTCTAAACATTCGCTAACGTAGTTATCTATCGCGTCACCGGTTAGGTCTTCTAATTCGCGCGCTAGGTCTTCTGCTATCGCCTTAGATTCCATTAGGCCACCGTCCTTACTGGCATAAGAACTACGCGGGTAAGGCCGCTAGCGTCTTCAAATAACGCCGGCTTGTTAGCGTCAGTAATTGAAACTATGCGAATAGCTCCAATACCTGATCCGGTTTCCTTGTTATTAAATGGAGCAATCTTAGCAATATCCGCTAGGAATACCGGGTCAAAGGCAATTAGGCTAGTTTCGCTAATTCCCTTAGCCGGTATCAATTGCTCCACGCTTGGATACTGACCCGATACTAGGCGAATGTTACTAACTGTCATATCCTGGCAAGTGATAGTCACTAGATCGTCTTCGATTCGTAGCTCCACTTGGATAGAAGACTTATAGCCGCTAGCCTTGTAATTCTTAATAGCGCTCCTAAACTGTTTAGCGGCGTTAAGTAGTGATTCTGCCGGTATCAGTAAGTCGCTGCCGCTAAGAATTCCGTCCACGTCTACGAAACAAGACCGCTCCACAATGGCGAGACGGTAGCTATCGGTAGCGGTGGCCTTAATCGTGGCATTCAGACCGTTAGCGTCTTCCACCTTGTCTAGGATGTTTAACTTAATAGCCGCTAGTAGTGGCCTATTGTCTTTAGCCTTAGTAGCGTAATTGCCTACCGTCACTAGATCTACGTAATTTTCGAGGGTTAGTGTAATCAACATTATGGCAACACCTCGCCACAATTGAAGCAATCGCCATCGTTGCCAGAACTAATTAGTTCATTCACGCGATCGCCTAGCGCTACCGCTTCCACCGCTGTTAGGCGCTCATTAAAACAAGCTAGGCAATAAAGAATAGTCGAGGTATAGGTAGGATCCCATATCGCCATTCCGGTTACTTTTTTTAGTGTTTCATTCATAATTAGGTAGCTCCCACTACTGCGCTAATGGATAACGCATCCACTAACACTAGAGACACTACATCCATTAAATGGACGCTGTCAAGTACCCTAGCGACTTTTTTTAGAATTCTTTTAGAGTTACCCGGAACGGCCTAGATCGATTCCGGCGGCGTTAGATCCCGGCGGCGTTAGATCCCGGCAATAGCTACCGGCGCGGCGTCTTTATTTATTAGCGGCGATCCCGGCAATTATCCCTACCGGGTTAGGGTTAAGTTACTGACAAGTAAGGCACAAGTTATCCACAATCGAACAAATGTTCGGTTACTGGCCGGTAAACGAACAAGTGTTCGCCCTGCCTTCAAAACCCCATTTTGGGAGAAAGGTGTGACTAAAAATTTTTTTTTATTTTTTAAAAACTTGAACTGGAATTTTTTTTAACAACTTTTTTTTTGCAATTTTTACCAACATTCCAACAAATTTTCAGCAAAACTCCTGATAAATGCCGGTAAATGTTTTGGAAGATTTGTATGACAATTTATACAACATTTTTTAGCTTTATACACCAGTTATACACACACAATGCACACACATTTTTAAGAGTTTTTCAAAACAATTTGCCTAAAGATCCGTAAAAAATCCCAGAAACTTTTTTGCAAAGTTTTCAAAAATGCTCAGGAAAAATGCTTAATTATTTTTGGGCAAATTAAATTGTAAAAGGTACTACTCCAGGTACTACCGAGGGTATGACTCAGTCAACCTCTCCGCAGTTCAGGCAGGGTCGTGAGTAATCAGGTCTGTACCCATGACAGGTTCGACAGTAGTTGCGCTCGTTTGCACCCTGAAAAATGTCGTCTATCTTTTTTCGCAGCTCTTTGTTTTCGTTAAAACCGTCTAAGAACTCAGCAAATTCTTCTTCGCTCATGCTCTGTTACCTAATAGATTCCAAATGCGAACAACTGCGCTAATAGGTTCTTGGTCGTAAGTGTGAATAATCTCAAGAATGTCAGTGTCTTGTTTGTCGTAAGAGTCAAGTACTTTTATTACGTCGCAAGGGTACTGTTTGCGGCTTAACGATTCGCCGTCAAAACCTACTACGGCGCAGGCAGCGCAGTAAAGTTCGGGAGTCTCGGCGTGTTTGTTTCGTAATGCTTGGCGTTCAGCTTCAGTCATCGACGATACTTACTTACTATTTCTAGTGCGTCGGTCATACCCTGGGCATACCCATTGTCATACTCGTTAGATCCGTGAGCTAATGACTTGTTAAGTGCTTCTGCAACTCTGGCAAGAATTGTCTCTTGTGCTGATTCTATTTTTTTTCCCATAATTATCCTTAAAGTTTGAATGGTCTCGACTCGTAGGTGTCCTCAATGCGTTCGCCGCAGTCAGGGCAGAAGATTGAAATGTATCTCTTAAAAACTAATTCGTCTGCGGACGTGCTGCCAAACCATTTAGTTCCGCCACCCTCTACTGGTTCTTGCCGGTAAGGTTTGCTCCAATGTCCGTGTTCGCAGTCTTCAGTCATGGTGCTGTGCCTCCGTTGTTAAATGGATCCACTTCAGCGTAGAAATCTCTAAGTGTTTTAGAACTTGCATAATTCATTGCTTCGTCAATCTTTTCTTGCGAAACTCCCGACAAAACAAGACCGTCTATTAGTTGTTGTGTTTGCCACCCAATTAAAGCAAGTTGCCTGCTATCCATTATTCCCCCTTAATTATTTATATTTTATTTTTTGCCAACAAATCCATAGTTTCTTGAAAACCCGAAACTTTTGCAAGAGATGTTAAGCCGCCTGGGTAATTTCTTACGCCCTGCTCAATTAGTCTTTGAAATATTGTACGGTTTTTGAACCACAAAAAATACTCATCACCATTTATGTATTCGGATGATTCGTGACAATTTATACAAAGAACGTGAATGTTTGACACATCATTTGACCCTCCGTCACATAGGGCTAGAATATGCGCCCTGTGTAAAGGAATAGGTTTTTGTTCTGTTCCTGAAAGAAAACCACAAGCAAAACAATATTCAGCTTCCATTACCTCTGAAACACTGTCAAATTTTTGTTGTTCTACTAGCCATTCCGCCCAATACTCGCGAATTTTTTTCCTTAATGGCATACCTTTGCGAACTTCAATTTGAGATTTTGTTGACATCATTCTCCCTTAATTCTTAGCGTTCGGTAGCCCAGCTTAATCTTACTAAACTGCTGATAAATCTCTGGCATTGACTCTTTCAACGCCTTAAAGTCTAGCGTTTCGCCGTCTTTGGTTGATTTGTAGGTGTAAAGAATGTCGCCGTCGTAAGTGACTGCTTCTGCGTCACCGACCAAACGTAGTAGCTGCGCCCTAATTGAGTCAACGTCAGCCTGAGCCTCGTCTAGGGTCTGTTTGGCAATTCTGTATTCCTCAATCAGATCCTTAACGAACTCGTCGCCCTCTATAGTCACTCCGCCTTCTGACGATGGGTAAATTGCTTTTAGAGTATCAAAATCCGATTCGTGACCAATCACTTCCGGCTCTTCCTCGGCTTGAACCTTTGCCCAAAATGCTTTCTCGGCGGTGTAAAGACCAATAAGGTCTGAGTCGCTGTATTCGCGTTCCCTGATAATCAGCCCAGCACCACCCATTAGACAGGCGAAAACGACCTTCTGGGTCACTCTCGTAGTCAAGCAGTAGTGCATCCCTTGATACAGGTAAGTAATTGGTACTCTTCCGTCGTTCCACTCTTGGCTTGCCTTGCCTGTGATGCCAGTGGTCTTGATCTCCAAGATGGCGTTAATCTGAATTGGCTCTATCGTAACGTCGGTTACTTTCCCTGCTTCTGCAAACTCACTCGGCTCAACGATAAAGAAGTCCACGTTGCTGAGTTGCCACTCTTCGTCGCCCTGAAGCATGACAGGCCATGACACCACCGCGTCTCCGGTCTGCTCTGCGTAGGCTTCTGCAACTGCTCGCTCAAGTCGGTTGCCCCACTTAGCTGCGTCTCCGGCTACTGAGTCTTCGGTAAGTCCGCGCTTGTTAGCCCACAGGCTGTACGGTGACTGCCACTTGCTAACTCCCATAATGACTCCGGCATCACTTCCACCGATTCCCTTCTTGCGAAGTTCTAGCCATTCACTGCGACTTAAATCATCTAAATACGCCAATACTTTCATGTGTCCTCCTCAGAACAATTTAACCTTACTGTGTGACATTAGCTTTGTCAACCAATCCCATAATTACTATTGCTGAAGCAAACGGAGCTGATTGTTTACCGCCGCCAAATTTCAAACGCCCTTTAATAAACCTTATTTCGTGATGCATACAATGATCCCACCACCAAGCCGTGTCGGTTCGAGATGGTAAAAGACAAACCACTAAGCCCCCCCCCGCGATTCCATGTCTGCTTTTGCCATCCAAATTTTCATGTCTCTGCCATATGGAGGGTTAAGAAAAATTGCTTTTCCTCCAGAATCTTCAACCCAATTACGAGTTAAAGCGTTGCGCCTAGATTCGTCAGGGTGATTAGGCCCATACCAATTTTTGCATAATGCAGAATTAGACAATGCTGCGGCGTCAAGATTAAAATTAAATTCGGCGTTTAATTGATTAAAAAGATTTTTTGGAGTTGTCCATTTATCGTTTTCAGAAGTTAATGCCGCGCCATCTGCAACAAAGAAATTACCCACCTGCGGATCTATACCCTGCTGCCAATGATCGCCATGCGTCCAGTCGAGACTGTGCAGCTCTGAGAGCCTCGCGAGTAGTTGTCAGTTTATTTTCGGCAATTAGAAAGGCAAGGTGTTCTTTCTCCAATTCGCTGTCAACTTCCATCTCGATGTCAGGTATGGACTTCTTGGTTACTGCGTTAGCCACGACCATAAGACGCTTCTGAGCGTAAAGAGCCTTGTATGTAGCCTCTGTTATTGCAGCTTTTTGCCCTGCTTCGTTCATCTCATCTACAAGATTTTCAATAATTTCAATCTCGGTCAAGATTCCCTTTTGGCACATAGCCGGTAGGTGTTCGTGAGCCGCATTGTTATACCATTTCGTCAAAATGCACCAGCCTTTCCATAATCCACTCTACGACAGGTACTGCCACTGCATTGCCTATTTGTCTGTAACGGACTGAATCTGACTGTCCGTCTGTCCACCCATCAGGGAAACCCTGTAAGCGCTCACATTCAGTAGGAGTTAGTCTTCTGACTTTTGCCGGTGAAGCGATTGCATGACGGTCGGTGGTGTTAAGAGTAAACATAACTCCATCATCTTCACCATGACCATTTCCTTGCGGCCCATTTTTATCTGTTCTGCCAATTTGACTGCCTTGAATTGGAAATACATACGGCACTCTTGCCCCTCCTGTTCCCCAATACGTTGCCACCGTTGGAGAATTATCTTCATAAATTCGCACGTCATTTACCCTGGTCGCCTCAAAAATTAAAACAGTTGCTCTTACGTCTCCACCATCAAATTGATTTAACGTAGGCACAAGACCACCTTCAACCCAGGTTTCGTAATCTGTTTCACTCTGCGCTCTCCGACTCTTCACCCACCACATTACGCAACGCTTCCTCTAGCTGCGGTGGCAGATTCTTCCCTCGTCCGCTTGACCTTCTTAATATCCCCTGACAGGCTTTCTGAGAAAGCAAGTATTTCTCCGGCACGTTTTCCATCATCAAGACATCCGACAATGAAGACTCGACGACGACGTTGGGGTACTCCGAAATATTGAGCATCAAGCACACGCCAGCTGACACCATACCCCCTGACTGAAAGCGCCCCGATAACGGTTCCCATATCTCTTCCTCCGTTAGATGACAAAAGACCGGGTACGTTTTCGAGGACAAGGTAGGCAGGTGAAAGTTCGTCCACAAGTCTAATAATTTCCCAATATAAACCGGAGCGTTTTCCGGCAAGACCGGCACGTTTGCCAGCCACCGAGAGGTCTTGGCAGGGGAAACCACCGGTAATAATTCCTCGCTCGGGAATAAAGCCTGCTGCTTTAAGTTCATCGCCTGTCACCTTTGTAACGTCTGTAAAGTGCGTTGCGTCAGGGAACCGACGTTCTAAAACTCCCCTAGCGTTTTTATCTATTTCTACTGTTGCTACTGTTTTAATTCCACTACGTTGCATGGCAAGGTCAAAACCTCCTACACCAGCAAACAAACTAACTGCCGTTAAGTCCGTCATTCATTCCCCTTACCATCCTCGTTCGCAGCCGTTTTGGTGCGGTACATAACCGGCGTATCCGTTTAGTGCTTGAATCTTTATTGCTATTGACACTTGCTCGGCTGGTGTAGCTGCGTACTCCGCACCGTAAATCCAACCGCCGTATGCCATCCAGTTTACTTCTGTGATACCTAAGCCACCAGAATAGATTGGCCCTCGAACGTGCCAGTTGCCACCCTGTTCGCATTGCGCAACCTTCTGCCACTTAGCCATAATCGCTGGCGGTATGACTGGCTCTGGCGGTGCTTGCCTAGCCTTCACGACTTGTACAGTTGTCGGTACTGGCTTCTGTACATTTGCGTCGGCTGGTATAGCGCACACAACTGTCAAGGCTAAGGCGAGGGCAACGAGGTATCTCAAAGGTTTCCAATGTTCGGAGTTACCGCCCATACGGTTGCACTTCTACCGCTTGCGGTTGGTCGTTTCCCAATTTCTACAATGCGACCAGCTCTAACAAGTTCTACTCGTCGTGGTCGGCAGGTGTTGGGTGCAAGATCCAAAGCGACTGACAGTTCTTCGTCGGTCATTGGCTTGCTTCTTAGTGCGTCGAATACAAGTTCGCGCAGGTTCTTGGTTTTACCACTCATAGAAATTGCAGCGTCAAGGCTGGTCTCAGAGTGCGCCTGATACGGCGGTACATCCCAAAGCGTTAATTCTGTCATGCGAGCCTCCTCATTTGCTCTTTATCCAGTTTACAACGTTTTTATGCTTGGATCACATTCGCCTTCATTAGTGCGCTCATGTACCCAATGGTACTTATGGCACTCACAATTAGGCTCTCCGCAGCGGTCAATGTTCTCAGCCATCTGCTCACCACACTTGGCGCACTTGGTTCCTAAATCAAATATTCTTGTCATAATTCCTCCTTGCTGAAACCATAAGTCCATTTGGTGGACTTGTCAAGCATTGTTTATGCGGAATCTGAAACCCTGCGTGATAGTTCAAAAGTAAGGCGGTAGCCCATTCCTTCGCGATACCAGGCTTGGTAACAGGCTTGGCAGTAGCCAGAGCGTAGGCGGTCAGACTTGGTTCCAGCTACCTCTCGAAGACAGGCTTCACAGTGGATTACCTGCACGTCTTTGATACGAGATGTCGTATCAGTAATGAATCTGATCCGGTCATCAGCCTTTTGAGACAAGTCGGCAATGTTGGACAGAATGTGAGCGAGGTCTTTAACAGCGTCGAAGATTGGATCTTGTGGAGTTATCCCACTCATACTTCTCATCACAGCGTTAAGTGTGGGGTTAGAGACAGCGCCCTTTGTCCGAGGGCCGTCAGGCTTTGCGTCGCTCGTAGCTCTCGAAGATGCACGACGAACTAGGTCGTTGATAAGCGTTTCGTTTATTTTGTTTAGCGTGTTGAGCGCACGATTGCGGTCACGATTCATCTTGTCAGCGTTTCGAGACATGACCCCCCTTTAAGAGTTCTAAAATTGTATCCCAATCTGAAGGTCGCCAGACGTACACCTCGACACCCAGGGTTTCTAATTCCGCAAGTACAACTTTCTGACTTTCTGACAGTTTGCCTTTCTCACGTTTTAACTCAGCAAAGATAAGACGCTTTTGAGCGACGTGCCACATGGTCAGGTCAGGGTAGCCAGACAGACTCACACGCCTGCTGTCGGGTACGGAGTAGATTTTCCAGCCATACAAGCGACCTAGATGACAAACCCTTTCCTGAAAGTCTTTCTCTAGTTCAGTGTCTTTCCAGTTAGATTTGCCAAATAAAGGATCAGTCGTCATCCCACTCCACGTCGTCAAAAGTGTCGCCCACTAATCCATAAACAAAAGAATGTCTGGCTCTTTCCGCTGCAATCATGTCAGCCTCGGTAGCCCATGCGTGGACGGTAAATCCATTCTCCTGAGAGAAGGCTGGCTCAACGGTTATGAAGTGGTGGCAAGACCGACACAGCGCCAGGATGTTTTCTGGGTCTGTAATGCTTCCGCCCCTAGCTCTGGTCTTTATTTCGTGGCAATCAGTCGGAGTGAGCGTACAGCCCCTAATGCGAGCCTCACAGACCATTCGTTCAGCAAGGATCTTCTTTACAAAGGAACGACGGACAACGTTGAGCGCTTGTCTCTTTTTTGAGACCGGGTTAATCCTCGCCATGACCAAACTCCTCTTCATACCAAATAGGTTCAGGCCATACGCCCTTTTCCTCAAAAGTCTTTACCGCCCAAATAGAGCAGGTAGGGCAAAGATGTGGGTGAGCGCCCCAATACATTTCAGTTCGTTCCATGACCCAGTGGTGACATGAATCACAGTTCCCAGGCAACCAATGAATAAGTTTGTTAAACCATTTCTGAATCCACTCAGCCAAGTTCTCGTCTGGTACTGGATAGACCCTCAGTTCTTGTGTAGCTGCACTTAGATTTACTGAGGTTCCAGTTCGCCAGAGGAAGCAGAGAAGAAGAAGAAAGTCATCTGTTGGGCTTTCGTCTCTGTTGTCTTCCGTTGCGAGTTTCATACTTTAAGACTACCAAACTTTGAAACTCAATCCGTCCTCGTTCTTTGCTTTGAGACGGACGACTGCCGGTTTTGCTTTCTTTGAACTACAGGTCGTTCGTAACCGCCGGAGGCGACTTGTGAACTAGGTTTTTGGTTTTAGGTTCTATCACAGAATGGCTGTGCATAACAAGTCAAACTATTTAATTTCTCCATTTGCCCTTCGTTCTCGCTTTCTGGCGTTTATTTTGTCTTTGTTTTCTAAGTAAAATTTCCGGGCGCGAGCCTTATCTTTTTCTTTGTATTCCGGGGTATTCCTGTATTCGTTGATACGTTGTTGTCTTTCAGGAGACACTTCTACGCTGTGTGAGTACTCGCTGTGCGCTTTGTAACAGGGTTCGCACTTGACTACTGGTTCGTTAGGAAACCTGGCTTGAATCCTTTTAAGGTTGATGTACCCAGCGTTCGATCCGCAACTTTTATGTTCGGGTGGAAGAACTTGTCTTTCCTCAAATTGCGTAAAATTTATACCAAGTTCTTTACGCATACGCATACGCTCGGTTTCGGTTTTGCCACCGTAAATACCGTATTGCTCACGCCTCAGTCCGTAGTAAAGGCACTCTTCAATAACAGGACAACCCTTGCAGATGTTTAATGCCATAGATTCTGACTCTGCTTCTCTAGCTTCTGGGAACCACCAAACAGCCGGTGAACCTTTGCACGCTGCGTCATCTCGCCAGTTGTAATCATTGTTTTTATTCATAATTATAACCTAGCAAAAAAGGGAAAACCCCCCAGACTGGCGTTATCAGTCCGGGGGGTTTGGAATCAGAAACTAACTTGGGAGAATTAGTTTCTTGTTTGCACGACGCTCCGCACGATTAGGTCTTACCTTTTGGATTTGCTCCAAAGCTGAGGCCAATTCGTTGATTGTTAAATGTGCGTGTATCAGAGCGTACTGAAGCAGCTGAGTGGTTGTCAAGTCTTTGACTGCGACTTCTTTAGCGACACCACAAATCTCTTCGGCATTGTTTTTAGACAAAATGATTTCACCGTAGTTCTCCACAATGGAGTCCACAATAGCCATGCACGCAACTGATAATTTAACCGGAGCCATTCTGTAACCTTAGCCTAAATTCTCAGCCATTTCACGAACTGCTCGCAAACTTTCTACGAGCTGTTCGATCCTGACGTAACTATCGCCAAAGAACATGACGTAAGCCTCTCCTTTAGTAACCCCTGCAACGGCGCTAAACATCTCTGCTGCGTCGCCCAAAGCCTTTACATACAAGAAATTTAATTCTTTGACATAGTCAAGACCTTCGCTAATAATGATTGCTGTGGTCTGTGCGCTGTCCATCAGAAGGCTTCCTCTTGCATGACAATACGAGGCTGTGGCTTTGACTGAGGCTTGGCAATGTGATTCTCAATAGCCACAGTGTTAAATCGAAGATCAGGGCCTACTGCCTCAACTTCAATCTCTGTTGCTTCTCCCTTTGTGCCGTCTGGCTTATCCCAAGTTCGGTGACGTAGAGCGCCGTAAACAACCACTCGGTTGCCCTTGTGAAGGCTGTTAGCAATGTTGCTAGCAATGTCGCCAATAGCGTTGCAGTTGAAGAAACTAACAATGTCTGGCTTGTCCTGCCAACCCTTCTTAGTTACTGCTACGGAAAAGCGTACTGTTGCTAATCCTGAGTTAATAAACTTTAGCTCTGGGTCACGCGTTAGGTTTCCTACGATTGTTACTGGACTACTCATTTCTTGGCCTCCTCTAAGGCTAATTGGTCATTGCATAGTTGTACTTCTTCTTCGGTCAAAGCAGAGATTCCAGCAATGTCGTGGAATACTACTGACTCAACCCAAGTCTTTCGCTCACTGGCTTCTTTGAACTTCTTAGCCAATGCGTTCTTCAATTTCTCCTGTGACGGAGTTAGTTCGGGGGCTTTCTTAATTACCTTTGCTGCCTGTGCTGCTAGGTTTCCGTCGTCGTCAACATCCGCAACTAGACCCAAGCAAGCCATGTATGATCCTCTACGAGCGTACGTCACTGCCGATAATTGCGATTGTGGGTCGCCTTTAACAATGTGTAGTTTCATTGAGTACGCAAGGTATTGACCTGACTTGTGAAGCAGGTAAGTCATAAGACAATCGTTTCCTGCTTCGTCATAAGTAATGTGCTGACTAATCGCTAGTCCATGCTTTGCAAGAACTGGGCCGGCAGTCGCAACTACTTCTGGCAATGCTGCATACTTGCTCTTAAAAAATGGGTTCGTTGACCCCTTCGGTACTGCACTGAACTCGCTTTGTGCTGCAACTAAGGCAGCTGCTAGTTCGTTTATTTCTGGGCTATTCATGTTTCTCCTCGGTTAGGTTACTTCTTAGTTTTACTGCTGGGTGTGACATTAGTAATCCAATTATGGACTACTGACTTTGATACGGTGATGCCTGTTTCATCCTTTACGGCTTCGGCAATATCCCGACAAGATAATCCCTCAGCTTGCTGTTGATTAAGCCAACCTTTAAGCGACTTAACCTTAAGCCTGTCTTGAATAAGTATCATTAAGTTAGTCATTTTTACCAGTCCATTGCTTCAGTAGGGTTTCTACTGCTGAACAATACTTGCTAAATGTAACCCAGATTGGCTCATCATCAGGATCGTGGGGCATCAGGCAAATCTGCACATGACTCTCGTTGTTTGATTCATTGACAAATACGTTGCTTCGCAAATCAGAGCCATTGGCACGATAAGTATTACTAAATTCGCCCTCAGATTCCCTTACGAAATCTAGTTCGGTGAGTGTGTCAATTAGTTTCACTTTTCTTTCCTCCCTTCTTTTTCTTTGCGGTAACGCGGTCTGGTGTGAAGTGACGGAATGACGAGTGGTGCATTGGGCCACCTATTACGGTTATCCATTTGATAACTCCATGCTCATCAAGTGCAGCTGAACGAAACTTGTAGTATCCGCGCTCACCTTTGATTTTGAGGTCGTCGCCTGGCACAATGCCATTCCATTCTGTAATTGTGGTCTGCACAAATCCTCCGGTTGTGGATAAACATCTTTTACCATTGTTAATTCGTATTCATCCATGCAGTTAAAACACATGAATTCAAACGAGTTCTGCCACTTGCCTACTGCTGTCTTTCGACAAGCAAAACAAATGTGTGTTCCTTGTTTCATAAGCCCTCCTCGGCTATCCAATTGGTGGACTTATTAAGTGTATCGTGTCCAAGCGCTGGAAGCAAGGATTAAAGAAAAATCCCCCTGCCGGGAGATGAAACCAGCAGGGGGATTATGAGCTTTCCGAGGAGGAATTGCCTACGGTTTAATGGTACAGCATTTAGTAAATGTCTGCTAGTGCGTCAAAGAGTTGAGCCGGAGTGACACAGTAAAGGTCATCCCAATTTTGCAACCAGCCACCGTAGCGAAGTGCCTCGCCAGTTACGGCTGAGCAAATCCAAGTTCTAGGCATACGAACAGAGGGGAACCAGTCCGGTGAAATGATGTCAAAGACAATGCTCAAGATTGACAAGATGCCGTATTTAGATCCGACTTGCGCTTTGGTAAAGGCTAAGACCTTGTTGCGATTGACCCCACGAGGCAACTCAATAATAACGTACTGTCCAACAGAATCCAGTCGAGCTTCTCGTACACCTTTGAGTTCAGCTTGGATAACGTAAACCGTACAGTCTTTGTCCACCCTAGAAACGACGCAAGCGTGGTTCCAATGACCACCCTTGCGCCATCTAAGCATTTCGCCGAAACGAATAGCGCGACCCATAAGGCCGTTGCTGTGAGCAAATACTATGTCTCCCGGCAATGGCTGGTGAGTGTCCGATTTAACGAACGCAGACATTACGCCTTTGGAGGTGTGACTGTTCCCGTTGCCTGTACTGTTACTTCTGGTGCAGGTGCAGCCTTGACTGGCAAGCATCCAAGTAGCCATGAGGCTTTAGGAAACTTCTCTTCGGCAAGACGTACAGCTGTGTAGTACGCAGTGGTAGCAAGTGGTGTGAGGTACATCAAGTCGTTGGCAGGTAGTTTCGCCCATTCCTTTGTGACCCATGCCACGATTGCTCCGATGATTGCTGGTACTGCGGTACGGCAAATGTTTCTGTCCATGTTGTTCATGCGACTGCCTTTCGTTTGCTAATGCAATGGTGTTTTGTTTCGGCTTCTAAAAGCTTGTTTGGAAGTTTACCAAACACAATTCTGCTGAGGTCTCCTTTGTGGAGAATGACAATAGATTGACAATGAGAGCAGACGTAGTGGAGTTCCATAGGGGTATCTATTCTAACATAGAGAAAACCCCTGACCTATCTCACGACAGTTCAGGGGCTTTACAATGCAAGTTTCGAGTAAGAATGTTTGCGACACTAGAGTATCAGCAGGTCACTCCATCCACGAACCCCTACTTGCGATCCAACACATAATGTCACCATACCAGACTGTGAAGACTGACCTGATGAACCTGTAAACCATTTGCTTCCGCCGTCAAGCGCAGGTGATTGGATCACTGTGCGCCCTGTGGCTTCACTCATAACAAAGTGATGAAAGTGTCCAAAGCAAAGTATCTCTGCGTCACTGACACCTGTCCTGCCTAGAGCCTGACCCTTCCACCATCCCTCGGCTTTAGCCTGAGAGTTAGTGCCTGACCTAAATTGGTGTCCATGCGCAAAGGCAACTGGCACACCACAGAGGTCAAGGGTCATTGTTAAATCGTCAGCGCATAATTCAAGCGGTACGGATACGTTTCCATAGCGCTCAGGGTTTGCAGCCATAATCTCTGCCACAGTCTCAAACACTGATACGTCTGAGTTGTCTGTAAAGTCGGTGTACGCCTTGCCATTCTTGCGGTTCTCGCCGTGATTGCCAGGCACGCCGGTAGCCACGACAGGTACGCCGAGGTCAACGAAAGCGTCAATGAAGCACAGGATAAGTCGTCTTGCTAAGCGTTCTTGCTCTCGACGGTTAAGGTCGGTCTGCCATTCCTGCATAGCGTAGAACTCTGAGCAACCTTCTGACAGGTCGCCTAGTCCGATTAGATAAACAACGCTAGGTGCTTGACCAAGTTTGCTTAGGTCTTTGAACCTTTGCACAGCTTTGTCACAGGCGTTAATAATCCGTTGCGTAGTTGCTTCGGTTCCGCCATTCTCACCTTTACCGAGCTGCCAGTCTGAAAGCAATACGAGGAAGGCTCGCTTGGCTTCATTCTTAACTGGCTTAACTGGCTTGCGCTTCTCAACTAACTTGCATAGAGCGTCAATGTCTGCTCTATCCACAGTCAGTTCGCGTGGCTTAATCGTGGCTCGGTAGTACTTATGCCTACGAATTCCGCCTTCGCCGTCGCCTACATCCCATGCGCGGATCTGCAAGGAGCCATCCACAACCATTGTTCGGTGTGGGTCTAAACCCCAGTCTTCAATGAGTGTCGCCCATACCGCGTCATCAGGCTCGTTGTCAAGCTGTGCGGTAATCGTTCCCTTGCTACCATCCCATTGCAGAGAAGGTTCCCAACCAGTCGGGTGTTCTTTCTTGTGACGACGCTCAAACTCGTCAAGCATCTTTGCCACAATTACACTCCCCTACTCGGTGTCGCCTAATTGAAGGCCAAGAAATACTGACACCACGACTTTGCATAAACTTTTCAATAGATGCAATCGTTATGTCTTTTTCAAGTAACGCCGCTTCAACTTTTTCTAAGTCATCTTTTTTTAGTTTTGTTGCTACCTTTGCAAACAAACATGACTTATTCTTTGGCTGATAAAACTCTGATAAATCCATTTACTGCCTCCTCGATAGGTTCCTCCACCTATCAGGAACTTTACTACAGGTCTGAAGCAGATACAACGACCGTTCCCTGAGCTGCAACCTGTGTAGCCGTTGTGTCTGCGCCCGAAGATGGGTAGCCATACCATTGCCACGACCAAGTGCCAGGCTGTCCAACAGTTGAGATGTTGGCGTAGAAGTAACCAGTACCCTGTGAACCTTGCTTAATCGTTCCAGTCGGATCGCCAGTCGGATTGACCCAAGTGTACGAAACCTCAGTCTGCCCCTGAATGGAGTAACTGAACTTTACGTTGTCTGGGTTCACCACTGTTCCGCCAATAGACGTAAAAGGCTGTGAGGTGTAGAACTGGATAGTTGTATTTTCAATGATGTTGTATGACATTTAGTATGGGCTTTCTACGAGAATCTTTACGTTGCCATGCAGACCGGCTGTTGTGAAGTCACCTTCAACACTTCCAGTTTTCCACTTTCCGCGAAGGCTTGCTGTGAGGAAGTCACCAGCCACTTCACCGGGAGCAGAATGGGTAAATACTTGACCGACACCGTTGGCTGAGAAGGTGGTGTAGATTGCCCCCTGTGCCGGCAGGAAGGCGTTTCCGACGGCTCTAAGTTGTGCGCTGGCAGATAGGTTGGCATTTCCAGGATGGACAATTACGCCAGTTGCCTGTGCCGAGAATGTAGAGGTCTGCGCACCAGTTCCAGGAAAGCTATTTACGCCTGTCGCCGAAGCAGAGTAGGTTCCAATTATTGAGCCGGTTCCAGTAAGTCGAGCTAATCCTGTGGCTGAACCGTTAAATGACCCTGAGAGGTTTCCGCTCGAAGGCAAAAAGGCTGATCCGTTAGCCGAAGCACTGAACGAGCCTGATACCGAAGCGATACCATACAGAGCTGCACTTCCAGTACCGCTTGCCGAAAAGGTAGAGGTCTGTGTGCCTCTTGCAGGAATGAACGTAGTCGCCGTTCCGCTTGCCGAGAATGAACTTGTAAGAGTTCCGAAAGCGGCTGGTACAACTAATCCAGTAGCACTAGCCGAGAATGTTCCGGCGAGTTGTCCGGTTCCAGGCTCAAAGGCAGAGCCGGTAGCCGAAGCATTGAAAGTCGAACTGAGTGCGCCCTGACTTGGCAGAAATGCTGAGCCAGTAGCAGAAGCCGAGAATGTTGAGTTGAGTGAGGCAGTGCCAGGAAGTTGTGCCGACCCTGTGGCGCTGGCTGAGAATGACGCTGTGAGAGCGCCGGTTGCGTACAAAGCAGCCGAGCCAGTACCGCTTGCGCTGAAACTAGTAGAAAGTGAACCAGTGCCACTTGTTACTACCGTTACGGTTCCAGTAGCACTTGCCGAGAAACTTTCCGACAATGCTCCTGTGCCGTTTGTTACTGTACTGCCAGCGTAACCCTGGGCAAGGTAAGCCTGTCCAATGTAGTTACCACCGAGCATGGGCGTTCCTTAGTTAGTAGGTGTAGCAAATGTTTGAGGGCAAGTCTTGTCAAATCCCTCAACGTTGTGGAACCATTCCCCTTGTGATAATTCAATAATTGGTTGCGAGCAGTGAATACAAATCATTGTGGAGCTGCGAATGTTGATCCGTCAAATGTCCAGCCAATTCCAGCAGGATTAGCCTCGGTGTATTCCACGCAGGTTGCCCCTGTTGCGATTTGTGCATCTTCAATTGTGTCGGCGCTGACCACGTTAGAAACTGTGTTGCCATTCATAACTGCAAATGTTGCCATTATTGTCCTTTAGTAAAAGAGGTAGACGACACCAGCTCCGCCAGTACCGCCTGTTCCTGAGTTAGAAGCTCCACCACCGCCACCGCCGTAGTTACCGCCGTTACCGCCGTTAATTCCTGAGCCGTTAGAACCGTTAGTTGCGTTGACTCCGAGGAAGGCATAACCGCCACCACCGCCACCACCACCGAATGTAATTCCTGAACCTGTTGAACCTGTGCCACCAGTTTTAGTGTCCGAGTTACCACCGGCTCCACCTGTCATTGTTCCGGTTGCTGAGGTTGCAGAACTGTATGCAGAACCGCCACCACCACCGATTAAACCAGCACCACCGGCTCCACCTGTTGCGTTGTTTGTCGCAGTCGTAGTTGTAAATGCACCAGCACCACCACCGCCAGATACTCCAGCACCAGCAGCACCAACAATAGCATTTGTAGAGGTAAATAGACTTTGACCGCCACCGCCACTAACACCAGGAACGGTACTGGTTGAAGCAGGTGCGCCTGTGTAAGAAATAGAACTTGCACTACCAACAACAGCAGAAGTTAAAGAACCAGCACCGCCTCCGCCTCCGCCAATGATAGATGCAATAACAGCAGTTTGACCAGTACCACCACCAGCACCACCACCGGCTACTAATGCACCGTATTGTGAGTAACCACCTGCTGAACCGGCTGAGGCTGAACCGCCTATACCACCGGCTCCAACAATAACTGACGTTGCTGCTTGTGACCAACCGGCTGAGAAAGCACCTGCGCCACCACCACCGCCTACACCAGCAGCCGTTGAGCCTCCACCGCCACCACCACCGATTGTAATTACATACACTCGGTTAATGCCAGTAGGGATTGTGACTGACCCAGTTGAGGTCAATGTCTGTTGTAGTTTTAATCCAAATGGTGTATCGGAAAATTGTGCGTTTGAGTAGATGTTTACTGCCATAGTTTGTCCTTAATAGAAAATGTAAAGAATACCAGCGCCACCAGCAAAAGTAGTTCCACCATTACCACCACCACCGGCTCCACCACCACCAAGACCACCAGTACCGCCGTTAATTCCTGAAGCGTTACCGCCGTTTCCGGCTACGCCTGCGCCACCCCCAGCAGCACCGTTTGTGTTTGTACCAGTAGTTCCAGTTCCACCCGTGTATGTCGTTGATGAAATCAAAGATTGACCGTTTCCACCATTACCGCCTGTGCGTGTTCCGGTTGTGCCATAACAACCGCCCCCACCGCCACCGGCGTAACCGTTTCCACCATTACCGCCAATTTGCGTTAATGAACTAACACCAATTGCAGAACCACCACCCCCGCCAGAAATACCTGAACCACCGTTACCGCCATTACCACCAGCAAAAGTAGTTCCACCACCACCGCCCCCACCGCCGACACCAGGGTTTCCGTTGCTTGCGTTAGTAGTTGATGAGCCAGCGCCACCGGTACCACCAGGTTGTCCGTAAAAGTTTATTGCGGCTGAAGCGGCGGATAAGGAAGAAGTAGCACCACCACTACCGCCGCCGTAGTATGAAACTATACCTTGACCACTACCACCACCGGCAAAAATGTGTCCGTAACGAGTAAAACCACCTGATGCACCAACACCACCAGCACCGACTACGCAAGAAGAACAAGCCGTTGTCCAACCCCAAGTAATACCCCCTGCGCCACCACCCCCAAAAGTAGAGCCACCACCACCGCCAACGCAGATAGCAAAGACCCAGTTAATACCAGCAGGGATAGTTACCGAAGTAGTACCAGCGTTGATAGTCTGGCGAAGTTGTAGTCCGTAGGGAACGATTTGAGATGTGTTTGAGCGAGGCGTGTAATTAGAAGCGCCTGGATTCCAGTCGGATACCTGACTACTTGAAACACCTCTATTTAACGGCTTACTCATTATGCAACCCTGTTGACGTATCCTGAGATTGTGATTACGCTGGCTGTTGCTGCGAAAGCGTAAACGGTGTTCGCAGCCGAACCTGTGCCTGTAAGAACAAGTCCAGGAGTAATAAGAGTTAGACCCGATTGTGGTGGGATAGTAATGATGATGTTCTGGTCAGGAGCCGTTGTTCCACCGTACTGCACCGTCAAAAGGACAGGTGAGGTCGAGGTGTTAGTGGCG
>Ga0208378_1000145_pt1 | contig 26347 bp, 30 predicted proteins | sample CryBogCBE24Aug09_FD_184556 | JGI IMG/M metagenome (GOLD analysis project Ga0208378, IMG submission 184556) | Freshwater microbial communities from Crystal Bog, Wisconsin, USA - CBE24Aug09 (SPAdes) (version 2) | ecosystem: Environmental > Aquatic > Freshwater > Lake | place: Crystal Bog...
GATAACTGCTTGCGATTGCAAACCAGAGTAAAGGTCAGTAAAGTTCTCTTGAACTTTTTGGAACGCTGTTCTGATAGCATCGGCATTGGGATCATCGGGGAACGTACCGAAGTCTATATTTTTCTGTGCCACCTAAGTTTATCCTTTGTAGTATATAGTGTATTTATCAAAAGGATGAAATCGGCGACGCCCTGCACCTGTCGCCATGCGATCTACTATAGTTAGGCTTTCCCATAGTTTTCCCGCAATGTTCGCATGTAACTTTAATTTTATTTGGATTGTTCTCCGGTAAGAAATTATGCGTTCCTTCTCGCATCCTGATTGCAGTAGGGTTTTGTCCACTTACAAAATTATTTGTGCCGTTTGTTATGTTTTTTAAAGAGTTTTGTCTTTGAATAGTTGAGTTCAAAAAAGGATGCGTTCCGTTAGCCAATCGTTTCCTAGTACTTTCTTTACCCACAGACGAGCCATCCGGTTGCCTTAATAAGTTATGAGAACCATCGCGGACCTTATCCTTATTTCGTTTTGTGACGGTAAGTCTTGCTATCTCCGATATTTTTTCAGGAGATAGTTTCATCCTAGTTGCTAATTTAAAACAAGCTCCATAATCTCCTTGGGCAAAATGTATGTCATAGTGTTCTTGTATAGAAACACATTTTAGATTTTCAATATGATTGTTCTGTCTATTACCATCAATATGATGAATCTCATACTTTCTACCTGTTTGATCTTTTGGTATAGGGCCATGATGGCTTTCGTAGATTCTACGGTAGTTAGATGTTCCGCAATAAATACACATGCTGATTGCTCCTTTCTAGCATTAGAGTAGTTGGGATTGTCCAGATCCGCGAACTACATCTTTATTTATCTGCCAGCCAAAAAAATAGCCGGGAACTAGCCCGGCTATTTTTAATATAGTAGCAGTCTTATGCCTTCTTGATTCCTGCAAGAGTTGCCCAATCCTTAGGGCTGTCATGCATACGATCTTCTTGACCTGCAATAACTGGAACAGTAGTCTGACCAGTTGACTTGGGCTTGTTCAAGCCACCTGCGATTACCTTAGTCATGAAGTCAATGTCTTGTTCGAAGGTAGTGTCTGAAACAGTCTTGCCTGGACCTGCATTGTTAGCCCATTCGTCTAGCTTCTTGGATTCTTCCATCTCATCTTCTTCATCTTCTTCATCTTCGCATTCGCATGGACTCTTGTGGCACTTAGTGCATTCCTTGCCTTCAAGCATAGCTAGCTTCTTGTAGATGCTTTCAAAAGTATATGATTCCTCTAGATCATCGTCATCATCGTCATCGTCATCTTCTTCATTTTCTTCTGCTACAGGACCCTTCTTGTCAGCAACGGCTAGTGCCATATTTGCTGCATCGTTGCCCTTAGTAGCATTAGTTGAGTTTGCCGAACCATTGTCTGGAGCATTGTCTTCAGCGACTTCATATTCCATTTGGTCTTCTGATTCTACTTCTTCAACTTGTTCCTTGCCATGTGAGCAGCCGCATTCTGATTCATACATGCCACATTCATTGCACATTGCTTCATTGGTTTCTTCTTCATCGTCGCATCCGCAACCTTCTTCGTCAGCATAGTCTTCATCATGACCAGATGCTTCTACGCCGCCTAGCTTCTTCATGAGAGAAAGCATATCATCTGAACCATCTACTACTTCAATGTCTCCGCCATGTGAACCGATTTCTTCTGGCTCACCGTGTGTTGGTTGAATTGACATTGCTTGTGATGGTTCATGTGCAGCTTCATCACCGAATAGACCTAATCCTGCGCTCTTTACGATGGCCATTAGTTCTTCTGATTCAGGACCAGTAGCATTGATGTTTACTGAATCTTCAGCCCCGTGATTGCCCTTAGAAACTGATACTGAAAGACCTTCGTTTACTTCACCTTCGTTGATGAGATTCTTTAGTTGCTTATTCCATGATTCAAATGCATATTCATCTAGTGGAGCATCGTAGCTAGTACGATCAGTGAATGTCTTTCCACCAACTGAGAACTTGCCGCCCTTTGGAGTTCTTGCAAGTGCAGCAGTGAAAGCATTACCTTCATCCATTGCACCATCAGCCATGCCATGAACTGTTGCAGCAGGCATTGCAGGAGCAGCTTCATAGACGCCCATGCCATAGCATTCGTCTAGACCATCTTTATAACCCATGTGATATGCTTTGCATTCTTCCATGTCATCGTAGTTCTTACCACAGTGTGGCATTCCCTTAAGACCATGTGCGCGTCCTTCGTGACGAGCGGCGGCAATACGATGACTCATGCCTTCCTTAACTGTCTTTTTCTTTTTGTCGTTAATAGCTTTCTTCATTGGTTCACCTTTATTACCGTCTTTATCAAAGTCTAAGAAATCAGGCTTAGCCTTCTTTCCTTCAGTTGTTTTTTTCTTACCTAAATATGACATAGTAGATTTAGCATTTTTTAAATCACGAGCAGGTATTACACCAGATCCATCGCAGAAAGAACATTCTCCCTTGCCATAACGGCCAACGCCATCACCTTCGCATGACGGACAGTCAACTTCTTTATGTCCTTTTCCTTCAAGTGTTGTTGCGCTTCTACCAGCACCAAGTCCTGCACCCTTAGTATCAACACCTGCTGTTGATGGGATATCAGCTTCGCCAAGCTCGTTTCCTTCAGGACGGGCGCCAGCCTTATATTGATCCAAGCAATCTTTTAATTCAGCAACAGCTTCTTCGTATGAATCATATGCGCTATTATCAATATTGAATGGATAGCACTTCATATACCATGCTTCACGATCATCATACTCTGGGTCAATTCCTACTTCACCGAATGGCTTGCCCTTGTACTTGAATACTTTCTTAACGATGTCAGCAGGGAATTGATATTCGTCTCTGGCGCTTTCCTTAACTTTCTTCTTATTCTTGTTGTCAAGCATACCGCGCTTGTTAGCAGTTGCCCATGCAATGTCCGAAGCCTTTTCTTTACTCTTGCCTAGCTTACGCTCTGACTTTTCAATGTGCTTGACCATGCGATCAACTTTTGCGCCTTCTGCAACTTCTCCGTTAACGCTCTTACCTAGAGCTTTATGGATGTATTTGTCTCTTGTATCAGCTTTTTTGGCTAAGTTTGGATTATTTTTTCCTGCGCCTCTTAATCTTTGGCGAGAAGCAAATGCTTTCTGAAGGTAATCCTCTCTTTTTTCTTGAGAACCTTCCTCAATATCGGCTTCTTCAAGTTTACCTTGCTTTGCTAACTTAGCACGAACTGCGCCAGCTACTCTTTCACCGGCTTCTTTACTACCATAACGCTTTGCTGCTGACTTAGCAATCTTAGCAAAGTTCTTGCCTGGCTTACCTTCATCACGCTCGTCAAGTTCGTCTTCTTGCATTGCCTGATTACCCTGCATGTTAGCTGGGGCGCCACCACCTTGAGCAGTTGCTCCCATTGATTGACCTTGACCACCTTGAGTAGTCTGTTGTGATGTGCCCTGCTGACCAGGAGCTTGAACAATCTGCACATCCTTAGGATCAAGATTCTTAAGCATATTCTGCACAGCAGGATTGTTGCTTGTTACAAAGCCCATGCCAGCTTTCTTGTTAGTAGGATCCAATACAGGAAGTGGCTTCTGACCAGGAGCGACTGTTTCGCTCAACTGATTGAAAACATCCTTGAGAGTTGGCTTCTTAGCTAGTTCTCTCTTTGTTGTATCTTCTGTTAGATTCTTTTTCTTAGCAGGCGCTTTAGGGGCTGTTGCTTCAAGATCAGTTAGTTTGCCGATTAAGTCTTTCATTTCATTAACCCTTATGTGCGCCAGTTTGTGGCTTGCCAGGACGAGTAATATGACTCATTGGACTATCCTTGCCCATTGTTGCCATTAATGTTTCTGGCTTGAATGGGTCAAATGCAGCTGGAGTCTTAGTTCCTGAGTATGGAATATCAATCTTTGAATCCTTTGCTTGATCCTTGATGCTGTCAAGATAGCTGTTACCATATGCTTTAGCAGCTTCCTTAGCGCCTGGTTGTTCTTCAAGTTCAGTATGATCTAGTACTGGACTATGATCAGCTTGATTAGCATACCCGCCTGCTTCACTGTTGATGCTGTCATCAAACTGAGTTCCAACAACACGTACATAGTTTACATTGTAGCCTAGCAATTGTGCAATCTGCTGAATCATTGGTTCAGTTGCAGGATAACGAAACTCTGCTTTAATGATATGTACTGGTTCATTCTGTAGATCAGGAAAACCATATGGATCTTTTTGAATTGGGGTTGAGATAGGATCAGAAATCTTCACTGGATCAAACTTCTTCAAGTTAAACTTGAACAAGTCTAGGAAGTTCTTATCAACGTTGCCTGCAACCTTGATGGTATAGTTGTACGTGTGTACGCTCTCTGCGATGAATTGTTTTAAACTACGCATATGGATCCTTGCAATTATATCTTGTATTTATCATTGTTCGTCTTTTTTCGCGCTGAGTATCTTAAGCAACTCGTTGCGATCAAGTGACTGCCCTTCTCCCAATGGAGTGGCTTCAATCTGTTCATTTTTTGACATTACTTTTTGATCAAGCTGTGCCTTCTTCAATTGCATATCAAGCATCTTGAGTTTCTTGTTGATCTTTGCAGTTTTAGCAGTGATAGCATGTCCTAAGAAGCTACTTGCAGCATTGAAGATTTCCGAACTAAAGCGAGATTCAACCTGCATACCAAGATCAACCAAGTCTTTGTAACTGTTAGTTGCTAGTTCTGCAAGATCATCCATTTCTTTATCAGCCGCTTCCAACCCCTTTACCTGGGGTAATGCAGCTTCAATCTTATCTAGGTTTGTCAACGCAGTTTCAGTTACTTCCTCAGTTTGTTCAGGAAGTGGCTCAGTAAGATCATTTGACTCACTGGTTGCTAATTGGAAAAGGTCTTCTAATTTTCTTGTCATGTAACTATTTAGTTACTTACGCCCATTATAGAACAAATCATCCTCAGTGATGACTCTAAAGGTAAGTCCTTGGGCTTTACAGTATGCATTTGCTGCTGCCCACTTGGCATGATTCACTGCTACAACCGCTCTATCTCTAGCACTAGCTTTTTTGCTCTCAATAATGCTTTGCTTCTTAGGCTTGATTTCAACTAGTTCGGCTTTCTTTTGTCCAAACTTGTTTTCATATAATACAAAGAAGTCAGGGATATAGTTGGTGATCTTACCGGTTAGAGGGTGTCTATACTTGATGACTAATGATTCGCTTGCCCATTGCAAGACACTAGGATTATTATCACAGAACTGCATGAAAGCCAGTTCCCAACCTGAGCGATATCTAGGAACACCTTTGCCCACATACTTTTGTGTATTTTTTACAGTATATGGTCCCTGTGCCCACTTACCCATATTACAATACTACGTTTCTTTGTACTGCTTGATTAGGATTGGGAATATTACCTACTCCATAGAGTGATGCTTTGCTCTTGAATGTGTTTAGATAATAACAGATTGCTTGATTCATCTGCAACTTGTTGCCGGCGCCCTTAATAGATTCTAATAAATCTAATACATTTACACCTGCGTCTTGTGCAATTCTAAACAAGAATGCAGCAAAGTTAGCCGCAATATTTGTATTGCCGGATACTCCCTTGAAATAAGAATATACCACATCATATTCTGCCGCGTTTACACTGATCTTGACATTATAAAAGTTGTCAAAAATTAATACTGTTTGGTTAGCTGAGTTATATTGAATGTCTGCCATGATATTATTTATGCTATGATATTTCCAGGATTAAAAGGAGCGGCTGTGGTCAAGCCAGGTAATGGTGCAGTCAAATTGCTTCCTGAGTACTGTACTCCGGCTGTAGTATTAACTTGATTGAGTGTAGCTTGTGCAGGCGTAGATACGTTAGGCGCAATAATTTGACCAGTAGGTGTAGTGGCAGCATATTGCGTTCCATCCGGACCGGTTTGAACTGCATCCTGAGTGATTGGTTGAGGTGAGGTCGTAGCAGCTATAGTCGGTGAACCTGCTAGGCCAGCGGGTCCAGGTGATGAAGCTGCGACTGGAACATTAAACATCGTATTTCTATTAACAGGATTATTAATTCCGGCCGTTCGATATAGCGCATTGAGAGCTTCTTTACCAATGTTAATGTTATTTCCCGGAGCAGTTAACTGGTTAAAAGTATTATATGCTGATGTTGCGCTGGCAACGGCTGCTACAACATTTCCTTGTTCTATTGACTGTAATAATCCGCCAGCAGCATCTACTAATCCACCCTGACCAAGAATAGTACCCTGACCCTGCCCTACGATAGGACTCGGGTTAGTATCATAATGTGCTTGATCGCCAAATCCAGATACAATATTACCGGGACTTCTTCCATCTAATGCACCATAGTTATATACTACCGTCTCGTAATCTATAGTCATTCTGTTAGACATTGTGCCACCACTTTCAGCATAGTTATAAGTGTCATGTCCAAAGCTAGTAATAACTGGGTTAATTAATGTATATGCAGTAAAGTTATGTTGATTGAATCCGAAAACTGTGATATTTTTAAAGAATGGCTTCTTTACACCACTGCTGTCATTTTGTCCACCTGAGAAACCCCAATCATCGTCTCCCGTGATTGATTCTTTATAGATGTTTCTAGTGTTATAATTGGTAGCGTTAGATTGCACACCTCCCCCACCTGAGGATAGCACCGAACCCGGTTTAGCAGTATCGTTATAATAATACCTATAATATGCTTCCCACAACTTAGTTGCTTGGTTTCCATTGTCATCATGAAAACTAATTTCTATAGGTTCATACTTGATTTTAGTTTGTATAATTCTCTTTCTATTGTATTGATTCATCGTATAGTTGCCAAAATTAAATTGAGGCAATTTGATTTCTTTTACTAACAAGCCAAAGTTAGTTTGTTCTCCGGCTGAAGCGTTTAATTCAAAATAAGTATGAAAGAGGAATTTAAGTTTAGGTGCGTACTGGTACGAATTTGTTCTAAACGTTTTTGCTGCGTGGGTATAATCTCTTAGAACTGCGTTAGGTAGACCACTGCTTCCGCCGCCGTTTGCACCAGCGATAACGTCGGAAACTGAATTAACGAGTCCAGAGGCTGCGTTAACAGTTCCGACGATACCACGAGCAATACCGGTTACTTCATTAAGAAGGTCTTGATTGAAGCCCGACATGCGAACTAATAGCCTTTATTAAGAAGTAGTACCACCGATACCTGTTACGGAACCAGTAGAACCATCTGCAACACGATTGACCGGTGCGCCGACGCCAGAACCCAGAGGTGCCTGAATTGCGTTGTCGAAACGAATTGTCAAAGCGATAGTGACTGGTTCGTTAGTGCCATAGTTCAATGTGTTATAGTTAGCAACTTGGATGAAGCAACCATAGCATTCCCAAGTTTCAAGAACTACCGGAGCGGAAGTACCATTACCACCGTCTAGAATTTCAATGTTAAGCTGGAACTTATAGTCTTGACCAGTTGCAGCAGAGGCCTGCTCAACAAAGTCAAGTTGCTTTTGAATTTGCTGACCAACTGCCTTAGATACTGAGCCTGAAGCATCATCACGAATATTGACAGAAAGAGTCTGCCATTGATGCTTACCAGCTAGATACAATGTTGAGTTGTAAACTTGAAGTGGGATTTCTTGGAAAGTCACATTAGGACGTGAGCAGTCAATTACTTGCTTAGTTAGTGCTAGACCAGCAGTTGACCCCAGACCAAAGTTCAAGAAATTAAGTCTGAATCTGAACTGTAGTTTAGGCATCAACAAGCCCTGATTGCCACCAGCATTATCAGATGCGACAGTCATGTTGAACAATGATTGTGAGGCTGTTGCCATTTTATATTCTCCTGTTATAAGTATTTATCATTTGAGTTGAGCAGCCCTAAAGCTGCTCAACTCTGTATTACATTATCCGTTATTGTTAGAAATTGTACCAGTGTTCAAAATACGAACCGGAATGTAGATGAATTCAACTGCCTTAACAGGTTCAATTGCAACGTCTACCCAAAGTTCATTTCTATCAATGCGGGCCGGTGTGTTATTCGAACTATCGCATACGACCAAGAAGTCATATACACCACGCTTTGCTACCAAGTCAACAAAGAGTGACTGAATGACACCCTGAATCTGCTGACGAGTTAATGCATCGTTTGGTTCAAATACGAATGGTCTTGCGATAAGTGTCAATTGACGACGGATATAAGCAACAAGTCTTGCAACATTGATTCTGTCAAGTGCAGTGGTTGTTGTAACACTTGTTTTGTTACCGTAGTTAAGTAGACCATTACCAGTGAAGAACACCATTGGATTGATTTGATTCGTGTATAGAACATCACGAATACCAACACTAGTCTTAATAGCAACGAACTCACCAGTGACCGGGCTTACATAGCCGATATTCGTTGCGTTGTCGATTAGACCACGACGAGTACCGGCTGGTGCGAACCAAGGATAAGCAATAGTATCATTACGCAAGATAGTGCGAATCATCATATGTGATGCAGGAACTGCAACAAGATTGCCGCTCAAGTCAGTAGTGAGACCTGATGGGTAGAATAGACCCATATAAGTATCACGAGTTACAAGACCGTCTTCACCTGTAGTAGTTGCGCCTGCTGCATTAGATGCCCATGCTGCAATTGCGGTTGCATCATCTGGAAGTCTCATTGGAGTATCACCGACGATGAATCCAGTGTCGCCTCTATCGTTGTTGAGTACAATCATGTTAGGCTGCAATTCAGGATAGTTTGGAGTTGCAATCAAGTTGAATGCATTGTCTTCATCACGAATTGCACTATTAGTGTCAATTACTTCACGAAGTGCCTTAACAACCATTGCTCTTTGTGCCTTACGACCCATGTACGGAGCACCATTAGCCTGTAGACCAGAAACACTTACCCAAGTATCAGTGATAGTTGGAGTTTCTGCATCAGGGAAACGGATGTTATTGAAGTAATCGGAACGATATTGCTTCACGTTGTATCCACTGCGACGAGTGTTGAACAATAGCATACCTACCGGATAGATACTTGCTGATGGGGCATCCAAGTCCAAGTTATTGCTTGTTAGCAAGCTCTTGATTGTTGGAATCGGATCATTAGCTGGGTTGATAGTGTTTTGATTAGTTGACCAACGAGCGTCAGCGAACAATACGCCAGTTGAGCTTGTTTGATCAGTGTTATCAAGAGTTACCCAAACATCCTTGCCGTTGACTGACTGCCAGCGATTGATGATTGGATAGTTTTCTAGATCACTAGTGTCAATCCAAATATCACCATACTGAAGTGCATTGCCAGTTGATTGAGTAGTTGGCATACTTGTGCTTACGATTGGTCCGTTAGGATCAGTTAAGTTAGTGCCACTAGGTAGGGGGAAACCACTGCTATTATAATTGACATTGCGATAGCCCTTCCATCCACTTGAAGTGTTTACCATGATATCAACTTGGTCAACTACTGAGTAAAACCAGTTAGTCATGTCAGCAGGAACCGCAGTTGGTGCACCTTCGTTAGCAATCATTGTGAATTCTTGCCAGTTTGAAAGCTGTGTTGAATAAGCAGGGGCGCCAGTTCCTGTATAATATTCAATTGCAGTTACTGCGGTAGTGATATTGTTGATTGCTGTTACTTTAACTACCAAATCATTAGCAGGAGAAGTACCACCTAGCTCAGTTCCACTAAATGTTACTCTATCACCTACTGTGTAGTTGGTGCCACCGCTAACAAATGTAGTAGTGTTTACATTATACTGCTGTTCAATGTTAGCTACGTTGATACGCAATCCAGTACCACTTCCAGTAGTTGAAGTTTGTAGTGGAGTATAGGCACGGGTAACTGGACGACCTTCCTTGACACCTTGTGTTGTACCGACAATGAACCCTGCATCATGCATCAATCCATTGCTGTAACCAGTTGTAGGATCAATGTCGCTGACTACAATAACTCCGCCTTCAGTGTGAGAAAGCTGGATTTCACCAGTATCAAGTACTGTTGCAGTAGTGAATGGTGCACCTGCTGCTGCCCATGCAGTTACAAACTGAGTTGCAGTTGCATTGTCAGGAACAGTAATAGTATATGCAGAGCTTAAATCAGTTGACCCTGGGATAGAAACATAGATATATGAAGTGTATGTACCATTTGTAAGAGCAGGAACAGAACTACCAGTCACGATAGTTGCACCAGTTGCAATTCTTTCCCAATAATAGAGAGGAGCAATAGTTCCATCATTAGTAGTGGCATCAAAGTTATACTGAGTATACACGCTACCAGCCGGGATAGCTTTACCACCCGTTGAATCCATTGATGCAATTGCATTCCAGTCATTAACAGCGTAGCTTACTGTAGCTGAATTCCAAGTAGCAGTAGCACTGCTCCACTGTGAAATCACTGAATTCAATCCATTACCTGATTGACCGACCTTGATCCAAACTGAACCAGATGGACGAGGATAAGTCTGACCAGTTTGCCATAATGGCTGTTGAGCAGATGTTCCATAAGCAAAAGCAGGCTGATAATATGTTCCAGCCGGCATGCCTAGATCAGTTAGTACTGTACCTGTTCCAGCAGTGATAACAATCTTAGGAGGATTATTGATTGCACCAGTTTGCTTTGAGAAAATCTGTAGTTTTCCACCAACTACTGCGGCAGAAAGATAAGTATAACCCAAGTTATTGATTGCATCTGCGATAACAGATACAACGTTATTTGGTGAACCCTGAACTGTAATAGTGTAAGCATGACCCCCGTCAATGCTAATGTTGAAACTATCACCTGGCTGCAAAGTTGGGTTAGAGTTAGTGGCCTGAATTGTTGGAGTAGATGCTAACCAAGGAGCAGTACCGAGACGAACCCATGTATTAGTATTATCCTTATAGAAGAACTGACCTGAATCTAGTGCAGTTGCATATGAATAAGTTGGGATAGCGTTTACTGCGTAATCTCCGATGTTTCCTAGACTTGATACCGGAGAGCCACCTGAGATGTATGCAGGATTAGTAATGACGATTGGATTCATAAGTGAGAATTGACCAGTTGTTTGATCAAACTCGTAAATGCCCCAAGTTGAATTAGTTGTGTCTAACCACCAAGTGCCGTCGGCAGGTGCACCAGTTGGGCGACCTGTTTGACCTACGAGACTTGCTAGGTCAATATCTGCTCTTAATGTGTATACACGATTAGTTACACCAAGTGCAGAATATGCAGCAAGTAGACCATATTCATTGAGTTCATAGCCCTGAATAGGAGTACCAGTTGATGTTGTATAGAAGAATGGGTTACCGTAAATAGTAACCAAATCGCGCTGACTAGTAACTTCGTAGAGCTTACCAGCATTTGCAGCAGTCGTGCCAGCAGCTACAGCGGTTGACGTAGGATCAGCCTTGTTCTGTGCAGTAGCAAGCACGATAAGAGGAATCGAGTTTGTTGGTGCCGGAAGATATTGACTCTGGTCAATAACTGTAACTTCTACACCTGGAGATACTAGTGCCATATTATATTTTCCTTTTGTATGATTCTGAGGTTTACCACCTATTCCCAATGCTAGTACATTGAGATTCTAATGATTATTTATTAAAAAAATCAAAAAAGCGTGGCTAAGCATACCTTCGAAGGTTTTATTGATAAGTAATAGTATGCTAAAACGGCCTATCTGCAAGACTTGTAACAAGAACTATTGCGCCGTCAACTATAAGAAGAACGGTGTCACTCATTACCGTAGTATTTGCGATGCTTGTGGTAAGAACAAGCCCAAAAAGAAGGCACAGGTTCATACTTGGGAGAAAGCTGGGTACAAGAAAAAACCCGCATGTGACTTATGCGGGTTTAAGAGTTTGTATCCTAGTCAAATGATTGTCTTTCACATAGACGGCAATTTGACAAATGTTTTATTGAGTAATCTTCGCACTATATGTCTCAATTGTGTCGAGGTTGTGAAGCGCAAAGAAGTTACTTGGAAGCGCGGCGACTTAACCGTTGATTATTGATTCAATCTGCTGATGCAGACTGTCAATTGGTCCGTTGTTGTCGAGGTGATGGTCATATTCTAGACCAACGCTAGAATATTCACTAGCATGAACCTCAAACTTCTCTATTTGCTCTAGGCAATGAATCTTCACGGCTTCATCATTTGTAGTGTTCAATATTTCTGCAATATCTAACCAATTTGGAATCTGACCACGATGAGTTCGCATAGTGATTCCACCTGCATTTTTGATGGCAGCAAGTTCGTTTTTAAAGCGACAGTCAGTGATGACGATATCTTCCTTGATATTGCGTAGTTTGTTCTCTACGGATGCAACCCAAATGTCATCGTGAAATGACTTACGAGCAACTTCTGTACCCCACTGCTGTAGGACCCAGCGAGGAGTTAGATGAGGAATGTTGAGACGATTAGCCCACCATTCATCAACCTGCTCACGCCATTCTCTACTATGCTTAGTTGAACCTTCAAGAAGTTCTCGGTCCCAATCAAAGATTGCAGCAACAGCATCCTTAAGTGCTGCTGCGAAGCTCATACGCTTGAAGCCATGTACGGTGCAGAGATAATCTGCTGCGGTGTCTTTGCCTGATCCAATCAGGCCTGTAATTCCTATAATCATTCTTGTAATATAACACAAGTATGTATAGATGTCAAGCCTTAACCTTGTACCCAAGTCAATGGTTGGCTGTAATCCACATAGTTCTTGAGGTCAAGTAAAAGTGCTTCTTGAGCCTTCATGCCCTCAGCCTTCATTGCAGTACCGTTTAGTGTAGTGCCGCCACCTGGACCAGCAATACTACCAAACTTTTCACGAGCCTCACCGATGATGCACTTCAACTGTGCAAGAATAAAGTCGCCTAACCAAACGCCCGCCCCCGGATCTTGAATAAGAACTTCTTCTGGACGCTGAATATCAGCCCAGATCAGAATACGTTCGCCTGTACCCTTAAAGTCTCGGGTAACGCGAAGAACCTTAGTGACTGGATCAAATGTATACGTGACATAGCCACCGAACATACGAGCAGCAAGTTCAACGTAGCCTGCATAAAAGTCATACGTAGCCATGCCACCGGTATAGTTGTAGTTCAATAGATAGGTGTTGAGAATAGCACTTGAGAACGGATCAAACGAACTTGAGCTTGGACCAGTTTCTAGCCCCACAGTGCGTCTAAACAAGGATCTAACGTTGATAAACTCTTGTGGTAGAGTATATGTATCTACGTTCTTGATGACTGTCATAAGAGTGTATGACTCTTGTGTAGCGTTTTGCGCTCTTTGACGATAGACCTTGATAGCGTAGTTATATGCAGCTTCGTAATGCTCTGGATCAAGCTCTAAGTCAATAATGTCTCCGCCCAAACGCAAACGAATATTCTCAAACAGTGCTTGCTTGAGTTCTGGTAGATTATAGTTGGTTGGAGTATCTAAAATATTTGCAGCCATAGTGTTTCCTCGTTATGTTTATTTATCAGGAAACACTATGACCTTTATTCTCTTTCATGATTTGACTGTTGAGCCAAATGCGACCATCAGTATCCCATGTGTCACCTGTAGGATGGTGCTCATTATAGGGACAGACATGTTCCCCTTGTTGTTTGGGGTTTTCCTTGTTTGGAATGTAGATCGTAAAGACCTGACATTCCAAACAATAACTAGGTCCTAAACCCATATTAGGCTACTGAATACTCTGACTGCTTTGAAGCAACACACTCACACACATCACGGACGGTGTGAAGGTTTTCTGCATCATCATCACTGATCAAGATATTGAATTTTTCTTCAAGTGTCATTACTAATTCAATAACATCAAGTTGGTCACCGCCGAGGTCACGGATGAGTTCGTCTTGTTCATTCACTTCATCCTTACCAAAATGTTCAGCCAAAATCTTCGTTACTACTGGACAAACCATTACAGGTCGCCTTCTTTGCGGTTTTCAGAATAGTGAGCATCAAACTTGCCGCCGGGATAACGAGCTTCCAGCTTGTTAACATTTTCAGCAAGTACTTCGTTCGGATCGAGTCCAAGTGCATTGCAAGCATTAGTCCAGTACCAAGCAATGTCACCGAGTTCACGCTTAAGATGAAATACCGTATCGTCCGACAAAGGTTTACCCTGGAACAACACTTTCTTAACAATCTCTTGGAATTCTCCTCCTTCGCTTCCTAACCCAATTCCGGATGTAAGCAATAAGGGAATATTGACTCCGGTTGTTTCATCCAGTTCCTTTACGCGGGACACAAATGCATCTACTGCTTTACTAGGGTCCGAACAAACGGTAAGAACAAAATCGGCGTACTTATTAAGATCAATATTATTTGACATATGTTTCCTTCTTAAAATGCCTTAAGGATGACCATATCACTGTTGAAGCGACCATTCGGCACAGCTTCAACAGCCTTGATCTCCTTGAAATACTTACGAGCAGCAGGCTTACTACCCATCAGTGCCTTAATCTGTTCAGCAGGCTTACGAAGCGACTTGATGCCGCTTTCCTTCTTGTCAAAACCGATAACAGTGTTACCCTTGACCATCAGGCACTTGCTGTAGTCATCTGCAACATAGTGGTGCATTTTTCGCTTTTTAGTGTCATAGACCCAAGCCTCAGTAGACTGATGCAGTTTGACGGGGCTAAGACCAGTCAAGTCAATACGAAGCGCATCGTCCTTGAATGCCTTGCAATACTTGAGCTTTGCAACAACCTTTTCAACAGGCACAGCCTTCTTAGCACGAGGCTTCTTAGCAACCTGCTTGAGACTGATATAACCATTGAATTCAGCAATGATGTCTTCAATCACCTTGATAGCATAACGAATCTGCATCTTGCTATGGTTGCTGTAGCCCTCATTCAACTGGCTATCCTTACCAGCCTGAACTTCAAGGTACTCGTCAAGGAGACGTTGATAACGCTTGATAGCAGGGGCAATATGCTGGGGAAGCACATTACGAGCAGACAGTGCGCCCACAACACGCTTATCAATGTTGAAGTCCTTAGGCATACCATTAGCAATGAATTCGTCAAACAGTGCTTCAATGTCGCCAAGTGCTTCATCAGCCTTTTCACGCATGATTTCCTGAATGCTACGCTTGTTGGTCTTAGGAGCTTCAACCGCTTCTTCATTCTCAACAGGCTCGTCCTTAACGCCTGCCTTAGCAAACGAGATAAGACGATCAATAGCAGCCTTGATGAATTCAACCTGCTTGTCAGTGATAATCAATCCGCGAGTAGCACAACGGGCGACCCAACCAGCAGTCGTAACCATACGATTGTCAGGAGCCTTGCGGACGAGCTTGAGAGTTTCCTTGTCAGTCTTGTTATTTTCAAGATACTGGATCAAGAAATCCTTAGCATCTTTGTGAGTGCAGAAGCGCGAATACCAGTTGTACGTTTCACTAAGAATGCTCTGGCGACGATCTTCATCAGGCTGATGATCGCTGAAACTGGGTTCGGGACCATAACGCAGAACGTCAGGATCCTTAGGACGAAAGTCCTTAACCAAGCTGTTACCACTTGCAGCAAGCGCAATGCCCTTACCAACACGAACAGTGGTCTTCTTGGGCTTGCGAGTCTTGATCATTGCGGGGCGACGAGCCATTTGTATCTCCTAAGTTTTCAGCTTATATATCTTTATACACTAGCCGCAGGTGTTTGTCAACCGAAAAATTAGGTAATTTGAATTTTACGGTGTTCATTTCGGTTGGTGAACAAGCAGACACCCTTCGCCCGAGTTAGGTCAGCAGCAGCCTGAGGACTGTTATCCCAAAAGTCAAACAAATCTTCTTTAGTGATACCTTCTTCGCAATCCATAGCGTAGATTTCATAGCTACGCTCTGCATTGAAGCGGGCCCGCATCATCATAGAACCTAGGATATCGTCAAGTGGATTCTTACCTGTAGGTTCTTCCTTGAGAATTTTCCACATGTCGAACTTGGTCTGGTCTTCATACTGTGTGATGGGCACGATAGCTTCAATACCGTGACAGTTCCACATGAAGAGGTAAGCGTTAGTAGTCATAGTTGCTTCCATCTCCTGCAAGATAAAGAGATAAGCGTTAGTAGTCATAGTTGCTTCCATCTCCTGCAAGCTCAGGACAATCTTCATTGTCTAGATAAATCGTTTCAGTTGAGCCGTCACTATATCCAAGTGTAAGCCCGTTCTTCAACAGATTTACCAGGTTGTCACTAACAGTCTGACAATCATTGCAGATTGCAAGGAAACCCTGCTTATCAGTAGGCTGTCCACAGTTAACACAAGTGTTCATGTCAAATATCCTCAACAGTCATGTTTTCACGGGAGGCTTCCCATGCACGACGAAGATAGTCATAGTGAATGTAGGGGTCCTCGTTGGTGTATGCGAACGAAGGAACAAATTCCTCCCGAAACCATTCTTCAAAAGTCATCACCACCCATGCCCTCCACGAATTGCTTCATCAATTTCCTGCTGCGTAAACTGACCACCGCTACGATCAGGGTTACGGGCCCAGCTATCTTCAATAGCCTTCTCACGAATGCGGCGAAGTTCAGCACGAAGACGAAAGATTTCTTCGGCGTAGCGTTCATGACCATAGATATCACCGTGAATGTCTGCACGGATATCATGTTCCATTTCGTAGATGAGTTCTTGAAGGGTCTGCTGAGTCATATCACTATCTCCTTGCTATACATTCGTTATAGCAGAATGGGTAACCGATGTCAACCGTTTTTTAGTGCTTTTCTACCAGGTGTTGCATAATCCTTGTTTGTAAAGGTCTTGTGAATATGGCAACATGCACACAGTGTTTGTAGATTCTCAGGTTCATTGTTTGATGGGTTTCCATCAATGTGGTCTACCTGCAACATAGCACTGATCGTAATTGTAGTAGTGCATTCAAATCCCAAACGACCATCAATATTTTCGCAATATGTTTTGCGCTGATGAAGATAAGGATGGAAGCTATTGCGCCAGTCGATGGCAGTCAGCCCCTTTTTTGCAGCTTGATGCTCGGTGTGGTGAGGTTCACACCGCTTTCTAAACATAGGAGTCCCATCGTTACGATATCGCCCCATATGTTGTCCCGGGCGATCACATCCTTCCTCAATGCAACGGGGACGGTCAGCTTCGGGAACAAAAATCTTCTTGTAGGAATTCTTACTCATGTGTTCAACTTTTCATTTCTGTTGTTGATTCCTCAGTTATATCAAATTCAGACAACCGTGTCAACCAAAAAATACGATAAATAAAGATATGCCTAGACTTAGTTTATACAGACCGAACAAACAGAACGATTACAGGTTCTTAGATCGCAGCATCTCAGAGATGTTAACTGTGGGTGGTACAGACCTGTACATTCACAAATATGCTGGTGTCACGAATCAGGGTCCGTCAATTGACTATACTCAGCCTCAATATCTTGAGCCTGATCCTACACAGATTCAAGACTTATTGTTCCTAGAGAACCGTGATCGCAAGTATGATACTAATATCTATAGACTGCGCGGGCACTATAATGTACAAAACTTAGACTTTGACTTAAGCCAATTTGGTTTGTTCCTGAATAACGATATTATCTTTATCACTGTCCACTATAATGATATGATAGACATTATAGGTCGTAAATTGATGGTCGGTGACGTACTGGAACTTCCACACTTACTAGACTATAATCCGTTAAACGAGACTATTCCTGTTGCGTTGAAAAGATTCTATCAAATCACTGACAGTAACTATGCAAGTGAAGGCTTTACTCAAACATGGTATCCACATCTATGGCGTATCAAGTGTGAACCACTAGTCAATAGTGAAGAATTCGCTGACATTCTTAATGCACCTGTTCAACAGGATAACTATCTAGGTGACTTTGATTCTACTCAGACTTATCCACCAGGTTATACAGTAACATATGGTGGCGTAGTGTATAAATCACTCACTACTGTTCCAGTTGGAATTACTCCTCCAAATGCAACATATTGGGAAGTAGTAAACAATGGCAGTCTTGCAGATATTCTTTCTACTTACAACAAGAATATTGCAGTTAATGATGCTGCATTACAAGAAGCAGAACGTTTAGTACCAAAGTCTGGTTACGATACAAGCAAGTTGTATATTGTTCCTACATATGGTACATATGAATCTAACGGGGTATTGTCTGGAAAATACAATCAACCTGCTCCGCCAATTAATATAACCACTGATCAAAATAATACACCGGGTGCGCCGGTTACTGGTTCAGTAGTAATGATTAGAAATCCTAGATATAAAAGTACTGCTGCTGGCATTAGAATCAACAAGCAGTCTCTACAAAGTATCTGGGATATGACAGTAGACTGTGATATTTCCGAAAAGATTGATAAGTTTGTTCAAGCACAGATATCTATTATTGAACAAGCTCCTCAAAAAACTGAAGGTGGATCAGGATCGGTAGAAACTGACAAGATTCTTAATATTGAATCAATGGGTGTTGTCACTGGTCCATATGGTACTGCTGACAATACATATGCAACAGCAGACCAAGATCCTACACAGCCCGGCTTTACCGGCGATATTACATTGAACATGGATTATCGTGCTGACTGTATCCCTGGATTCCAATATATAACTCGCTCAAGCCCAAGATCATTTGGATATACAACTGGTTATCTAACAGGTGACGGTTCTGCGCCAAACGGATTCCCATTAGGAACTACCGGATTAGAAACAACAGGTGCAGGAATCTCATTCCCGCAGAATCCACAAGTTGGTGACTACTTCTTACGCATTGACTATTTACCACAGATATTATATCGCTGGGATGGTCAAATGTGGATTCGCATCAGTGAAAATGTAAGAACACAGACCGGCTTTGCAAACGGCGATAATCAATCATTGCTTTCTGGATTTATTAATGATACTCAGCAGATTTATGTAAATAATGATGGTACAACAGTTCCGGAAGCTCAGCCATTATCATCAATATTGATGCCTAAGCCCGACGTAATTCCACCACAGATATAACGAGATATTCTCGTATTGGCATAAATACATTATAGGAGATGTATATGTCATACCGAAATATTTGGGAAGCTGCAAACGGACCGATACCATATGATGCAGATGGGCGCCGGATGGAAATTCATCATATTGACGGCAAAAGATCAAACAATTCACTAGAGAACCTGCAACTTGTCACTATCCAGGAGCACTATGACATACATTATTCTCAGGGTGACTGGGGTGCATGTCAAAGTATTGTGAATCGGATGAAGATTTCTACTCAAGAAAAAAGTAAATTGTGTTCCGAGTTGGCCAACAAGAGGGTAGCAGCCGGGACCCACCACTTTCAAGATCCGGAGTTTATTAGGGCTGATAGCGCGAGAAAATCCAAGAACCGACGAGGTGAGAATCATCCTTTGTTTGGTAAGAAAATGTCTAAAGAAGTTACTACTAAACAAAGTATCGCTCACCGAAAATTAGTTGAGCAAGGGTTACATCATTTACAGCAAGAGGATCACAAAGTTCGTATGCGAACCAAAGCCCTCGCGGAAATAGAATCCGGAACCCATGTATTTCAGCAGGTAGAAACTAAGCAGAAGATAAAGGCCATTCAAACTAAGTTAATAGAAGAAAACAAGCACCCGTTTAATTCTATAAATAGAGTAGATCCTAATAAGATTAAAGTAAAGTGCGAGGTATGCGGGAAAGAAACTACATTACCGGCATTGAAAAGATTTCATAAGCATTGAGGTATTACATTGGCACAGTTCTTCTACGATAATCAGATCCGTCGGTTTCTGATTCAATTCGCAAAAATATTCAGTAATTGGTCTGTTACTAAAGGTAACGACCCAAATGGTAACCCTATTTTAATGCGTGTGCCAATCATGTATGGGGATCAAAGCAGACAGGCAGCTACTATTCTTGCTAACAATAGTGCAAGCAATCTTCCATCTGCGCCCATGATCACATATTATATCAGCGGACTTGAGTATGATCAAAAGAGAACACAGGACCCCTGGTTTGTTGATAAGATCAATGTAAGACAACGTTCTTATAACTCTGATACTCAATCATATGAAACTACACAAGGACAAGCGTTTACTATTGAACGCTTGATGCCAGTACCATATACTCTTAGAGTTACGGTAGATTTTTGGACTACTAACTATCAGCAGAAACTTGAGATATTTGAGCAATTAGCAACATTGTTTAATCCTGCATTGGAAATACAAAGCACTGATAACTATGTAGACTGGACTTCATTGTCGGTTGTTTTCCAAGATGGTATAACTTTTTCTAGTAGAACTATTCCTCAAGGTACTTCAAATCCAATTGATATCTTGACATGGAAGTTTTACATGCCAATTTGGATCAGTACTAGTTCTAAGCTCAAGAAGATGGGCGTTATCGAAAAGATCATTGCTTCAATCTTCAAGGGCCAAGCATTGCAAGATATTCAAAATGAAGACTTATTACTTGGCACCAGACAGAAAATTACTCCATATGGTTATAAATTATTATTATTAAGCAATCAACTACAATTACTTCCGGCTGATGAACCTTTCTTCCCATCAAACGAATCACTTGCTATTCCAGACAACCCGAATACTAATCTATATTGGTCTGCATTGTTGAATGTATATGGTGCTATAAAACCAGGCATTAGTCAGATTTGGCTACAGAATCCATATATAGATCATGATATTGTAGGTACTATTGTCCCTGATCCTAACGATGATCGTTTCCTAATATATAATATTGATCCAGATACATTACCGCAGAATACTCTTGCCCCCGTAAACAGTATCATTAATCCGCAAATGACTGGACCTAATGCGGGTCTACCAGGTCCAATGCCTGGTGTAAGATATCTTATTGTAGAGAGCATTGGCAGTAATGATTCAACTACTGTTGCATGGGGCGGATTAGTGGCTAACGCAAATGATATCATTGAGTATAACGCTAATACTATGCAGTGGTATGTAGCATTTGATAGTCAAGCATCAACTTCAGTTGATTTTGTTACCAACCTCACTACTAATATGCAGTATAGATATGCACCTAACGAAGGTTTTTGGATGAAGTCATATGAAGGATGGTATGATCAGGGTGATTATAGCATTGTAATATAAATATATGACTATACATTATCGGAGAATAGTTATGAAGATTGAAGAAGAAAAAGTAAAAATGCAGTTATGGGTTCTCAAGCTCATGGCAATGACACTAGGCTCAATCATGGTATCAACTGTGTTAGTCATGTTAGTAGGACTATTCATGCCAAACAACTTGATTGACAATGCAGAAATCTTTAAGATTCTAGGTCCTGCATTCAACATGGTAGTTGGCGCGTTTGTTGGTTCATTTGCTACTATGATGGGCATGAAGACCGACTCGTTCAATCCGAACATGCCAAAGACAGAAGCTAAGCCTGCTACAGCAGCTCCTGCTGACGAAGATTCGGAAGAAGATTAATTTGCTTGATGCTTGATTTAACGTAAATACAGCTATGTTAAAACAAGCAGCCGGGGTATTCTTCTTTAGCAAGTCTACAAGAAGGTACTTATATCTATTAAGATCGGATTCAAGAAGCCCCACCTGGAGTATTCCGGGTGGGGGTATTGATAAAGGCGAAACGCTTTTAGAAGGTGTTGAAAGAGAATGTCAGGAAGAGATGGAGTTCTCGCTTGATGATCTTAAACTTATACCAATTCAAAAGTTTGTCAATAATAATTTTGTATATCATACCTTCTTCTGCGAGATTGAAGAAGAATTCATCCCTAAACTAAATGATGAACATGATGGCTATGCCTGGGTTATAGAAGGTCAATACCCGAAGCCATTGCATCCGGGACTATTTTCTACTGTAAATATTGATATTGTGCTTGAGAAGTTGAATAGTCTTACTTGATCACATACCGATCAATTTAGAAAGAGTTGTCCAGCCCATTGCTCCTGCTAGTACGCCAGCGCCCATGAGCATCCATTTCCATTTTTCTAATGCAGAAATCTTGTCGTTGACTTCTTTGTGTTGTTTCTTGTTATCTTCTTTGAATGTATCCAATGACTTTTTCATTTCAGTCATATGATTATCAATGCTAGATTGCAAGCCCTTCAGGTCAGTCTTGATACCATCAACTTTTTCGTTTAGATATCCATACTGAACCTGAAGGACAGCAATTTCTGTCTCAGTCTGCTTAAGTTTAGTAACTGTAGAAGTCTGAGGCATAGTCATTAACCTTATGCGTTGCCGATTTGTACAAGCGGATAAGGCATTGCATTTGAAGCGTTAGCAACAGCAGCACTGTTGAAAGTTGCAAATGCTGGGGCAGCGTTTTCAAGAACGATGTTGCCAGTTGCAACAGGTCCTGAAGTTGCAGTGAACAATTCAGCAGTATGATCGCTCAAGCTCTGTACCTTGACAGTACCTGAGTTTGCATAAGTTGCAGTGATTGTCATTGTGTTTGGAGTCAACGCAGTGTTTGCTACGTTTGCAGTGTATACTGCACCAACGATACCAGTTGTAGTACCCTTGACAAGATACTTTTGCTTACCCTTCTGACGGATAATGTAGCCAGCTTCTGGAAGAACCTGAATGAACGGGTCACCGTATCCAGTTGCACCACTTGCATTGTTTGCAGATACTGCACCAAGAACAACACGATTCTGGATAGCATTTGCTGTTACGCTTGCGTTTGATGACAATCCAACGTTTGCGCCACCTGGGGTAGCAGTAACAGTGAATGCGGCTGCGTTGGCAATTGTTCCTACAAAGTAAGTAGTGCCAGCAGTTAGTCCGCCGAAAGTGCTGTCAAACTGAACCGGTGTACCAGCAGTCAATGTCTGTGCATTTCCTGAAGTACCGATGATGTTACCAGTAGCAGTTGTGTTTGCAACAACAACCTTCAAATTACCCTTAGTTGAAGTAGTAGTTCCTAGCAAGTGCGGAGAAGTACCTCCCCAAAGAGCATAAAGAATGCTACCAGTTGCTACGTTTGCAAAGTCAGTGCCTAGGCCAACAACAACGTTGCTTGCAGTTGCAGCAAAGACAGTACCGGTTCCATTGACGCCGAAGCCAACGTTGCAAAGTACTTGCTTACCATATTGTGCAGTGTTACCACCGACTACTGAGTAAGTGTTTGCGTTAGTAGCTGGCCACTGAGGACCATTTGGATTGTTGAAATACATGTCAACAGGAGCAACTGTAGTTGAGATTGATCCTGAATCATCTGCTAGTGTAACAGGTGTGCTGTTTGGGTTAGCATTTAGTGGTGTTGCAGAAACAGTGAAAGTGCTGTTTGCGCCTGCATTAACTACTTTTAGAATCCAGTACATTGTACCAGCGACAAGATTGCCGATGTTAGCTGCAACGAGGAATGGCATACCTGCAATAATACCAAGATTAGTGAAGTTTGCTGAAGTCGTTACGAGATCCGTTGCGGCTGTAGTTGCAGTAATAGTAATGACTGCCTGTGACTTGGCAATCTTTAGTGGTCTACCCATTTGTTTTCTCCTTTGAAAAGCGAGTTCTAGTCGCTACGCAGTGGGTGCTGCATAAGCTCTCCCCATGAGAGCGTACAATGTATTTAGCTTTTTTGCGCGGAATTAGAAGCCGCCGGTAGCAGAATTATAGGCTAAAGTTATACCTGAGCCATTGTAATTACTACCATTTGCCCCCTGGAAGAACAATTGGAATCTTGTTGCACCTTGAAACTCTGTCATCCATATTCTGATAGGATACCATTGCCCTGATGTTAACGACAAACTATTAGTATTATGTATAGGGCTATTAGGCATAGTTTGGTTAGAGCCATATGCTATCGTGTTGCTATTAGTGAAATTAGCGTCTAATGCATTAGTACCCATCCATACCGCACAATCATCATCTACCGAGGCATAGACATTATAATTTTGTGTTGTAGGTACTTTAAAATAACCTTTAAATTCCATACTAAAGTTTTGCTGAGCTGGAGTATCAATTTGACTACCCCAGCTTACATAAGTATCAGCGATTGAATGAATATAAGTTGCGGTATTGAAGAAGTTCATGTCCCATCCGGATGGTGGAGTGCCCGGAGATGCCATATAATTGCCATTGTACTTTCTTCTCCACAAACCAGGAGTAGAGTTTGGAACAGTTGCAATATTACCAGTGAGTGCAGCAGGAGTTCCCAAAGTTGAATACGTCATTCCACTAAATGCTGCTGCGGCTGTTTGATATGATCCTGAGCCTGGTATAGGATAGTCAGCATTAGGGTCAAGAATAACATGAGGGTTATTCACGACATTAATAGTCTGTACTGTGCCAGGTCTACGCCACATGTTAGAATGATGGGTTAGTTAATTCAGTGATACTTGCAACACCGGATGTGTTTACCTGTAGTACAGCAACCTTAGTTGTTCCGCCAGTAACTGCTAAGAACTCAACGCCGCCGGCAGTGATCAACATACTTCCTGAAGTTGCTGTAGGTGATGCACCCAATGCAACATAGGTATCTTGATTCACTGCTACACGAATGATATTAGTATTAGCGCCTACAGCGTTTGCAGTTGCTTGACTAGATCCTGAGGTAGTAATGTTTTGTACAGTCCCGGGAATGTATGAACCGTTTCTTAAGTATGCCATTTTAGTGTCCTCGTTATTTTTACTTTATTTATCAACAAATATAGCTTGGGAAGCTGGTTAATCCAACTCCGATAATGTAGAAGCAAGTTACATATACTGTAGCTCCTGGTGCTACTGTGTCAATGTTCCATGCAGCATAGATTGAATCATCAGCAGGTGATCCATCCATTCCGCCTGCTAATACAGGAGCAGGATTATATAATGGCCAAGTTTCTGAAACTTTAGTGTTGCAAGTGTAACTATTACCCGGAGTATACAATGAAATCGTGTTATCTGTAAGCTGACCCGTACTCCAAACTGTATTGGTTACTGGTACGGGATCAGTTCCTCTACCATTAAATGTAGGGAACTCGTCCCAGTCGGGATCTCCGCCTCTTTGTATTTGAACAGTGTGGCTGCTACTAGTTGTATTAGTGTATGACATTTGCATACGAACAATAGATTCACCGGGATATGAGAAATACTGAAACACAGCATGACCATATGTTGATGCATTACCCATTAGCACAACAATCTCACCGTTTGATAGTTGCCATGAACGAACTGTCCCGTTGGCTGTTCCAGTTGGTGAACCTGGTTCATTGCCTCCACCTAGTGCAAGAACACCGTCTACGTATATTCCGCACATTTCATGGGGAGTACCAGGCTGAAAGCAATCATCAAAATAATTGTATGAGTAGTTGCCTGATCCAGTACGATCATATAATAGCATATATGTACTCGGGGAGGGTGCAGCTTGAATTCCTGTACCAAATACCCCTTTTCCCTGACCGTTGATTAGATACTTGATGTACCCAGTATCAATATCCCAACTATATGCGCCTGTTTGTGCAGTTCCTAATTGAGATAATGTATAGCCATCACCAGAGCTAGGTATCAATAATGGAAAAACATACCCAGAATTGGCACAGTGTGAGTTGGGATTGCCTTGACTAATCCATTGACGATAACTTGCTGCGCTGAAGGTTGCTACTCTAGGCATGTGTCACCTTAGGCATATTTCGCTACAGATGCAAACACAGTATAAGTTGCAGAAGCAGTTTTTACGATAGTAAATGTGTAAGCATCAATACTGTTAGGGTCACCTGCTGCCGGTGCTGCTCCACCGAGCCACTTGGGAGCCACTGATGTGCCATCAATAGTAAATGCTGTAGGATAGTATGCAGAGCTACCTTGTGTCACTAGAATAGTAGTAGTTACTGACTGGCCAGTGGACAAATAAGAATTAGTAGTAACTGAGCTATTACCACGGAAGTTAAATGTCCAGTTAGCAGTAGCAGCTACAGTATAATAATTAGTTGCAGAACCATACAAGTTTATGTTAGTAGTACTAGTTGGGGCAGAAGCATTAACACTTACCTGTTCAATAATATCTCTTGTCTGCTGTGTACTAGCAAATACTGCATTACCTGAACATTGTAACGTTGTCGCTGCTAACCCTACAACAGTTGCATTAGTAAATGAACCAGTTGTCCCACTTACTGTGTCTGCGGTGGCAGTTCCAGTAACTGTCAATCCATTAAGTGTTCCAACTGAAGTAATATTGGGCTGGGCTGCTGTTGTTACTGTACCGGCGGTAGTAGCAGAAGTTGCAGTACCGGCTGTTGTCGAGTAAGTAGCATTTGCAACAGTTCCTGTAACATTTGCACCTGGTATACTAGTTAATCCTGCACCCGAACCATAAAATGCACCAGTGTTTGCAATAAGATTAGGTGATGTGATGTTACCAGTAGCCTTAATATTTCCATTGACAGTTGGACCAATACCTTGAACTACCACAACATTAGCAGTTCCGGCCAC
>Ga0208378_1000148_pt1 | contig 26137 bp, 20 predicted proteins | sample CryBogCBE24Aug09_FD_184556 | JGI IMG/M metagenome (GOLD analysis project Ga0208378, IMG submission 184556) | Freshwater microbial communities from Crystal Bog, Wisconsin, USA - CBE24Aug09 (SPAdes) (version 2) | ecosystem: Environmental > Aquatic > Freshwater > Lake | place: Crystal Bog...
GTTACGATCGCATCACCCCAGCTACCATTCTTTTTGATTGAATTGTAATCTGATGTATCAGCAATGGAAGCTGGCACAAGCGCTGGAGCGCAGTATTTATCAACCAAAACAGAGTCAAAGAAAATATGAACTCTTTGATTTGGTCTCAAACCATACGCATAGAAAGAAACAATTCTCGGAGCAATATATGGCTGAATAGAAACATCAGTTACTAAGTTACCAATGCTTACAGTATTAGTTTGCGACTGAACAGATAATTGAATACCCTGTTGTACCGCAGTATTAGTCGTAGTAGTTATTGCAATGTCTGCTGTTGCCAACTTTATCTCCTAAAAATTATTTTTTTATATTTAACCATTCATCAAACGGCATCATTGTTGTACCTACCTTAGAGTAGTCGACTAACATAATTCCCAAATCATCTGTTATAACAGCACTTGGAATTAAATTCATAACTTCATGAGCCATAACACCAACATAGAATATATCGCTCCAGAAATAACGGAATTTATAGAGGTTAAGACCATTTAAAAGTTTACCGAGAATTGATATATCTTTCTTCAATCTTATATCAGATCCAGAATAGGTTAAATTATACTGACCAACAGTAACATTCGGTCCATATTTGCTGTGAATAATATCGATAGCAGTTTGCAAAGCAACGTTATAAGCCGAAGCTTGACTACCAGTTCTAAATGTACCAAGATTTCCAAGATCAACATTAATTGTTGAACCAGTTCCTCCATAAGCTTGACCATAAACTGTATTAGTTACAGAAACACTTGTTGTTTGCCAATCACCCCAAATTGAACCGAATGGGCTTTGAGCAAATTCTTGCCATGGAGTAGAAAGGTCAACAGTGATATTGATCGATCCAGTATTGTTGATATCATTATGGTTATCATATGATGGAATCAATACTGCTTTACCATTCCAAGACAAAGAAACATGCGCTGCTGAACGATATTTAGTGGAATATGGTTGAACAAGGAATGATTTCTCTGTGTATGGGAGAGTAATCAAACGACCTGTTTGTTCAGCATTTGTAGAATCATTAGAATCAAATTCGATGTTAACAATTTCACGAACAATACGAGGACGAGCAGTTGCTGATTTTTGATCAATTGCAATAGTGTATTCTGGATTTGAAACATCGCTTTGTGTGAAGTCATTAAATGAATCTACGAAAATACCATTCTTGAAACGACTCAATCCGTTTGCATCTGTTACAGTCATGTCTGTTGCTTTCTTTTCCAAAAGCGACAATGACATATAATACTCAAGATTTGTAATACGATTATCGAGTGTACCGATATCTTTCATCGTGTAACGGCGATTTGTTACAAGCGTAGTAGAAATCGCAGATGAAGTATCACGAACTAACGTTGTCGATAATTTGTTAATAGCAAGTAAAGAATCGCGCTGATCGGTTGATATTGAAGGATAAGCAGGAACATTGACAACAGAAAGAACCATTGCGTTGTCTGGGTACAATGGTGGCTGTGGACTTATGCTCGAAACACCTTCTTTAATCTTTAACACATTATCAGGTGTGATCATAATAAGATCATTACGAGGAAGATAAAACGTATAATCAGATTGGAAATTATAACCATATGAAGGGAAGTTTAATCCACCAGATGGAATTTGCAATATGAAAGTGTTTGCTGGGTTAACAGTCGCATAGCTAATAGCTGTTGTAACTTGCGAAGTATTTGAAATATCGCAATTGCCAGTGTTATTTGCTGTGTTGTTTGAGTATGTACGGAAGTCGACATAATCTCTTAAATTAAGTTTATTTCCATTTGAATCAACATAAAGCGGAATTCCAATTGTTTGAATTGCAGTTGTATTCGCTGTATTCGCATCGTCAATTGGATAAGATTCAACTGTAAAGAACCCAACACCAGAGTTTGTATTTGCTGTGAAGTAATCTAATTCCACAAGCAGATATGGAGTTGAAGCTGTTGTATAGCCAGTTACTGGATACAAATATGCTAATCCATAGTGAGTGTCTTTTTGCCCTGTATCAAAAACAAAACTTGATGTGATGTTAGGGTTTGAAGTGCTATATGAGCCATCCGAAGAACCATAAACTGCTCTAATTTTATGAACGTCAGTTACACCGAGGCACCATGGTCCATATGGTGAAGTTGTTGTGTTAAGTTTCACAAAGCGATATTTGTTAATAACTTTTTGAGCTGGCGAAACTGAAGTTCTAAGGACGTTATAAACAACATCAACATTCAAGCTTGAACTTGGGAACTCTGCCGTATTAATTGTAAATGAAGTTGAGTTTGTTACTTGAACATAACCTTTTGGACCTGGAACGCTTTGTGATATGTTAATAGCTTTACCAGCGATATATGATTTGTAATACGTAGCCGCTGCGTTTGCAACACTAAACGGAGCATCAACATTCATATATGTGCTGTTAGCAATGCTTGTAATAGTTCTAATGTCAGATCCAACTTTAATAATGTCATTGACATTGTAATTAACGGTAAACGAAGAAGAAGAACCAATAACCGCATTCGATGATGTATTAACGCTAACAGTTCCACCCAAAGCAGCGGAATCTACGTTAGCAGTTGCAATAAGATTAAAAGTTGACGCATTAGTGTCTGTAAGTTCGCCAATACCATATGGTAAAATATCAGTACCATGCGGTGCAGATGATGTAAGAGTGATTATAACATCACCGCTTGTATTCATCGTACTGTTGGTTTTTGTGCGGTATGTATATTCTGAATGAAGATTGTTTGCTGAATCTCTTAGATTTTTTAAACCACTAATACCGAAAGAATACAACTGACCATTTTGAGAAGAATTCTGAATACCAGGAATTGCCAAATCCGCAACAGCTTTTGGAGAACCATTGTAGTAAACGGAATTAATGTTTGTTGTATTGTATCCAGCATTCATTTGCACATTGAAAATATGTAAAGCGTATTGTGCTGTATTCGAACCTGGAGTTCCATTTAAGAACGAAAAGCAGCGAGCATATGCTGTACCAATAGCATTACCTGTTGGTGTAAGCGAAGAATATTTTCTAGTTGTTACAGCCTGTTGAGCTGTGTCATAGAAAGTAACCTGTTGAGCTGTTGTAAATGGGAAATCGCCAGCAACTTCATCAAGGAGCAAATAGCCGCCATAGTTAAATGTAATCTGTTGTTCGAGATTTGTTTGAAGATCAACACCACGACGCATTGTTATGTATGCTGTTTTTTGAAGTTCTACACGCTGACCTTGAGCGTAACCAACACCTGGAGAAACGCGACCAAGAACTGAATTCGCATCTAATGATGGTACAACGCTATTCGAAGATACAGTTGTAACAGTATCAACTGTGAACGGATTAACAACATAGTTACCCGCTTCATCATAGATACGTTGCGCGATTGCATCACCTACGATTGAATAAACATTAGAGGATGCAGTTGACTTAGAAACAAGTGAACCATAATTATAAACAGCAATCGGGCTGAAACCAGAAGTATTACCTGTTGCTGGATCAATTGAAACAAGAGTTGGAGAAAGCTTAACTCTCCATGCACCTGGAGCGTTTTCGTTTGAATAACCAAGAGCGTTATCGTTTAATGAAGGATCTTGTGATTCATTGATGATTTGCTCATTAAGTTGGAAGCCAACAACGTTGTTAGAAGCATATGTTCCGAAGTTGTTAACCAAACCATATGTTGGCGTAAGAACTTGAACAAACTCACCATTGATGAAAACAACACCAGCGTCAACGTGAATGCCGTGCGCATTACCAGTAACAATCGCTGTTGAGTTTGGAGTCGCATAAGTGTTAATTGTAGCAATCGGAGTTCCGTTTGAAGGAATGCTATAGAAATGCAATGTTTCGTTGTTACCGAATGTAACAGCTCCATTATTACCAGTGTTAATATATTTTACGTAAATTACGTTTGTATTAGGATAATTTGAAACAAGACCCGAATTTGCTAAAATAATTGTAGCAGTCAAATTTGAGGTAGCAGAAACAACCTGCGCATTTGCAATAGCTGTTACATCTAACACAGCGCCATTAGTTTGAAAATCAGCAAGACGAATAAACGGAAGAATAGGATCGTCTGTGATAGAGCAGCCTGATACTATTTCGCCGCTTTTGAAAGCCCAGTTACCGAATTTTTCGATTTGATCTTGAAGAATTGATTGTACTGTGTTAAGCTCTCTAGCCTGTAGAGCGACAGCTGGTCTGAACAGAACTCGATAATACTGATTATTAGCGTCAAAATCATCAAAGAATGGGGCAACATTTAGGTCGGTATTTAATGGCATTTCTGTTCCCTAATTAAATCTGTACGATAAGCTTGAAAGACTCAACACGACCACTCGAACGATTAACATTGTTAATATTCTGAATGTATAAAGGTACAATATCCTTCGTGTAAATGCTTCCTCTGAAATCATATGTGCTGTTACTTGTATTTATAACAATGTTAGCGGATACGGATCCATTAGCATTGGTAATCATTTCTCCAGCACCATTTGCGAAATACTTGTCACCAGTGATGTATATGACAGAACCATTCGAGAAAGCCACAGTTCCCACAGCGCCAGAGATAGCGCCAGTAACCTGATCACCGACAGTGAAAGTAGTTGATGGTGATACGTTTGCGGTAATAAACGAAGTGAAGGTATTACCCGCATATAGAGTTGCTGTTTTTAAACCAGTGTTACCATCGATCTCATATGGATTCTTGATAATACCGATTTTATTATATGTAACAGTTTGAGGAATCGTGTTGCTTTCTGTATTGGCAAAATTGAATGACAATCCCATACCCTGAACATTCAATTCATTGGCTGGGTTAGCACCATGCCCACCCGCAGGAGGAACGATCGCATATACTTTAGCGCCTGAACCATAAGAATTGTTACTTTGAATAGTAACATTAGCCCAAGAAATGCCATAGCCTGTATCAACAATAACAATACTTGATATCGTGTTGCCAACTGAATTGATAACGCTATAGGCTTGAGGATCAGCAACGCCATCTGTTTGGAAAACAACTCTTGGGGAAATATAATATGTAGATTGTGAATTAGATGTTGTTATAGGCGTATCAACATAAACGAAGTTACCAGAAGAATTTGCAATATAATTTGTGATGTTTCTCAGCTGAGAACCGATTGTGCTATTATACAAGTAAATTGCATTATTTGTGTAGAAGTTTTGAGAAACAGAAGCAGTCGACTGAATTTGTACAACAGTGCTGTTACCACCCTGAACATTACCGCTTGCCCAACAATTGTATCCATTACCACCATTTACGATGTTAACAACTTCCACACCACTGTAATTATACGCTGAAGATTGGATTGTTGTATTTGGGTAAACGGGAATAAAGTTATCAGTAGCAAGTCTTCCATAATCGAAATTAGAAATCGAAGTGATATATCTCCAAGTATAGCCGTCAGACTTAGTAAATGAAGATGCTTGAATTTGATCTGGGATTTGAGTCGATGGGCTACCATTAGCATTATCAATGCATTTATAGATGTTGTAAGTACCACCAGAAACAGCTGGCTGAGTAACAACATAAAAAGAAGAATTTGATAGATCTAATGTGTTATCGTAGCGAGTATATACTGTATTAGTAGTCCAAAAAATCTTATTGATAATTGGAAGAATGTCAGTATTAGCTAGCTTTTTACCGAAAAGCATTTGCCAGTCATTGGTAAATGTAGAAGAAAAATCATCAGAAGTTACCGCTGGCGTATTACCAGAATAAGAAATAGGATTACCCGCAAAACCATAATATGTGGCTGTGTTTGCTGTTATTGATGAGACAATATCATCAATAACCGATTTTTTAAATTGTGGTAAAAGCTTTCCCATTATATTCCCTTAATACTCTTTGTATTTATAACTAGCTCATAAACATTAAATAGTTTGGTGCATAAGTGTCTGGTGTGTATGTAATAACAATCAAACCTTGTGCACCTGCGCCAGATGGAGCTCCTGAATTATTTCCATATGTTCCACCACCACCAGCACCATAAAAACCACCATCATATCCTGGAGCATTACTTCCAGCTGATCCACCAGCTCCGCCGCCACCAGAACCATAACTAGCGCTAAATTCAGTACCAGCTCCACCAGCGCTGCTAGAACCACCAACACCGCCATAACCATTATCTCCAGAACCACCTAAACCACTACCACCTAGATAACCACCAACACCATTTCCACCAGCATTACCATTTCCGTTTGGACCAGCAGCGCCACCGCCACCTCCGCCACCTCCGAAACCAGAACCGCCGCCACCAGCTCCGCCGCTATAAACAACACTTCCTATAGAATTGGAAGCTTGACCTCCAGGCGCTTGATATGCGCTACCACCACCTTGACCGCCCAAACCAAAATCAGCATACAAATATGAACCAAAATATGTACCAGTTCCAGGATGACCACCAGTGTTATAACTTGTTTGCGGTGCACCACCTTGTCCAATAGTTATTGGTATTGATGCGCCTGGAGTTAAGCTTAAATTGGTTATGGCTGCATAAGCACCACCGCCACCACCGCCACCTGAATTGTTACCACCAGATCCACCGCCACCAATTGCTTCAATTTTATTATTACGGCTGTTCCAATTACTCGGAACAGTCCAAGAAGATCCAGAAGTAAGGAATATTTTAACTGGAGTTCCAGACATTAAATACTACCATCAACAATTGCTAAAACACTATTTGCTTGGAAAAGGCTAACTGAACCGTATGTATTTGCCAATGTATAATTACCAGTTCTAGAACCCAAAACAACACCAGCATTATTTGCAATCACAACATTAGCAGCTCCAACTTTGGTAATCAATGTTCTGAAGCCAACAGGCAAATTATTCGGAACAGTAACTGTAACACTGGTACCGCTATTTGAAAAAGTTATAACTTTACCAGAATCACTATTTGCTAATGTATAATTAGCTGTTTGTGAGTTAACTAAAATGTAAGCTGAACCCACAGTGCCACTTGTGAATATACCACTAGAATTACCGAAATTGATATTAGAACTAAGATATGTTGCAGAATTTGCAGCTAAAAGAGCAACGTTTGAAGGTAACCCAGATGATGTTTGATAGAAAGAAAGATTAGAAACTAAAGAAGTACTGGTAACATAACCAGCTAAATTAGCCTGTAATTGGGCGTTAGAAACAACATTAGCTGCAGGTAAAGAACCAATATAACTTGCAGAATTTGCTGACGAAGACCAATAAGTCGTAGTACCATTTGAAGTAAGAATTTGACCTGATGTACCAACACTACCATTAGAGCTCAAAGTGCCAATCGTTACAGTGTTATTGAAAGTATATTGATTGTTAGCATTAAAAAATGCTGCCCAAGCAACCGCTGAACCATTTGAGATAAGTGCCTGACCTGCAGATCCCAAAGAGCCGTTGGCATATAAAGCTGAACCTGGAGCGAGAACCAAATTGTCATTGATTGTTACGTTCGCAGTGTATGTATGATTGCCTGTAATTGTATAGTTACCAGAAGTATTTACATATCCGCTCGCTGCGACGCCACCAAGATTAACACTGTTATTGGCAGTAAGAGTAGCAACATTAGAAGAAAGACCAGCTAAAGAAGCATAGTTACCGAGATTAGAAGACAAAGCAGAAGAAGTTACATATCCCGAAAGATTAGCTGCAAGTTGAGCATTAGAAACAACGTTAGCGGCAGAAACTGAACCAACAAAGTTTGTATTGTTCGCTGTAACATTAATTACGTTAGCGGACAAACCAGCAAGAGTTTGGTAGCTAGCAAGATTTGCCGTCAGCTGCGTACTTGACACATAATTAGTGTAAAGATCACTAAAATTGCTTTGCACTTTGATCATGGCGGTACGGATAGGATCGCCAGTACCGTCATTTGGATTTGTGCCTACGTTTAAATTTTGCTGTGTCAAAGTTCTTACTCCGAATTAGAACGTATAGTCCTGATCTATTTCTATTGCTGTTGTATCAGATTTAATTGTTGACGAATCAATCGACAAGTAATTTTGATAGAGTGCTTGTGTTGGTTCGTAAAGAATTTTAGCTGGTGATGACTCATCAATTAGCTGATAAAACTCACCGAACAATTCATTACCTGCCACATGGAAAGTATCATAAAGAATATCTTTATATTGATCCAGCGTAGCAGCAACTTTTATCTGATACGAATAATCTTGGTAAAAATAACTGTCTTGGATATATTTATCAGAACTAATGAAACCTCTGGTAGATTGCCAATAACCTTCTTGTTTACCAACGCCAGATTTTACAACTCTACCCGTAACAGTGCTGTAATTATTAAACTCAACAACAGACGTTGTTAAAACAGCTCCAACGCCTGTATTTGAACGAACTGAAAGATTTGGTACTGAAGTATAGCCAGAACCGCTACCATTTGAATAGCTAACAGAAGTGATACCACCAGAAGTGTTTGTTGTAACATAAGCACTTACTTGAGTTGAAACACCACCACCAGTGAAAATAACTGTATCGTTATTTGTATAGTTGCTACCACCATTTACAATTGTTATTGGTGCTAATCCGCCTGTAAGATATGCGTAAACGAATTCGTTATCGATATAACCTTTACCAGAATTAATCGCAACAGCATTTGCTATGATAGTACTGTTAGCGGATGGAACAGCCTGAATGTTCTCGTTTTCACCATCGATTGAATTATTCGCATTTACCATTGTTGGTTCATACAAAGCAAAGTTTGATGGTAATATTACTGGAGCTGTTTTATAAATTGCTGAAGCAGTAGAACTGTGCGTAGGTGGTCCAAAAAGAGTTATCTGTGTATTGCTATCAACAGATCTAATAATTTGATGTTCTATTGTTGAGCTGCTAGATGAATTAGCCTGTAAGCTGATTACATCACCAGCGCTGAAATATGATGGGAATCCATTAGCACCTGTTACAGAATCAGTATAAGAACCACTCAATGTTACTGTATTTGAAGATGTTGAATATGATATTGTTCCAGGTAAATGATTTACTGAAACCTGAGAAGAACGAACAAATACGTTTGCAGCCTGTGTATATTTAAGACCAGTTTGTATATTGGTTAAAGAAGAAATTGTACCAAATACTTGATTTGTAAAATTCAAAGCTGTTGCAATTGTAGAATTAGCATTTGCACTGGAATTTGCTGGAAAATTATAAGCCGAGCCAGTTGATGTATTACCGATTGTTACATTGGCATAATCGACAATAAGGTCGGTATTATATTGAATTGATTTATTATAGGATAAGCTACCGATAGAGAAAGATGCACCAGAACCAGTTGTATCTAATAAACCTCTATAAAGATAAACATCTGCGTTTGCAGTATACCCAAAACCACCACCAATAATATCAAAAGATAACTGACCATTACCTCTCGAGATACCAGTAACACGGAGCTTACCTTCAACACCATTAGAAATAACAGAATTGTTTGATAAACTACGATGAGCAATTTTGATAATGTCACCAACAGCAAATCCTTGACCACCATTGATAATTTGTAAATGATCAAGAGAGCCAAGAATAGTTGGTGCTGCTATCACTGCAGCGCTGTTTGATAATTGTCCTTTTGTGACAATTTTTTCGCCTTCAGCAAAAGAGCCGCCTTTGGGTAATATATTTGACAAATAAAGAGTAGCGATAATGTTTTGATTGATTGGTTCTGTTATATAACTTTCAATAATAGCTGTCGTATTTGATGTGGCACCAACAACAGTTTGACCAACGTAGCTTCCCAAATTTGGAACATTGGTTACTTCAACGTATTTTGGTTGAACCCATGTACCATCAGATGGCTTTAAGATATCCTCACCTGGAAGATATATCTCAACGTCTTGATTGTATATGAGTTTGAATAGAAGTTTATAACAACCGATAGAACCTTTTGAACGATAAACATCTAAAATATGTTTTAAAAGGAATCGTTTGTTAATAATAACGTTGAACGGAATACCATAAAGATATTTCGTTTGAAAATGCTCGAGAAAAGCTGTAAGCGTATTATCAATATCTCTAAGATCAAACAGACTGCGAGCCTGTTGAATAGCTTGACCTTCAGATTCTAACCATTCGTAATAAGCCTGAACAAACAATACGAAGTTTGGACCCTCAGAAAGATAAAACTGAGGGAACTGGCTTTCTACAAAATTCGATATTGTTTTTTCAATATTAAACTGCATTTAATTACTTTTGAGTAGGAATTACGCTAACTGTGACGTCAGCAAGATCAATTAAAAGGATTTTATCTCGATTGACAAGAATATCTTTCGTAGCTGGTTCCATATAGATCGAGATATATTGATCATAATATGATGTTTGGAAATTAGAAATTGTCAACACACCTGTTGTATAATCAACTGTTCCTAAGTTTGGATTTAAAATTGTAAACACATTATTGATAGATGTATAAACAACAAGAGTTCCAAAGTTGTCATCGCGGATAAATGACTGTGGCCAAGCAACTCCATTTGAATCAATATAGGTAAACGCCGATGAAGTTATTTGAGGCTCATCATAAAATGGTTTACCAGCAACATAGCCCTCAGCAGTAATTCTACTTTCAACTTCTGTCGGATTGTTGTAATCTAAAACATAAGATGTGGGATAATTCAATAATGGTGAGATCCGTTTAATGATTCGAATCTCTGTGTCATTGCTTGTGATTGATGGGTCGGAGTTATCAATTGTCGCAGCGAATCTTGAATAACGGAAGTCAGCATTAAACAGTTCTAAGTTTTCGGTGCTGTAGTTAGCAATATCGCTTAGAACGATACCTTTAATTTCATCAGCGACTTTGGTTGTTCCAGTAACATTGTATTGAACTGTTGAAGTAACACCAATGTAGGTATAATCTGGGTCAGTAATAATAGCACGTGCTGGTAAAGAAATATATGGAGAGAGATAGTTTGTTATTTCAGCTTTGATATAATCAGGCGCAACTGTCGCACCTGCTGGCTTTAAACAAATAGCCACGCGACCATATTGTTTTGGATTCAATAGCTCACCACCATAAACGCTAACGTCAGAAATTTGACCGCCGAACTTACCAAGGATAAGCGAAGAATAATCGTCCGAAGAAACAGCTCTTTGTTGTGAGCCGAATGTTCTTGGTGCATTTTTACGAATAGAATCTATTGTTTCTGGAAGAGAACCACCAGCAGAATTAGCAACAGTTGTTATTGTCGATAGAGTTGCTGCACCACCATTGATAGCGCCGAGATCTTGCGTGATCAAGAAAGAGCTTACCCCTTGACCTTTATCACCCAATGTTACACGATAGTTTGCAACAACAGTTGCTAGATTGTTTGGAACACGACCGAGCAACCCGTCGCCGAATACGATTTCATATTGACCATTTTGAGCAGCCTGTAAGAAATAAACATCTGAATTAGACTGTAATCCAAATAAAGTTGATGCTTGAGTGAAATTGCTATTGACTCCGCTTTCAATTACGGTTATAATAAGACTGTCTGTGTCTATGTTAGGATTGCTGAGAATGAATCGCTGAGTTTCCTGAGTGTAGTCGACAACGAATGCGTCGGTGAAATACGATCCTTCATAGATCTGTAGATTATCGATAGTAAATACGTTGTTCGCTGAAGTGAAGTTGCGATTTAATGCTGTTACGAATTGGAATTGTCCATTCGAATTCTGACCATTGAAAGTCGTACCTTTGGGAATAGTGAGCGGAGATTTTATACCAGTTGTTGTTACAGTAAATGAAATATTCGCAGCAGGTGATTTCGCTGATTGCGGAACATAGTTTAACTCTTTGGCATGAGAAACGACAGAGTCGAGCTTCTGAGCCGAGTCAAGAAACATTTCGGACGCAACCATGTTAAGGTAAAATGCGTTCAAATATGAATTGTAAGAAAGAATGTCTAACAGAACATTGATATTCGAGCCAGTAAAGTTGTAATCTTTAAATGCTGGCTGATTCGTCAGATACTGCGTAAATTGTGTTTTTAACGTATCAAAATCTAATGAAGTTAATGCTACTGAATTATTCGCCATTATCTGACTCTTTTAAGGAAAATGTTAAGTTGAAGTGGTACCGTAGGATTATTTATAATCGAAAAAACAACATTAATACCTATAGCATTTTGTTCGGAATTATCAGTAACGCTAACAGAAAGAACAGTTACTCTATCCTCAAACTGTTTGGCTGACATATTAACGTATCTTGTAATGTCTTCAACAACGAATGGACCAAAGTTTTCAAATAATGTTTTATTAACATTCGAGCCGAAAAATGGATTAAAGAATCGCTCATTAATGTTTGTAAGAATAAGATTCTTAAAAGCTTGTTTCACACTCTCTTCATTCTGAATAACAACCAATTCGTTTGTAATAGGATGTTTGACAAAGTTGTTGGTAAAGTCCGAATAAACAACGGCTTTCTTCTGAGTTTGTGTAATAGCCTGAGCGCGAGTAATTGCCATTTATTGACCTTTTTAATTCTTATTTATAGCTCAACTACCATCCCATGGAAGAGGAGGAGTGAAACCAGCTTCAATTTGCGTACCAGTTTTAGACTTAATCGTGTTATCGTTACCTTCAATAGTGATATTGTGTTGCGATTTAATGGTAATTCCGTTCAACCCAATCACAATAGAAGATTCACCAACTTGTAATGTTATAGAAGTAGCTGAAGTAATGGTAATATCGTCACCAGAAGAATAGCTTACTTTTCCTCCTACAACGTGACCTTCGTTACCACCAACAATCATTGACAGTTCGTTTGATGGGTTAATGTGAATGCCATTACCTGTTGCTGTAATCGAAAAGTCTTGAGCAACGTTATAATGAACACCGCCTTCCTCAACAGTAAAAGCTTGGTCGCCCTGCATATGGTGGTGACCATCGCCTGTTGTATAATTTTTAGCGGATGAAGAACTTGTTTGCTGATGACTACCATCGGTAGCTTTTGTAGAGTCACCGCCTGTTTCATGGTGTTCGCTATTGTTCTGATTTCTGTGACCACCTTGTGTTCTTTCGTCATGGTGACCAGTTGTATCAGCCGTTCTACCCTGTACAGCTTCGTGATGATCGCCATGCTGAATACGACTGCTATGTCCGTCATGTGAGTGTTCTTCGACAGAAAAACCTTCAGCTGCCATTTTAGCAACATAATGAACAATACCACCAGCAATATCCCAGCCTGTTACTTCATGGCTGGTTGGTGTAACTCTATTATACCGCAAAAATTGATTTGGCGGTTTTTGTTGAGTTCTTGTTCTTGAATTTGCGCTATTCGCCGCCATTATACTAACCTCGTTGTATTACCAATAACAACCTGTGTTCCTGCACTCACTACTGATTTAATAACGTTAGCAGGAGAAGATGTTATTCTATCACCAAAAGCTGTTACCATAGAAATTGGTCCACCAACAGCTGCAGCTAAATTTGATGTTGAAGTAATAGCATCAACAATATGTTCTGCTCTAGATTGACCGAATATATTTTGAGCTACGTTATGAGCTGATTTTGATAATGCCATAGCTTTTGTTGCATTTTGCATAACAGTATTCATTTTGCCAGCACTAAGAGATGATTTAGGAAATGCTGAAATTGATCCAGTAATATTGCCGCCGATTTGTGGTAGTAATTTTGTCACATTACCGAGCAACCCTGACATAGGGAATCCTAGGATCTTATTCAATCCACCATCAACAATACCCGCAATACCACCATTAACAACACCAGCTAATGAACTAGGTCCAAAGCTTGCTATATTAGAAAAAGATCCAGCTAGATTAGAAATACCAGCCGTAACATCACTGATGCTACCCAGAGCTTGACCAACGCCTGAATTTACACCAAGAACATTACTCAATGTTCCAGCGATATTACTTACAGCAGCTGTTGCAATTTCCACATGTTCTATACCCGTGAGAACAGGAATATTTTGAGTTGGGTGAGGATTCGGTGATGTTTGAATAACAGTATTGATTGTCACGCCACGAATATTGCTAGAAGTTCTAACATAACCAGATGGACCAATCAAAGCAATTTTCGAAGCTAGAGATCCAGGTTGCAATCCGAAAGCAGGTCCACCAAATTGAGCTACAGCATCTACAGCGTCAGGAGAACCAGCAACAATCGCTTGCATAGCATTAGATATATTTGTGGCATGATTTGTAGCAGCAGCAACTTCAGAAGCAGCAAGAGCACCAACGGCTACGTTGTTCATCATACCAATCATACCAGAGTGTAATGCATTGGTTGCTGAAGAATTGAGCAAACCAGAAACGGATAATGCTGGCATAACGCTATTCAGAGCGCCCATCATAGACCCAAGACCAACTTGTCCAGCCAACCCCTGTAAAGCTCCACCGAGCCCACCAGAAGCCATTGAAAGGATACCTGCAGGGCTAGTAAGCTTATCCATCATTCTTAACATTACCATTGATTGTAATGCTTTCTTTAGAAAGATAGCTGCAGTTGCGCTAGGATCAGCGGCAAGAATAGCATCATGAATTGCTTGTGATGGATCTTGAGAACCAGCTGTAGGATGTGACTGATCTAATCCTTGATCCTTCTTATTCTTTTGAGCATTGTCGACCGAGCTCGCATTAGGATTTATTTTTGAAGTAGAAGCACGACCAGTTTTAGCATTTGTACCATATTCTAATCCAAGCTTTGATAAGAAGTCGGCGCGATTAGATGGTAAGTTAGGCGCACCATCATCATTGTTAATCGCTCCACCTTTATTAACAGTCCCATCAGCTGTTGTACAAACGCCGTAATCAGATGGATCTTTGTTCGCAGGATTACCATCACCTTCAGCTTTATCCGTTGCTGAAGGAGTTGCCACCGCATTTGGAGCTCCAGGCAAACCTGAACCTGAAGGAGCATTAGGGAAAACAACTTGTCCAGAACTATTATATGTTACACCAGCCATTTAATTCCTATTTGTTATAATCAGGTAATGCTGAACGATGCAGCGAACCAAGAACAATTGGTATTTGTTTTGTATGTGGATCTAACCAAAAACCAATTACTGTACTTGCTGGGTGATAATTAACCGATTCACCAATACCATTTAATGATGGAGAATTATTCATTATACAATGTCCCCATGGCAAATCTTTATCGTCAATCGGTGTTGGTCCAACATTGTGATGACCATGAACCATTAATTTTACTTTACCAGCTCCACCATCGGGATCTTGAATATCACGAACTTCTGCAGTAAACATTTCCATATGAGAACCGAGTGAATTTTGTGTCATTATACTCCCTCCTGATATGCACCCTTTAAGCATTCTAAATTTGTTACATGGCGAGGTCTTACATCTGGGCGACGAACTTCATGGTGCGTTTTAGCAATAAGCCAACGACCACTCATCTGTGGTTCTGTATCAATTGAACCAGTCTCGCCTGTTATTTTAGGAACATTAGCAGTGATTGTTTTTCCAGGCTCCAAATTAGGATCGCCGATAACAGTCATCTGCATAAGCTGTTCTTGCATCGCTGCCATGTTCAATTGTTTATATGGAATCGATGCAGGAACAAAACTCTTACCAACATTAATAGCCTGATTGGGATTAACAACTCGATGAACTGTTCTGTTCGCATTCGGAAACAAAGATAAGAATGAAGCGAGTGTTGTAATCAAACCAGCACCAAGATTTGTTAATTCGTTCTGTTGTGGTTTAAAATCGTTACTTACGTATTTATGAGTGTGTGGGTCATATGTTGTGACACGCTGATTGATAACACCCGCATGAATACGATTCATAGCATCCATATTTTGTTTGACCTGCCAAGAAAGGATGTTATCATCAATGGTATTGTTAATCGAATGACCGATGGTATTATCCTGTTTGAATATCTTTACGTCACCCTGATTAAGCATGTATTCTAATGATTGGAAATAAAACCCTTTCCAAGTTTGCCAAAACATATAGTTTGAACCTTTGCTCTGAGCTGAGACAGCTTCATTACGTAGGTTTTCAATGGCATGAAAAGATGGCATATTAGGAACAACGAACTTACGATTACCCTTTGTAGGCTCTGTGAAGATAGGTAACTGGCTGTTATGAAAGTTTTGATGAATATCAGATACGATCTGATCGATTGTCGTATTGTAAGCTTTTTGAACCTGATTACCCTGACCTGTCAATGCCTCGCGCGAAACGCATTCGAGCTTATAGGTTTTTGATTTCATAGCACCTTCAATTCCCATATCCTGAACTTGATTCAAATGGAACTGATAGGATACTGAAGCGCCATTCGGAGTGCTATATGATAGGCTAACTGTTTCGTCACCAGCTATTTTAAGATTACCAAGATAATCCTTATCGTCTAACACTTCAATCGTTGCTAGAACTGCAGGAGCAAAAATTGATTCGAAGATATCGAGCGAAAGGAATTGTGGTGCTGCTTGCCAAGGTCCAGATCTTGGAGAGTTAATAGTTAAATCATTTACAAGGAAATCGCCTGGATTTTGTGCCATATTATTTCAACAAATTCTTTACGTTGTTAACATACTTTGGAACATATTGTGGTTGCATTACAAGGATAGTTTTATTACCTTCATTCTTTTCATTCTCAATATCATAATTATAAACAGGTGTCCAATAAACAAGCTCGTCATTTTGAAGAGTATTTGCGAGATAACTGAACGCTGTGATAGTTACATTTGATTGGCTTTGCTTACCATACAAATAGCCAGATGAGGTGTTGATAACATTTTGAGTGTGTTGAACTATAACTGTTGAAGAGTTAGATTGAACAACCTGACCCGTTCCAGTTCCGTTAATGTTAACAATCTCATTAACAATAAAATTAGAGCTACCTGTGTAATTATAAGAAACGATTTGATTGGTTGAAACTGTCCAATCCACCTGCACGCGCGAGTAGGATATAGGAACTCCAGCTAGAGAAAGATTTGGCTCCCAGTATTTTATTCTATTTGGATTTCCAGCAATTTCAGTGGCATATGCTGATGGGTTGAGAGAAGGCTGATCAACCCAGTTGTTTCTCCAAAATGCAATCGTTTGTGTCGCATTTGCCAACGAACCATACTTCAATTCTATAAAAGAATTAAATTGATCTTGTGTTAAATACCAATCATAATAGGGGTCAATGATATTGTTTGTAAGATATAAAACCCAGCTAGAATATGGATCACTGTAATTGGTATAAGCGATTTGATCGGCTCTATCGCCTTCAGTAATATCTAATGGATAATAAAGATAAGGATTAATCTGAATGTTTTGAAGAGTAACAACACGCTCTGTAATATCAACGACAGCCGTATTGCTGGTGCTATTACCATATTGAATCGTGTTAAAGTTTTTAAAGTAAGTTTGAGTTGCCATTTAATTACCTTACTAAAATATCGATTTCAATGCATTACCAATCGAAGATCCAAACGTTGAAAGATCGACTGTACGCCCATTGAGACCAAAATCGCTTGAAAGCCAGTATTCGATTTCCATAACACCTAAGCGAATTTGAACTTCGGTTGGAGCTGGCGACGCTGCTGAACCAAAGAACGATGGCTGACCTGATGGAGCAAAGTTAATATCAAAGCTTTCGATAACAGCTGGCTTAAATACGTAAGTAAAATAACCACCATTATTAACACTAACTGTAATTTGAACTATATTTGGATATGTCAAAAGTGAACCACCAAGAGCATTGTTTTTATCGGGTAACATATTTGCTCTAAACGTATTGATGATCTGATTTAGCTGTTGCGATTCTGTTTCGTTGCTTGGTGAAAGCTTCCATTCAAGCGCATGTTGTTTAAATGCAGGTTGTTTAAACATAACCGTAAGGAACGGATTCAAAGCAGCACCTTGAGATTGTAATGCAACAGAAGCCTGTTGGCTTGAAGCTAGATTTTGCGCCGCTTGCCCCGCTGCGGTGAAACCTGCTATACCCTCAGCTAACCCTGCAGCCCCGCGACCTTGTTGTAAGCTATTAACCGCAGCGCCTGTTAAAAGGCTAAGACTCTCAGCTGAGTATTGAACATGCTGGCTATCGACCATAGAGTTCGGAAGCGGAAGGCGAATAGTTCCTTGATCGGTATAATAAACATTTTGCTGTGTCAACGATGGCATGTTGTATTGATAAAACGAGAAAGACATCCAAAATGGTTGCTTTTCCAAATCGTATGGGAATCGCATTTGACCGCTGGTAAGCGTAGCTACAGTCGTACTAGTACTAGCGCCAGTTGGTAAACTAGGTGAGCTAGCAGTTTTAGTCGTTGATGTAGATGAAGCTTGACCCGCTGCTTTAGCATTCTGCGCGGCTATCATTGCATTGGTTATTCCAGGCATTAAACGTCCTTGCTAAATATCTTTTTATTATTTATAGGCTGCTATGAAAACGAATAAAGGCTATTTTAAACCACGCAATCCTGCAAAATATAGAGGCAATCCCTCGAATATTATTTATCGGTCAGGATGGGAATTGAAATTGATGTTTTGGTTAGATGGCAAATCAGATGTAATCAACTGGGGATCTGAGGAAGTTGTTATCCCTTATCGCTCGCCGATTGATGGTCGGCTGCATAGATATTTCGTTGACTTCATCGTAACAACCATAAATAAAGAAGGTATAAAAGAAACAACGTTGATCGAAGTAAAACCAGCGGCGCAAACCAAGCCACCTGTTCTTAAAGAAGGAACAAACCCAAGGAATCGTAAGTATATAAGTGAAGTTATGACTTGGGGTGTTAATGAGGCAAAGTGGAAAGCTGCTACTGAATACTGTAAAGATCGAGGCTGGAAGTTTCAGATATTTACTGAAAAAGAGTTAGGAATTACCTTTTAATGGCATCATTATTCGCAGACACATTAGCGCAAGCTTCAGCAAACCAGCTTAAAACAGGTACAAAAGAAGCCATTGACTGGTTTCGCAAACAAGCTTTATCAATTAAGAAAGTTGATCGCCAGCAAATTCTCGGGCAGAACATGCCGTTCAAGCGCCAGCAGATGCTCAACGAAAAGAGCATTGGCAAAATGTATATGTTCGTCTATGATGCTAAAACAAAGAACCTACCTTATTTCGATGCGTTTCCGCTGGTGTTTCCTATCGAGTTTTATGGTGAAAGCTTCCTTGGTATCAATCTACATTATCTACCGCCAAAGACAAGAGCTCTGCTGATGGACGCTCTCTATACGCTGATAAATAATCAAAAGTATGATCAAACGACTCTATTGAAAATGTCATATCAGATATTGAATAGAGCTGGTCGTTTTAAATGGTTCAAACCCTGTTTGAAGAAGTATTTGTTCAGTCAGGTTGGATCGCCTTTCATTTATATTTCGCCAGACGAATGGGACTTTGCTTTGATGTTACCGACTGAAAACTTCCAAGGCGCAAGCAAACAAAAAGTCTTCAAAGACTCTCTATCAATGGTGTAAAATGGCATTTAATATTCTAGACTTTCAATCCTACATTGCCGATACAGGCGTACTTCAAACAAACAAGTACGATGTTATGATTATGTTTGATAACCCAGATGGTATCGGCGCATATAATATCATCGGAGCTGATGGCTCAACAAGAGGCGCAGCAGATAATGTAACAGATCTAAACTATCGTTGTATCAATGCTTCGCTTCCAGGGCTAACAATGCGTACAGCCGACATCAATCGTTTTGGTCTTGGTGTTTCTGAAAAAATGCCTTTCTCTGCTAACTACACAGACGTATCATTAACATTCTTGATGGATCGTTTTGGTGATCAATATAATTTCTGGTACGCTTGGTTCAATTATATTTTCGGCATTTCTGGTCAAGAAACACTTTCTAATATCTATGGATCTTATTCAGTTGGTGGTGATGGAGATTCTGGTCGCCCATTTTATACCGCAGAATATAAAGACAACTATTCGGCGACAATCGTAATTACAGTTTATGATACTGAGGGAAATCCTAACATTCAGGCAACTCTTTTAAAAGCATATCCAATATCAGTAAACGACATCGCACTGAATTGGACTGATAACAATAATCTCGTTAAACTAACAACCACTCTTACGTTTAGAGAGTGGGTGCTTGGAGACGGTCAAACAAACGTCACACTTGGATAATAACTGGAGTAAATTATGGCATTACCTAAAATTGATTACCCTACAATCAACATTGCAATCCCACCTGAAAATAAAACCTATATGTTTCGCCCGATGTTGGTGAAAGAGGAAAAGCTTTTGTTGATGGCGAAAGTTTCCGAAGATGATACAGATATTCTACAGGCGATTAAACAGGTCGTTACAAACTGTTGCATTGAAACATCATTAGATGTTGATACACTTCCGCTATACGCGCTCGAGTATGTGTTTATTAAATTGCGTGGCTTTTCTGTGGGTGATGTTATTAGCGTTTCATATCGCGATTTAGAAGATAACAAGAGCTACGATTTTACAGTCGACTTAAACAAAGTTGAAATCAAGTTCCCAGAAGGCATTGATAAGATAATCAAGATCACTGATACTTCAGGAATCGTTATGAAGTATCCTTCGGCTGGTATTTACTCTGATAAGACATTCCTTAAAGCTGAAGGTGAGGAAACATTCTATCGCCTTGTTGTTCGTTGTATTGATCAGGTATATGATGCAGAAAACGTATATGAAGGCAAGGACTTTGAGGAAGATGCTATTCTTGAGTTCCTTGAATATATGGATATTCCAAGCTTTGAGAAAGTGCGTGAGTTTATGCTTAATTTGCCTTCGTTGTATTACAAAATTGAGTATACTAATTCAAACGGAAACGCTAGAACAATTGAGTTAAAAACTCTATCCGATTTTTTTACCTTGCGCTGAGTCACAATACCCTAGAGAATTACTATCAAACGAATTTCTCTTTGGCTCAGCACCATAAATATTCGATATCGGAAATAGAAAGTTGGATAGTTTTTGAACGTGATATCTATGTTGAAATGTTAGTAGCCTATTTACGAGAACAAGAAGAACGACAAAAACAACAGGCTAATTAATGGCTAAAAAAGAATCAGGCGAAGATATTCTCCGAGCGATTATGGAGAAAGGTGGGCAAGGTCCAAAAGGCGCTGCAGCCCTGCAAAGAGCAGCCGAAGAACTAGCCAAAGCTGCTCAAGCCATAGAACAACAGCCAGAGATAAAAGAAACTCTCGTTTCAACTCTAGAAAACGATATTCCAACTGCAGAAGCTGATGAGCCTGTACAAGTTGGTGAATCTCCCCGTAAAAAGTTTGCTAAGAAATTAGGCAAAGCTGCTCTTAAGAAAATGTTCCCAACGACATATTCTGGCGTTGAGGCATTACGTAAGTTATGGAAAGAATCCAACGATAAAGAGCAAGCTGAGAAGAAACGTGATACAGCGGAAAAGAAACGCAAATATGAAGAGATCATAGACAATCTTAAAGATGCTAATGATTCATTGCGTGAAATGGTTTCGCTACAGCAAGAAACCAGTTCTATATTATCTGGGGTCGCTGAAGCTTTAGCTAAAAACAATAAAGGTGGTGGTGGATTATTAGGTAATCTTCTTGGTGGTGGAAAAACCATCGGAAGCTCATTACTAAGATCAATCAGTGGTATTGGTGGTATAATGGCTGGTACAGCGCTTTTGGGTGGCGCTGCAAAGCTTTTCTTAGGGAATAATGAAAATAAAGCTCCAGCTACTGGTGAAACTGGATCAGCGCCACCGCCCGCTCCACCTCTCTCAACAACTTCAGATACAATACCAGCTTCTTCAACCACGCCATCATCTGGTGGCGGTGGAACAACTCCACCCGCTGGCGGCAATGTTTCTATTGCGGAAAGTAAAGAGTCAGCAGCTGTAAAAGAAGCAAAAACAAAGCAAACAAAAGCTGAAGACATTTTAAAAATTAAAGCTGATCAAATTCGTTTCAATTCTGATAAGCTTACATTTGATGTTGAAACTTTTAGCATTGAATCAAAGCAAGAGCAACAGCAATCACAACAGCAACAGCAGCAACCACAAACTCCACAACAACAAGCGCAGCAACAACAAGCTCCGAACATTGTTAACAATCCTAATGCGAATAAACCAACACTTTCGCCCGAAGAAGCTGGTTCGAGAAATGCACCTGGAACAACTGCACCAAGAAACGCTCCAATGTCGAGCGGTATCACTGGCGGACCTGCGGCTGCTGGACCTCCTGGATTATACAGACCACAATATAAGCTTTCAGAAGCAGATTTGAACGATGATGTTTTAAATACTATCGCTGGCGAAGCTAGATTAAAAGATCCAAAAAGCGTTGATGCTGTTATCAATAATATGTTTAACAGACTTGGCGCGAAGGGATACGGTCCATCAGGAAATTTACAACAAGTTGCTCGCGCTCCAGGACAATATGAAGGTTATAGAATAGCGTCTGAAAAAGAAAAAGAGATGCTTCGTGAAAGAATTAAAGCGATCGCATCGGGTAGTGTTGAAGATATTACGCATGGCGCAGATCAATACAGAGCTGCTTCTTATGTTTATGGAGCAGGCGCAGGTAAAACATTCGCTAATCTTGCTGCGTCTCAAGGTAACTTAAATCTTGGTGGTAACATTTATGCAAGAACTAAAAATGCTCCCGTTGGTCCATACGCCGCATACGCAACATTAGGTATTCAACCGCCTCCAGATGTTTTAGCTCGTGCAAAACAAGAACAGCAACAACAGGCTAAAACAGAAGCAAAAACGCAAGCAGAATCAGAAACAAAACCGCCAGTAACTCCTGCAGCTAATACAGCTCCCACCGCTCCTGCGTCTGGTAGCCGATTGAGTCAATACAAAGGTGAGTTCGGCTCATGGGAATCAAATGGTCAGGGTGGTGTTAAGTTTGTTAAGGCGACTGACTTACAAACATACAAGGGCGAACAAGGTAGATGGGAAAAGAATGATACTGGAGGAGCAAAGTTTGTTCCTGCCAAAGCTGGTGACATTATATCATCCCCTAATCAAATGGTTGACAAAGCGCCAGCAAAACCAGCTGCTGGAATTACACCAGCTTCTGGGGGTCAATTTGAAGAAAAAGGTTATTTTGACGTCACTGGAAAAACGCCTAATCCTCCAACACCAAAAGCGAACAAAGATTCAAATGCAAAACCACATCCGCGCCGAGTTGAAAGCCATTCGCCTCAACCTTCTGATCCAGGCGGTAACTTAGTTTTCAGAATCGCAGCGTTATTACCGTATCTTGCTATTGCTGCTGTAACAGGCGAACAAAGAGCAGCGCATTCTATAATGCAAAATAGAAGAAGACGCTACTAATGAGTGTGATCGGTACAATACTTAAAACATCAGCAAAAGTTGCAGGTAGAGCAGGATTGATGCTCGGTAAAGCTGCACTTAAAAATATGTTTCCTAGTGTGTATTCTGCTCCAAGTAAAATCAGAAGTGTTTATAGAGAGCTGACTGGTAAGAAAAATATAGAAACTGATTTTGATGCACTTATGGCGTTTGATGCTAGTGTTACAGTAACAAATAAGCTACTGGAACAAAACATAGAAGTTCAAAAGCAACAAAACGATGCCATAGAACAACTTGTCGCCGCTATTAAAAACATGAAAAAACAAGATGGGGGTGGAATATTAGATACAGGCGATCTAATTGGTAATCCATTTAAAAGAAAAAATCTGAAAGAACCAGTAAAAGAACCAATAAAAGAAGAACATGTTCCTAAAGGTGAGGGAACAAAAACAGCTGCTGAACTTAAAGAAGCTGAGGAAGCTGCAATTGCTGCTAAGGAAGCGGAAAAAATAGCCGCAAAAGAAACAAGCTTAGTTGGCAAAGTAACTGGTAAAATTGGTAAAGGTATTAAAGCAACCAAAGAAGTAATCATGGCTGCTGTGAAAAAAATTATTGGTCCAAAGATTGTTTCTATTGTTGCTAAACTTATTCCAGGCGAAGGCTTAATTGCTGGTATTGGTTTTGGTGTTTGGCGTGCAGTCACTGGTGACTGGAAAGGTGGAATAGCCGAAGTCGTAAGTGGTGCAGCTTCAACTGCTCCTGTTGCTGGTACTGCAATTGCTATAGGCATACAAGCTGGCTTATTAGCACGCGATGTATACGAAGCGGTATACGGCGTATTTCCTGAAGATGATCCAGAGGCTGGCGAACGACTTAAAGCTGTTAAAGATGCTGTTGTTGAGTTTATTATGGCTCATATGCCAATGGCAAAGAAAGATGATAAGAAACCAACCACAGATATAACACCTGCTATTGGTGGCGGCGCTGCTGTCGCGACTGGTGCTGGTGCTGAAGTATTAAATGCAGCAATCAAAACAGAGAAGGATGGGAGCAAACTCATATCTTCACCAGAGATAGAGTTTAATGCTAAGGATATCAGCTTCAATGTAAAAGATATGCTGATTCGTTATAATGAATTTAAAGTAAATGGTCAAACAGTTACTGGACCACAAGCTGGATTAGCTGGTGCACAAGTTGGTGATGAAACAAATAGATTAGATAATCCAGCTGACACTGGGTATAGAGCTGATCCAAACGATCGAAGACCAGAAAATATACCAGATGAACTTCCATCAATAACTCCAATGCCTGGAGAAACACAACAACATCTTGCAGCTCGTATAAGACAAGTTGCACCACATTTAAAAAATGAACAATGTGTAACGTTAGCAAAAGCAGCTGTTGGTAGTAATGATAGCGTACAAACATGGCGTCGTGGTTCAAATGCTGTAACCAATGAATTGCCCATCGGTACACCAGTTGCTACATTCATGGATAGAAGCGGTAAATCTTCAACAAGATATGATGCTGGTGGTACAGGATCTCCAGGAACAGGAACAACGCATGCTGCTGTTGTTGCTGGATACGTAAAAGATAAAGATGGTAAAACTACAGGCATGCAAGTGTGGGAGCAATATACTGGCTCTGGTGGTCCACGTCTTAAAACGTATCCAGTCGATAAAGGATTTGGTGAAAAGAATGCATCAAATTACTTTGCTATTGAACAAGAAAATAAAAAAGGCGAACGTGTTGCTTTGGGTGGAGAAAACACTGATTATGGTAAATATCTAACAGCACAAAAAGAAGCAGCCAAAGAACAAAAGAAACCTGATCAACAAGCACCTGTTCAACAGGCTCAGTTGGCGCAACAAAAACCACCACCTCCACCTGCACCTCCACCTGCAGCTCCCGTTCAACAGGCTCCGAGCAAACCAGCTCCACCACCACCAACGATTACGTCTAAATATCGTACACCAGAAAAACCAGCTGCGCCACAAGCAGCACAATCGGTGCCAACAAAACCAATTCCTCCTACTTCACCAATCAGTGATAAGGGGAATCCTAAAACGGCATCAGCAGCTGATATTTTAGGTGCACCATCGAATGTTTTAATTGGAGCTTATCTTCACACTGCCGCATAAGGATAATAATAATGGCTAAATTCTCGAGAAATACTGACGATGAACCAACTCCACCAGCTGAAAGAACTATACCTGCTGCACCCGCCCCCACAGTGGTTGTTGTTGATAATAACAATAATAGCGGTGGTGGTAGTTCTAGCAGCAATTCTACTACTAACTATCAGGCTGCGCAAGCTACTGCGACAGCTCAGGCTCAAGCATCAGTTGGCTTGGCGCAAACGTCTCTTGATAAAGAAGTCGTTGACGAACAGATTAAGAAAGAAGAAGAACATTGGGTAAAAGCATACTGGCGTCCAGCAATGGGCTGGCTCTACATGCTGATCTGCTTTATGGACTTCGTAGGCTTTCCGCTCATCTCAATGTTCCTGCCAGTTGTGTTTAAAGGATTCGGCGTACAATACCAATACGTTGCTTGGCAGTCGCTGTCATTGAGTAATGGTGGATTGATTCACTTAGCATTCGGTGCTATTCTCGGTGTGTCTGCTTGGACACGTGGTCAAGAAAAACTGGCTAAGGTCGGGCAATAAAAAAGGGGAGCCAAAGCTCCCCTCAATTCTTAGTCATCAGCGAGTTTCTTAAAGAACTCATCCATATCTTCGTCTTCATCATCCAATTTCGGAGCAGCTGCTAGCGTCTCCTTCAATTTTGGAGCTGGAGTCGATGGAATTACATCTTCATCAACTTGCTTCTTTGAAACATAGTCACCATCAAGACCAAGCACTTTATTCAACTTAGCCTTCAACTCATCATAAGACTTGAAT
>Ga0208378_1000156_pt1 | contig 25370 bp, 43 predicted proteins | sample CryBogCBE24Aug09_FD_184556 | JGI IMG/M metagenome (GOLD analysis project Ga0208378, IMG submission 184556) | Freshwater microbial communities from Crystal Bog, Wisconsin, USA - CBE24Aug09 (SPAdes) (version 2) | ecosystem: Environmental > Aquatic > Freshwater > Lake | place: Crystal Bog...
TTAATCTGGTTTCCTACATACAAACTTCGAGCGGTCTGTTAAGTAGTGTTGTTCTAGTTCGCTTACTGCTTTAAGTCTTGCGTAAACATATTTGTAATAACTGTCATGCTTAACTTCAAAAACATCTACCCATTCGTTGCCGTATTTAGCTAACCACAAGTTAATCACATCATCTATCTTCATTTCAAATAGTGAACCCGCAAGCTCATGTTCTTGTAGACAACTTGCGGTTTCATTTATCTGATACGGATGTATAGATACGTCACTTGCAAAAGTATAAACGGGCGTTACATTGTTAACTGTCGTACCTATTTTTATCACTTGTTGTCACCTTGATTGTTACTCCTTGAACGCAGTCTTAAGTTACCCTTGGTTGACTTACCGCCTTTGCGTAGTGGTTTAACGTGATCAATGTCTTTGCCTGTTCTGTCGATGCCTTCCTTGTCGTACATCCTGCGTGCACGTTGGCGCTCATGTTGGTCAGAACCCGGCCCGGACTTGCCGGTTTCCAAATCACGTTTGTATTCTTTTTTGTAATCACGTTTGCGTGTAACCATTTTGTTTCCTTTCAACGGGTGTCAATCTTTTCGTTTAGTATTAAATTCACATGTCTTGACCGGGCACCATCCACAAAGCGGGGTCTGTGTGGGGTTCCATACATCTGCGGTTACGCAGTCAAGCAACTTGCGGTAGCGCTCACGAAACTCCCACCACTTCGCACCTGATTCCTCATGCGTCATAGACATCTTAACCATATCATCTTTCAACACAAACATCAAGGCGGCGTTTACTTTCCTGATGTGCGGATGTAGCTTAAACACCATGCACGCCATAAGCGCCAACTGATCCCTATCGGGGTACTTGTTGTTGCCAGTCTTCCAGTCAACTACCCATGCGGTTAGATCTTCATCGTCAATGATTAGCATGTCCGCAATCCCTCTTACCCAAACACGTTTATCAAACCAATCACAAGGTTCAAGGTTAGCGGTGAGCGCCATCTTAGTCTCGGCTGACACGCGTCCTTTCTTAGCCTTTAGCTTGTCCACAATGGGGCGCATGAACGCAAACCTCTCGTCCAAATCCGCTGAGCCTTTGATGTAGTTCTCCACCGCTTTGTGCAGTAGGTTTCCATACTTCATTTCCTCGGACTCTACGAACGGATACTTCTTCAGTATCTTAGTTTCATGGTAGCGCCTTGCGCATCCTTCAAAGTCTTTGAGGGCGGAGTGTGACCAAGCGATTGGTTTGACGTTAGGGTTCGAGTGCATAGTTTTCCTAGTTGTTAACGATAACTTACATCAGCATGCAAGTACATAAACATTTTAAAAGCTTCACGTACACGCATAAAATCAGGGCAAGAGGGTAGTAGATAGTTCATGTTATTAGGTGCTGGCGCACTTAAAGCCCACGATGTTGACACGTTGCTGATATAGTTTGGTGTTCCTTGCTCTACAAGTTTATAACCCGCCGACTCCATGAGCATCAACATCTCCTCGTCGCCAAGGTGTGCGAAGTCATCCTCATCGGGGAACTTAAAGTTTTGCTGAGACGATGACATCTGTTAACCTATCTGCAAACGCATTGACGAAACGCTCATTGCTCTCTAAGTCGTGCCCCATATCTTTGAGGATAGCGTGTGTGACCTCATGCCAAAACGTATCAATGACCTCACGTTTGGGGTGCGCCTTAAGATCATACGAACTGTGCGTTGCTATCTGAACGAGTCGTTGGTTGTATTTAATCTGGCCCATCGAGTCTGTACCCGGTATGTGCTTGTGCACCTCAACCTTGTACGCGTGCTTGCCGATTGTGAATGTTTTTGGTATCTCCATATGCTTCTCCTAGTTCTTTGCTAACCCATATCTACGGTGAACGCCACCGTCAGCGTTGAGGGGTATGCCCGGTAAATACCGTGGCTCCATAGTCATCTGCGCCAAGACCCAAGTCTTAGCGTCATTTGCTTCCTCATCCGGCACAACGCAGATTAACTCGTCGTGCACAGTTCCCTTGACGGGGTATCTCTTTTGTACCCTGAGCATACCGTCCGTCATCACAATACGCGCAACACCTTGAATGATGTTGTTCGTAATCTTACCCGCATACAGCTTAGTCGCATCCTCGCCGTACACCCAGTGTGTCTTCTTATCCTCGTCCTTGATCTGACGTAGATCAGGATACAAGAGCTTCATACCGTTGGGTAATTCTATCTCACCTTTGCGGAAAATTATACACTTATAAGACATCTCCTCGCCATTGATTAGACAACGCGCCATCATCTCCTGACACATCTCCCAGAAACTTACTACTGGTTGAGCAGTACGTCTGTATATATCAATGATTGCTTTAGACGCCACGCAATGAATCAGCAGTTCACCATCTGTACATGTGTGCGGGATGTCCGCCATCTTCTCTAGGTTTTCTTTGTTGTCCAAGAACTTCTCAACGTACTCTTTATCAACGCCTAACTTCTTTGCGAAATCTTTTGTGTATCTGACTGGCGGAGCACCAAGAAAGCCCACGAGTAACTGCGTAGCAAACGATGCCCAACCTAAACCATACCCGCAACCCAAGAGCGCGCTTTTCGCAGACTGCCGTAGATCGGGATGAGTTTCTTTAGTGAGTCCGGGTATGTTAAACATCTGAGCGCCGAACGAGGCGTAAGCGTCAGCACCGCTCCTGAAAATTTCGAGCATGTCTCCGTAATCCGAAAACCATGCGAGTACTCTCGGTTCAATCTGCGAGAGATCCCCGACGACAAGTTGATAACCTTCGGGCGCCATAATAGCTTTACGTAAGAACGACCCTCGTTTGAGGTTTTGCATATTGATAGCGGAGCCTTTGGACGCCGTCCAACGTCCCGACTTCGCTCCGTAGTACGATAGCGGAACCGGTAATGCACCGCGTTGGCTGATATCGAGGAATCGTTGCGCTCGAGTTCTTTCAGTAGTCGACTTAACCTTAAGGCGAGCTTCACAAACGAGGGCAACGTCTTCATTCTCCCCATTGAGAAGGGCTTGGAAATGTGCATCGTTTTTAGCAAGTGCAAGGGTTTGCTTATCCGTGGTTTTACTAATCTTTGTCGGAGGGTCAACTCCCAGTGATTTAAGTAAGTCTGCAAACTGCTTGTTCGAAGCGAGTGCAGTCTCATCCACGCCGAGCCTTTGTAGTAGTCCTTCACGTTTATCCCTTTCATCTGTAAGCGCTTCAATCAGCATGCGTTTATCTAATTCCAACACAGGCTCCGTATACATACGAAGTGTCATGTCTATCAGTCGGAGTTCTTTAGTAGGGTAACCTTGTATAAACCGTCCGAAAATTTGTTCACATAGGTATACGTCGTGTTTGCAATATTCTGCCAACTCTCGCTCAATAGCGATTTCACTAAGTTGTTCGAGTCCATCCGTTGAATGTACTGCCTTTCCCTTGGGAGGGAGTCCAAATGCTTCAGCCAATCTTGCAAGTGAGTTTCCAACTTCCACGCCACGTAGAGCGCGCGCCATTGATAAGGTGTCGAAGATAAAAGCGGGTTTGATTCCGTATTTCCACGAGATGATCGAGACGTCGAACTGTGCGTTGTGGGCAAGAATGGCAGTCTTTTTCCAGTCGTACGTAGATAAGATGCGTGGTAGTTCATCTCCTCTGTACCACTGGGTGACTTTGTCTGTTCCGTACTCATGTATACAGGCTCCGAAAGCTTTGAATCGTGCATCTCTTATGTACTCCTCAGTTGTCATCTTCGATAGCGTGTACCCTTTACTGTCCCAACGTGTTTCGAAATCAATCGTCAGGATTGTTTTGTATGGTGCGCTCATTTGTCGAGTTCCAATTGTTTATTAATCCACTCATCCAACTTCTCATGCAACCATTCAATATTGCGCTGACCAATGGATTTGTTGTTATCAGTCATCAATGGATCTGTTAAGGTTTGTTTAACAGCACCGCCTGCGCTGAACTTGATAAATTTATCCTCCTGATCTACCGATACGCCGATCACATCGTGCTGAACGTCTGACATACCAAACCTCGTTAATAAAATTTCATTCATTTTCAATCCTTTCTACTTTTTGTCTCGTGCACGCTTTGCCACAAGACTCTGAGTAATGGCGCTCGGTTACTGTATGGTTACCACACCTTGTAACGTAATGTGTGTTTTCAAATATCCATACCTCACAGTCTTCAAACTTGTAGGCAATCCTTGGTTTGTTCAACTCAGCCTTTTGCTCGGGCGTTGGACCAAATACTGCGTAAAGCGCCAAAATTATTGACCCTATTACTGTACCAAACAAAATAACAAAAAGCGTTGCCCCGCCAATAGGTACTACTATGTCTTCCCAAATTTCTTTTCTAGTCATCATCTTCCTCCATAGCTTCGTTAATTAACTGTTGTTTCACCAACTCCAAGCAACCAATTGCAGTTGCCATGTAAAGCGTCTCATCGTATTTGTGTATCACTTCTAGCAGTTCTTCAACAAGACCCTCTGCCAATTTGCCTTGATTAAGATTCATAAGCTAATCCTATAGCAAGACCAAGCCATGCAAGCTCAATCCAAAAGTCATCCTCAATACTGAACGCTAATGCGGGCCATACGAAAACAGCACTTTGACTAAAGCGTGTATAAATTACCATGCGCTACTCCTAGTTAAACATCTCCTTGGGGGGCGCGTCCTTCATCAAGTTCTCTTGTGCATAGTCGTTACCAAACCGAAGTAGCTCCGCCGCAAACATGGAGTTCGCATTAGCAGAGGCAAGTGCAATCGAACCGTCGTTGCCATCTGAGAATACTATGACTGCGCTGAACGGACTGTCCTTGCCGTAGCACGCGATAAGTTTGGTAGTGATGAACTGCAAGTGTTTCTTCTCATCGTCATCCATACCGCCCACAATTTTTTCTACAAAGTCTTTATAGTTATCTGATTTCATTTAATACCTCCTCTAGTTGATCAATATTCTTATCATTGATAATAAACGCTTCACCTCCGGCTTGCATAATTTTGCCAAGCTGATGCCCTTGTAATGCTGTTACTTTACCTTTACCTGCCTTTGCTTCAATAGCAATGAACTTACCTTTGTAGCACACCAGAAAATCCGGCGTGCCCGCATTACCAAACCCACTACCAATTGGCATTGAATAGTAGGCGCCTACTCGGTCTAGGATTGCCCTGATTTGTTTCTTGACCTTAGCCTCTGGCGTCATTCCCATTAGAAAGTTGCCTCCTCTAATTTTGTTGTATCTACTTTCTTACGCTTAACTCGTTTTGGTTCTTGAGTAAGGAGCCTCGTGGGGAAAGGCCAAGTTGAATTTTTTCTGACCTGATCTGTCTGTTTATGTAATTTCTTAACCATTCTATTCCTCCTATTGCATTAAACATTTCTTTCTGTTCTTTGCTCATGCGTATGCTGACATACACACCGCCTGTAATTTCACTTTTGGGTCGAGGCATTTAACACCTCCCGTCCATGTCAACAGTTTTGGCTTTGTACTGACGTATTGCTTCCATCTTGGCGTAGAACTTCTGCACATGTACAAGCGCATCGCCGTAACGCCCACTGTCCACATCATCACACACCACCCACGCCTCATCTATTGCGTCTTTGTATAATGCAAGTTCTGCTAGTGCGTCGCCCAGTTGTAAATCTATTTCTCTTGTTTGTTCATCCATTTGTTTGCTCCTAAAAATTAAATCAAAGTTGTCTGCAAATTTATTGTAGTCTGTTGGTCTTTGCGTTGATCCTTTACCACTATCACTCATCGTAACCCCCTAGTATCATAACTACAAAACAAAACACCGCCGTTATCCACACAGACGCTAAACCAAGTATAGCAATTAACAATAGTATATCTAGTATGTCATTCATTTCTTACTCCTTGGGTGTGATATGTTTTCCAAAAATACTCCAGAATCTTCCTTTGCTACAACTCTCCTAAGCGCGTTGTTAATTTGAGTGTTGTGCTTTGTCAACCACGTGGCACTAAAACCTTTACCAAAAGATCCGTATATTGCTTCGTGAAAAGCTTTAAGTTGTGTGTCGCAATACTCAGTTAGTGCATCCTCTTTTAAGTACTTGGCGCCTTCATTATCTAACACCATAACTTCAAGACCTTTTAAAAATCTATAACGACTCTGATCTGCACTTGCTTCTTCCCATCCTTTTTTGTAGTTCTCAGCAACCTCTGAGACTGACTCTACACGTTTACTTAAAAAAGCTTTCTCTTGTTCTGACTCAGCTAATGCTTTCTCTAGTTTTGCAATTCTTTCCTGCACTTGTTGGTGCTGTATTTTCTCAAGCGGTCGTTGCTTGTACTTTGCTTTTGTTTTCATTTGCACTCCTTAAAAATGGTGAGGGGGATAAATAGATTCCACGCCCCCTCGGTTCGCGGTGCAGGAGGTTCGGTAGGCCCAAAATACTTAAGCATCGGGGAAGCCTACCGAATCAGTTTAATGGGTTCACATCTATTAGGCTCCGCCATTATTAGCAACTGTGAAACACCCCGATACTAGTTCGAAAAGATTTGTTTAAGCTCAGTATACAACTGTTTGGCTTGCACGATTGACAATGTGTCTAATATTTTACTTGGTGTCCACGCATCTTCAATGATCGCTTGGATTGCGTCGGGCACTTTAGGTTTGCTAGGCTTGTGGATAACTTTTCCTATTTTGTTTTTCATAGATTTTATTTTGACTGGCTTATATTCTTGAGTCAAAGCAGTGAGTCTCCCATCAACACGTTGTACGTAACCTGAACGGATAAACTGCGTAATTAAAGATGAGACTGAGTTTTCTTTAAACCCCCGAGAACCTAATTCAAACAAGATTTCTTTCTGTGTTAAGTTAGGATTGTCGCGGATGAAGTGGAATGTTGCACGACTCGCGTTGTTGGTTGGTTTGAACATGTGTTTAGGCATTTGTTTCTCCTTGTCTATGCGTTGTTGATCTTTGTCCCATTCGTTTGCATCTTTCTCAAGAGCTTTTTTAAGTGCATCCTGTAATGTTGTCATGTTAGTTTCTCCTTGCAAGTAGTCCTAATATTGCGTAAAGGCATGTGCCCCACATAGTTGCGATGATAACCGTATCGGTAGTCCACGATGACTCGACACCTAGCAGTGCTTTCTGCACCCAGTCTTGGTCGTGGTTGTAGTAGTTGTGTTTCGGTTCGTAGTAAATACCGATCTTGATCTTGCCCGTGTCGTATGGTGTTACTTTCATTTACTTTCTCCTATCAAATTGTTCTGCAAGTTTGTGCAGTTCCGCTAACACATAGTCAACTGTTCTATAAACCTCATAGCTCAAACGGTGGCGAGGAGTAAGACCGGGTTGAAAGTCTCCCGCATGTGCACAGTCAAACCCAAATTTCCCACTCTCGGAAAACGTTAAGCCACCGTGCACATCTACACCAATCTCATCATACGTCTTACCGTAATCAGGATGCGACTCAGGCAAATAGATGTACCCACACAAATGCTCAAACTGTTCATGCCGTTGGATCTCAATCACATAGCCGAGGTGTTCGGTCAGCAAATGATGGGGTTCGGACTCCCAAGGTTTGTCGTGCATTGTTATCTCCTATAAAGTGAAGAAAGATAGCGTCTATCTTCAGCAGTTAATTTTTCAAGAAGATCCCACAATTCATCCTCGTACATTAGAGAGATTAAATAGAAAGTCATTGCATAAGTAAAATCCTTTGCTTCAATGTTTGTTTGCATCCGATGTTGTGCTATCCAATACGCTTGTTGCAAATTAAGATAAAGTTTTATATTTGACATTCCTACCTCCTTAGAAACTAAACTTATCAAGGATCGCATCCACCGCTTTCTTGGTGTCTTGACGAACCGCCTCGTTCTTGCGTAACTCGTTGGCATCTTTATGCAACAGCGCTTGCTCAAGGGATTGACGTGCCTCCTCCAACGCCTTGTCACCCGTCACATTCAGTGCTTTAGTAAGATCGCACAACTCCAACGCACCATCCACAAGGGAGTCATGGAACCTACGTTGCTTTGCCTCACCACCCACATAGTCAGTTGTCAGTCTGTCAGACATACGCTTGAGGTGATCGCCTAGCCTACGCTTGATGTCCGCCATCGCATTGTCTACACGCTCTTGTGCCACACGTTCTAATTGTTCTTGTAGATACTTCTGTGCATCGTTGCCCACATCCACACGGAAGTCACCACTCGCGGGCATAGGCATGTAGTTAACTCTGAACGCAAACTTAGTCATGATCTCATTGGCAGTTGGATAGTCATCACGCTTAAACATATCCCCTAGCGCCATAGCCTGCGCCGTAATGAGCGTGGGGTAGATCTGCACGAAGTCTTGTACGAGCTTAGTGAAGTCAGCCTCGAAGTCAGCCATCTTCTCACAGAACTTAATGAAGTTAACTGTCGGCAACATGCGTAGACCTGAGTCACTCCAAGGCAACGTGTTGTCGTATACGAACTGGCGGATCTTACCAACGTACTGCACAATGTCCGCTAACTCGTCACGTCCTGCGAGTAAGTTCTTGTTAACACGAGCAGAGTCTTTAGCCCCCGCATTTTTATTGGACACGACCTCATCGGTCACGCCCCTGTCTAACTTGCGTGCAGTCCATACGCTTGCGTTGAACTCTACTAACATTGCACATGTATCTAGGTTGTATCTTATTGTCATGGTTGCTTCTCCTTTGTGGTTAAAAAATTAAGATTGAATACGAACTACTTTGCCGTGTTGCGGTACGAACTCGGTGTTGTCAACGATACCCCATAGAGACGGGCATGGCACCGCCGGATCATCGCAGTACAAGTAACCGTCAGACAACCACAGTAATGCAGTAGGCTTGAGTTTCTTCTCCTCGATGTACTCGGTAACGCATGTCGGCGTAGTACCACCGCCACCCTTGGGTGACATAAGGTTTGCAATGCTGTCGTACTCATGAGGCTTGAACTCTTGATCACCGCACACCTCTGTGTCCCACCACATCACACGCACACCGTCAGGCTTAACGTCAGCACAGATCTTAGCGATCTCACCGAAGATCAAACTGTAGTAAGGGTGCATAGAACCTGATGTATCACACGCAATCGTCAACTCACCCATTGACTCGGTGAAGTGTGAAGGCATCACGAACCCACTCGCAAGCATACGCTTGTTGGGAGGACAGAACCTAGAGTTCTCATCGCCTGATGAGATAGTCTGAATGAACTCACGCAACGCCTCACGCCAATCAGTCTGACGCTCACGTGCAGTCTCAAGGATGTCACGACCACCCGCACCATTGCCCGCCATCTTACGCACAAGCATCTCGCCTTGACGATTGGCATCGTCTACTTGCCTAGCGATTGCATCCTTGGGTACGCCGTCAATCTCCGTAGCGTTATCGCCGTCACCCTTATCGTGCGAGTCGATTGGTTGCAACTCAACAAAATTGGCATCCTTGAGCAACGCTTGCAAGATCTGAATGTAAGACATACCCTTGAACTGATCGTCAACAAGTGGCGGTACTTTTGTGGGGCGCTCAACGAACTTGAAGTCAGGGTCAAGCTCCTCGATCATGCCGTTGATACAGAAGTCCATAGCAATGTTGTTGATGTGTGCGCCAAACTTCTTATCGAGATCACGATACATCGGCAACACGCAATGCTTGAGCGCAACGTGAAAGTTCTCATGCAATACAAGATAACGCAACTGCTTGAGTGTGAAGTCAGAGATAAACTCTGCGCCGTAGTACTTGTCCTTGCCATTGGTACCGGCAGTTGGCACGCCGTCCTTGACCTCAGACTTACCCATACAGATAACGCCTGACAACAATGCGAACTTGGGATGTCGCATGCAGTCGATGTTGGCTTTCTGTATCTTTTGTTGTGGTGTTAATTTATCAAAGCTCATAGTTCCTCCCTTGTTAATGAATAAAGCAATTCAATTCTGTTGTACACATCATCCAACTCCGCCTCGCTATCAACCTCAACCTCTGTGTTAGCGATGATCGCATGCTTGGCAACGTCAATGATAGTGATGTACGCAATGATCTTACGTTTACCGTCACGCATCGTGACATTGAGCGAAGTCTGGAGATGTATACCTTTCATGATTACTTGGTGCTGAAGTAGATCTTGTGTGCGCTGAGCATCTTACCGAACTCAGTCAACGTAGCGTAGATAGCCACACGCTGAGACTGCGCCACCGTATTCACAAAGATCGACTGCATCTCTGCCTTCATGCGCCACACATACTTGACAACTTGCTCGGCATCCTCACGCTTATCGACACGTGATACGAATTGGAACACTTGCACAAGCTGTGCAGTAGGATTGTCAGACAGCGGTGCGTTGTCAGGGTCAGCGAGCACACGATCAAGCGAACAGATGTCACGTCCGAAACGAATGAATGAACTTAAAGCCTCAGCAGTGGTAGCACCAACAGTACCCACAAGAGCACATTCAAGAGTATCATCGTCCAAAACCCCATCGCCTGCATTGAGAATATCACTAGCCGACACGAGGCTTCGAGGAGTAGCATAGGCAACAGCAGTGCTACGTGGATTAAAAATATAACCATTGTCTTTCGAGAGATCTTTGCCTTCATACTTACCGCCTTTCTCATAGTCAAGGAATGAATCGAACACCATTGGGAAGTTGTGACAGAACGCAAGCACGTTAGCGTTGACACCTGAGTTAACTGCATAGTCATTGATCCACTCGTCCACTGTAGGCTTACGCATCTTGACGAACGTCAAACGATTACGCAAGTGCGCCTGTATCGAATCACCTAAGCCCTCGACTGCAAGATTGGTGAAGCACACAACCACACTACCCTCGGGCAAATGATAGTTACCAACACGTCTCTCGTAGATGATCGGTGCGAGTACGTTCTTAATAAACTGCGGTGCCTTGGCAATCTCATCGAGCGCAATTAGTATCGGCTTGCTACCGTTGATACCCTTCTGATTGGTCTTGTTGACACCGAAGCGCTCATTGGGTAACTCACGTGACACACCATGCTCACGATCAAGGTCAGGCATCCACACGCTACCGTCAGATAGTTGTGTGCAATCAATAGGATCGACTGCGATGTGATTGGCAAACTGTGGCATAGACTTGATGGCATGAAAGAGCGCGGTCTTACCGATACCATTCTCACCCTCGACAATAACTGTACGCTTGTGTCCGACAGTTGCTACTAACGATTGCACTTGTTTGAAAGATAAAAAGTTTCTCATTGCTAACTCCTATAAAGATAATGAATGGTGGCACATATGTGCCACCGCTAAGGGAACTCTAGTATATCATGGATTGTCAATCCTTTTACAACTTGTCAAACTCCTTAATAAAAATTATTGGTATAGGGGAAATCCCCTGGTTTGCAGAACTTAGGTATTAGTTTCTTCCCACTAACACGTTTGCCTATGATGCGTACCAAACGGTCGAGCAACGCCTTCTCTAGTTGCTTCTCTGTCACTAGCTCGTTGTTGGTAGTCAGCATCTCAAGTTGATGATCACGAGAAAATTTGCGAGTCTGCCAACCTAGCTTGTCGTGTATGCGCCTACTCATCATGCTGTCATACACTAGCTGTGCGCTGTCATGAATGATCGTGTTGACCGCCATGTCTCGTATCGCATCGGAGTCAGGACAATTAAAGAAGTCACGCATATTTTCACGCTCACCATACGATACCGTTGAGCCCTGACCAAACGGGATGCCCTTGTTGTGGTCGTACAGGAAATTGTCTAGGTACTCAGATAACCTGAACATGCACACAGTTACGAACGGTCTAAAGAAGTCACGCACCGCTTTGTTACGCATCTTGTCCTCGTCTGTTGATACGCTACGGTACAACTGCATGTGTGTCGAGCGATCAACGATGAGCCTGTTGCGGTTATCGAATAGTAATTGAGTGTCCCTTAAATCACCACGTATAGGCACGAGCGCAACCTCCGATGTACTTGTTGCGAACGCTTGATCGAACCCGACGTTCACCACGTAATACATAAACTGTTTACTCGTCACGCTACTGTGGTATGAGTATTGGCGTAACTCATTACCGTCCGCATCGGGTTGACTAAACCTAGCCATGACTTGATGATATAAATGCAACTCATAGGCTTGATCTACCTTGACGATGCGGTAATGATGCTGACGTCTACCTGAAAGTGGGCGCTCGTTGTCCTCCCATATTTTCTTGGTGCGCCACTTGGGTAGCGCTGTGTTCTCAAAGAACACCTTTGCCTTGGCGTAGGTGTTAACTGATCCGATGTTTCTGATGTTGTTGCTAAACATAATTACCTCCTGTTAAAAATTTGTGATGAGTGTGTGAACTGTGTAGATGTATTCATCTAACGAATAGGTGTCATCGCCACCTTCGTGTGCATCTTCTTGACCGTCCTCACCAACAGCCATGATGCGCCATGATGCCTCGAATGTTTCCTCCGCATACTTACATAGATCGTAGTGGCATTTCACATCGTCATAGCTTTCGTACCACTTAACGTCGTTATATCCAAAAGTCATGATCGGATCTTCTTTGTGCGGTGCTTCGTCCGTATCCCACGTCCACTCAGCAAATCCTTCATCACTAAAGTTTTTTGCTATGAGTCCACCATGCGCCTTCGCAAGCACAACGAACCGTTCTCTATCCTCAATGGATTTGAATTTGATAATCCCTGCTACATCTGATCTGTATCCCATGTTATACCTCCGTAGTTATAGTGCCACCAGTTATGACGAACTTGGTGTCGTTAAGTTTCTCTGTGATAGCGTCATCTAACACCTCGTCTATTTTCTCTGTGATAGCGTCATCTAACACATCGTCTAGTCTGCTGTCTACTCTTTCGTCCACGATCTCGCCACATGCACTACTGAAGTCATATTCATCCATTGCCTCATGTGCCACCTCAATTATGTCGCTACGTTCATGGTGCGAGTGTTCCGCTTCATGCAAGTTGACCTCGTGTTTGGCTATCTTAGAAATCTTGTCATAAAGCTCCTCGTTAATTGTGTTGAGTGTTGCGTGGTTTGCGAGTATCTCAGACACACGTTTATCGACCACCGTATTGATATGAGTGTCGATGTCTTTAAAGATTGCAAGTAAAAGTTCATTCATAGTTTTTCTCCTGAAAAGCGGGGTTAATTTTCACCCCAGTTAAAAAAGCGTAGGGGAAATCCCCCCACGCCACAAAAAGCTGACACCCGTCAGAGACGAGTCCATACCCATACAAAAAATGTAACGACAAAAATAATGGCAAACGCTAGGTTGACTAGCGCATGCAAGATACGTTCTTTAAATGGGTTCATTTAGTTTCTCCTTTGGTTTTTATTAGTGACTTGATGTTATCCATCTGTTCACATATGTCTTTCCACTCTTGGTCATACGCAGGGTTTTCTTCTTCCTCGGGTATGCAGTCCTCCCGATAACACTCCAACGCTTTCCAAATAATTCTTAAATCAATATTCATACATCCTCCTTATAGGTAAATAGTTCTACTAACTTAACACTCGCTTCCTCGATCACGTTTTCCTTTAGGTCAGCGTAGTAATCGTTGTCCTTCACAAAATCTAGGGGATCAGCGTACAGACAGCCACCGATAATCTCATAGGCAAGTTCAATACCACACTTGTGCGCCTCCACTTTAGCCACGAACCACGTCATCTCCCCTCGGTTGATCTTGGTTGCTATCTCCTTTATTTGGTCATCCGAGTCATCGGGGTAATGGTCACGAAGCGAATCGTTCTCATACGTCCACGAAAAGTAAATATCAAACTGCCCACATTTTTCGTGGTGCACTCTTTCCCATGTATCACTCATTGCTTTCTCCTTTAAAAAAGTGGGGTTACGATTAACCCCAGTTACTATCACAGATCTGTCCAAGGCGTGTTGTCTGGCGTTTGATCCATGACATACCGCTTGGGTTTATTGTTTGCTTTGTAGTTCGGGCGTTCCCAATTCCCAAAGAGTTGAGCAAACGCCATCTCTGTCACTTGCTTTATCTTCAGGTTGTGCATCACCGCATAGGCGTAGATGTCGTTATGTAAACGCTCCGTAATGTTTAATGATTTAGCTTTAGCCATTTAGTTTCCCCTTTAAAATTTCGTTAACACTAATAAACCCTCGCTCACTCTGTGGTACTGCAACCCATGCGTCTCGCATAGATCGCAAATGGGTCTGACTGAACGCCTCTCGCCAGTCCTCATAGGGTATATCCCTATCCCCCTCATCCTTACGATACGCCATCGTGTCCCTGACATCTTCAAGTATTGCTAAACACGTTATGCAATACTCAGTTAAATGCGGGCGGTTAGATATTCTTTTTAGCGTAGTGTTTAGCTTTCTAATCTCGGCACGTACGGGTTTGAGTAGTTCGCCCCATCTTTGGGCGAACAGTTTGTTCCATGTTTTCTTACGCACACGTGAGAGCCTTTGCTTTTTACGCTCGGCGCGATAGCGCAAATGTGCCTCTGCTATCGCGGGTTTAATCGCCCCGTCAATCACCATCTCCTCAATCTGACGGTAAGATTTTTTTATCAATGGCTTTGGTTTGGGTCTGCACTCGTGACAGTATTTAGATACCGCATCAAGGCGGTAATTACCGATGTGCCCTCGTGCTATTGTCTGTGCATAGGTCAGCTTATATTTATAACTTTTAATTGGTTTGCTTAGCGCACACTTGGCGCAGGTCTTGTGTGTGAGGTGGGTATCGTTTGACAAAATACGCTCCTAAATTTAATTGTTAAGTACACGAAATTATAACTGTGTCCGACACTTGTCGCAACTAGGGATTCTACTGTGCTTGTCGTATGCCCCGTAAACACTAGCCTTGCGCCAAGTTAAGTTCGTTTTAAGCCCGAAAAAAATAAAGTGAAGGGGGGGTAGCCGAAGCCGAGCTTTCGAGGGTGTGTCCACTTATGCACGCCCATATATATATATATCTAATCTCTATTATTATTATATAGTGTGTTTAGTTCTGGACACCGCCAGTATTCATGCGGGTTCTGAGCGACACGGTAGTTTTTACGCATGATAAGCATGGTGGGTAAGCTGTCCAATGACTATTTGGCAACGTGTTTGGGAGAACTGGGGTTAAATGTAACCCCAGTCGTTGAAGTGCCTTCAGAACAAGGGCTTTTGCCCTTGTCGTAGTGTTTGACGGCGAGCCGTCTCCTCTATACGTTCTCGCCATGCTTTGAGGTATTGTTCCCTTGCATATGGTGTGAGAGTTTCTAGGTATTGTTGTTGCCGTAGGGCTACGGCTTTGCTGAACCATTCAGGTGCACTCATGTTATCTGCTCCCTTTGATTGGTAGTACGCCATTGTTACGCATGATAGTCTTGAAGTCCTCATCTTGTATGCGCTCTCTGATTTCACGCCGAGTCTCGGCTTTGTTGCGGATAGTCTCTTTGGCTTTGCGTGCCCATGTACGGTCTTTGATTGTGTATGATTTGCTCATGATGATCTCCTTAGATTGTTCTGGTTACGATGTAGGTAAGTGCGTCAATACCGTAGCGGTGCAGTAGATATTCGGTAACATCTCCGCTCGGCATAGGCACAACGGTTACTAGCGTGGTATCTAGCTCTGGTATGTATCGGGTAATTTCAAGCATGTTCACTCCTTAAAGTTTGAAGTAGGTTAGGGTTAGTATGGTTACGCACCATACAAGAGCGATGATCCAGTATTTCATGTTGATTATTCCTTAAAAAAGTGGTTGAATTTCTGCTCGTACTCGCAACGACTCGCGAAGATTTCCACGAACATTTGCTCGGACGTACTGAGCCAAGCCGTTGGTTGCTCACCTGACATAAATAAAAGCATTGCGTAGTTTTCGAGGGTTTCGATACGCTTATCAATGTATTGCTTAAAAGGTTTCATTTTGATCTCCTAGTTGACAGAAAAGAAAACAGCGCCGAAGCACCCCTCGCTCGCTGTTACGAAAAAACACGATGCGGACATCGTGTCCGCAATCACTTGGCAAAAGCAAGCTCAACAGCACGCAATGCCTGAGCTTTTGTAAGCCCCCACTTCTTAATAGCCTTAGACTTCTCAACTACTAGGTCTACTTTGTTGCGTGATGTACTAGGCGTTGACTCGGACTCTCCGCCAAAAATCTTTGTGAGTATGCGAGATACCCTACGATCTTGTGCTGAGCCGTTACCAAACGTCCAGAACTTCTTATGCCCAAAGTACGGTTGCACATTGGTTGCCTCGGCTACATACATAACAACATAGTTGCGCGCCTCTGATCTCGTGCCTATGCCAGCCTCAAGTAGCTTGGCCATAACGATTGCGGACACATTGTCCGCAATCACAATACCCGAGACAGCTTTGTCATAGATAGTCTCAGAGATACCTAAGTCTTTAATGAGTTGAGTGCGATTGAATTTCTTCATTGTTAATTCTCCAATAGAAAAGCCCCATAGCTGTGGGGCGAACAGATCGGCTGAACACCAACCGATAGCTCTATTATAGCACATCACGTTTCCAAATACCCTTGACAATCGTAAATACGGCGTATGCTGAACCCCACCGTACCCCCACCAGACCCTTTCATGGTCACCATGCCACCCTCTTTCGAACACTGTTTGTGAGGCGCAAATCGAATTTTTGTAAAACCTTATACACCCCCACAAAAATTTTTTAAAAAATTACAAAAAACCGAGGTACACTACCCCTACCAAGAAGTATGAGGATTGCGAGAAATGCAGGTTTCCTGCTCTGCGCATAACAGGTAGTAGTCTTCATTCTTGTTGGTGAAAAGTAAGGCAGTTAACCGCAGTGAGAGAGCCCGGTCGCTAGAGTCTGCATACGCATGGAGCCACTTAGTGCCGCCAACAACCAATACTGCGGAGTAGCTCAAACAGTCAGAGCCCCGGCACATAAGCAGGGAGTGTTGGTGGTGCAAATCCATCCTCCGCAACCAAAAAAATACCCCAGACTAGCTGGGGCAAAAGGTCCGGGGACCGAGGAGAAGCAAATGCTTGCGCATATGCCCAAAAGTATTATATACTCGCCCCATCGAAAGTTTTTAGGACTTCGCAAATGTTTGAAGATTTGGTGCACTTTGAGCCTGACATCACCAAGTCAGGGTTGACTGAGCTGGACGACGCGTCAGCACAGCAGATACTCGACGCCCAAGTAAAAACGGCAGACTGGTTAGCTGAGCTTGGCGCCACACTGGACGACGAGATAGATGAAGCCAACGAAACAGCTTCCGCCAGAAAGACATTCCAAAAGTTAATCACCACTACAGACGAAGAAGCTTCCAAGGAAGCGCTTGTTTCTATTAAAACGCCAGAAGCCGTACGGCATTTAACCGGCATGTTGACCGCTTATGACTGGGAATTTATTGAGCAAGCTAAGCAATTACGGGGCTACACAGTCGCCAAAATCGTCGAAGAAACCAAGAATTCCAACGCAAATATTAGACTAAAAGCACTCACTTTGCTGGGAAAAGTCACCGAAGTTGGCTTGTTTACAGAGAAAATCGAGATCAAAAAGGACGAATTATCCGACGCCGAACTCGAATTACGTATCAAAGAAAAGCTCAACCGCTTCATGGGAGTGGTGGATGTCGTTGATATTGAACAATCCCCAGACACATTAATCGTGGAAACAACTAGCGCCAAGTATGAACTTACAGAATCTGACGACGCTCAGCAAGATTGAGTTGCAAGCGCTGATGAAGGCGCTGCCCAAGATGTCGCTTCAGGATAAGATGGAGCTGTTTGAAGATTTGGAAGTGCGAGAACGCCGGGCAAGACTGACTTCTGCGGAAAAGTCCATGCTTGGTTTTGCTTCTGCGGTGTACCCAGGGTTTAAGATTGGCCCGCACCACAAAAAGCTGGCAAAGATCTTTACCGATGTGATTGAAGGTAAAAAAAGGCGCGTCATTATCAATATTGCGCCGCGTATGGGCAAGTCTGAGTTCTCATCCTACCTGTTCCCCGCCTACTTTCTAGGCAAATTCCCCGATAAAAAGATCATCATGGGCACCCACACAGCGGGTTTGTCCGAGGATTTTGGTCGCCGAGTGCGTAACTTGATTGATTCTGAGGAATACCATGAGATTTTTCCTGCAACAAACGTGGCAGATGACCAAAAAGCTGCTGGTAAGTGGTCTACTTCTGCTGGCGGACAGTATTATGCTGCTGGTGTTGGCGGCGCTCTTGCTGGTCGCGGTGCTGATTTGTTTGTTATTGATGATCCCCATTCCGAGCAGGACGTTAAAGCAAATTCGAGACTGGCTTTTGATACCGCCTGGTCTTGGTTCCAAACAGGACCGCTCCAACGTTTGATGCCAGGGGGCGCGATCATTGTGATTATGACCCGCTGGTCGATGCTTGACCTGACGGGGCGTCTTTTGGATTACCAAATCAAGAATCCTGATTCACTGCCTTGGGAGTTGGTGGAGCTACCCGCCATATTGAATGAGGGCACGGACGAAGAGAAGTCACTTTGGCCTGAGCAGTGGAAGCTAGATGTTTTAAAAACAACAAAGGCGTCGATTGATCCTAAGTTTTGGAACGCGCAGTACATGCAGCAGCCCACCATGGACACGTCGGCTATTGTGCCTAGGAAATCTTGGAGAATTTGGGATAAAGAAGATCCTCCGCAGTGTGAATATGTGATTCAGTCTTGGGATACGGCGTATGAAACCAAGAATAGTTCTGACTATTCAGCGTGCACAACATGGGGTGTGTTCTTCAACGAGTACGAGAAGATGCGTCCGCACATCATATTATTAGATGCGTTCAAGGATAGAATGATGTTTCCGGACTTGAAGCAAGCCGCACTCAAACACTACAAGAACTGGGAACCTGACGCGTTCATTGTGGAGAAAAAAGCTTCCGGGGCACCGCTGATACAAGAGCTCAGAGCGATGGGTATCCCTGTACAAGAAACCAATCCAAGCCGAGGTAACGACAAGATGGTCAGGTTAAATGCCGTAGCCGACTTGTTTGCGTCCGGCGTCGTGTGGGCACCAGACACACGCTGGGCTAGAGAAGTCATTGAGGAGATCGCAGTATTTCCAGTTGGTGAACACGATGACTACGTGGATACGACCACGCAAGCGTTAATGAGATTTAGACAAGGCGGGTTTGTTCAGCTTGACTCGGACGAACGCGATGACCCCATTCACTTTAAGAGGAGACAACATGCGTACTATTAAGATCGCGGTGTACAAATTTTTAGATAAAAAAATCAGAGATTTAATTTCGTGGCTGTACCTCAAGCACACTCGGATACACATCAAGCTCTTAGTTGAGCAAACAAAAGACGCCAAGCCATACCCAGCGCCAGATGAAGCTGAGCTTCACAGAACGTTTTCAGAGTTTGGTTTGGATTACGAAGCAGCAAAAGCGACGAACTTCATGTCGCGCGTTGAATAAATAAGGATCCCTAATGGCTACCAATATAGACAAAGCACTTTACTCAGACTCTCAAGGCGCAGGCCCAGAGCAAACTGATGAACCCATTGAGATTGAGATCGTAGATCCAGAAGCGGTCAAGATCCACGCAGGCGACTTGGAGATGGAGATCAAACCAGACGGTGAAGATGATTTCTATAAAAATTTAGCCGAGGATATTCCTGAGAATGAATTAGCTACGATCACAGGAGACTTGGCGTCTGATATTGAGAACGACAAAGGTTCCCGTAAAGAATGGGAAAAAGCATATGTAATGGGGCTCAAGCTACTGGGGCTCCAGTACGAAGAAAGAACCGAGCCTTGGAACGGAGCATCAGGTGTCTTCCACCCCATGATTACTGAAGCCGTAGTGCGATTCCAAAGTGAAACGATCACCGAGATGTTTCCCGCCCAAGGCCCTGTTCGTACCAAAATCTTAGGAAAAGAAACACCTAAGAAAAAGGAAGCGGCGATCCGTGTCGAAGACGACATGAACTACGAACTCACAGAAGTGATGGTGGAGTTTAGGCCTGAACACGAGCGCATGCTCTGGAGCCTCCCAGCAACAGGCTCAGCATTTAAGAAAGTCTATGACGATATAACCCTTGGTCGCCAAACTTCCATGTTTGTTCCCGCAGAAGACATCATTCTGCCGTACGGAACGACAGATATGGATACGTGTTACCGCATGACCCATGTGATGCGCAAGACCAAAAATGAGATTATTAAACTACAAAAAGCTGGGTTTTACCTGGATTTTGAGTTGCCAGACCCAACACAGTTGCGCGATGATATTCAGAAAGCCAAAGACCAAGAGACTGGATTCAACGACTTAAATGACGATCGTTATGTAATATACGAAGTTCACGTTGATCTAGATCTTAAGGGCTACGAAGACACAAATGCAGACGGCGAACAAACTGGCATTGCGTTGCCATATGTGGTAACCTTAATCAAAGGCAGTAATGACGTCTTGTCCATACGCCGGAACTGGAAGGAAGACGATGAAAACAGACTTAAGCGACAGCACTTCGTCCACTACCAATACATCCCAGGATTTGGAGCCTACGGCTTCGGACTCTTCCACCTCATCGGCGGATTTGCAAAATCAGCAACCTCGATTATGCGTCAACTGGTGGACGCAGGAACTCTTTCTAACTTGCCCGGAGGACTTAAATCGCGTGGGCTTCGCATTAAGGGTGATGACACTCCCATTGCACCAGGAGAATTCCGGGACGTTGATATTGCGTCAGGTCCGCTAAGAGACAACATCCTCCCCCTTCCATACAAAGAACCCAGTGCAGTTCTGGCAGGATTACTTGAGAAAATCGTTGAAGAAGGTAGACGTTTCGCAGCTACCGCCGATATGCAAATATCGGACATGTCATCTCAGGCCCCTGTGGGGACTACTCTGGCTTTGCTTGAGAGACAACTTAAAGTCATGTCGGCTGTTCAAGCCCGCATGCACTTTGCATTTAAACAAGAGTTAAAACTCTTAGCCGCACTGATCAAAGAAGATACTCCTGTTGATTACGACTACGAACCTGAGTATGGGTCCAAAACGGCTAAGCAATCAGACTACGATGAAGTAGACATCATCCCCGTTAGTGATCCTAATGCGGCGACCATGTCGCAACGCGTTGTGCAGTACCAATCTGTGATTCAAATGGCGCAGATGGCACCGGATATTTATGACTTGCCAGAGTTGCACAGACGTATGCTTGAGGTGATGGGTATCAAAGGGGCAGACAAACTTGTACCACTTCCAGACGATATTAAACCGTCAGATCCTGTGTCTGAGAACATATCTATATTAAAGATGGAGCCGGTTAAAGCGTTTGAGTACCAAGACCACCAGGCACACATACAAGTTCACATGGCGGCGATGCAGGACCCCATGATCATGCAGTTGATCGGACAAAACCCCAATGCGCCTAAGATTCAAGGAGCTATGACTTCTCACATTGCTGAGCACGTAGGATTGGAATACAAGAAGCGCATCGAGGCGCAGATGGGTATGGCGATACCACCAGAGAATGACGACCAGAAGATCCCGCCGCAGGTCGAGTTCCAAATGTCGCAGATGATGGCGCAGGCGGCGCAGAAGGTGCTCCAGCAGAACCAGCAACAAATGGCTCAACAGCAGGCACAGCAACAAGCGCAAGACCCGATGGTCCAGTTGCAACAGCAAGACTTGAAGTTGCGCAGTCGTGAGTTGGATATAAGACAGCAAGAAGCTGAGGCTAAACAAGCTCAAGCTCAAGCGTCTATGCAGCTTAAAGCTGAGGAGTTCCAAGCACGTCAAGAAATGGAAGGTCGCAAGATCAACATTGGTGCTATTGAGAAAGCCGGGCGTTTGAGTATGGACAAACAGCGTATACAGGCTGACCATAAACGTATAGCAGTTGATGCGGCTAATAAACAAGCGCAGCTTGAAGAAGGTCGTAAGAGCCGTGCGGCAGACTTGTACAAACACAAGACACAGCACCAACATGAAGGATACGAGAGTGATGCGCAACGTATGCACGATCAAACGATGGCTGAGATGAAGCCCCCTACACCACCAAAGGAGAAACCCACTAAATGATAGTCAACTTCGCAGGCGCGCTGCGCAAACAATTACGCGACCAAATGAACAACTACGCTGACGACTTAGCCACAGGTCAGTGCCAAAATTTTGATCAATATCAAAAACTTTGCGGGGTGATTTCGGGTCTAGCCATCGCAGAGGGTTTATTACTTGACCTGCTAGAAAAGGTAGAAAAAGAAAATGAGTGATTTAATACTTCCGGATCGTTTCAAGGTAAAAATGCAACCCATTTCTGCGCCCCCTGAAAAAGAAGAAGAAAAGCCACAGATGTTGCCAAACCCTTCTGGGTATCGCATATTGTGTGGTGTGCCACAAACTTCTAAGAAGATTGACGGTACTGAACTCGATCTAGAGCGTCCTGATTTCTATGCCAAACAAGAAGACCATGCGACCACCGTGTTGTTTGTTCTAAAGGTTGGGCCAGATGCGTATCAGGACAAAGCCAAGTTCCCTAGCGGTCCTTGGTGCAAGGAAGGAGACTTCATCATGGTTCGTACCTATGCAGGTACGCGTTTCAAAATTTACGGCAACGAATTCCGATTCATCAATGATGACCAGGTTGACGGAGTTGTGGATGATCCACGTGGCATAACACGCGCATAAAGGAAAACAAATGGCAGACTTTAAAGGCGAAGAATTTAAGTTCCCCGATGAAATCGAAGACAAAGATAAGGGGAAGGCAGAAGAATCACATGACGATGACTTTGAGATTGAAGTCATTGATGACACACCGGAACGGGACAAAGGCCGCAAGCCTCTAGACCGTGAGGTAGAGGACCCCACTGATGAAGAAATCAATCAGTACACCAAGGGTGCCCAAGAAAGAATTAAAGAACTCACGCATGCAAGGCACGACGAAAGACGGGCTAAAGAAGCCATGGCGCGAGAGAAAGCAGAGTTAGAAAGAATAGCTCAGCAAATGCTTGAGGAAAATAAACGCCTCAAACAAGTGGTCAACAGCGGCACTGAGCAGTACTCAGCAATGGCTAAAACTGCGGCGGAAGCGGAACTTGACAAAGCTCGCCGTGAGTACAAAGCAGCACAAGAAGCTTTTGATACAGACGCCATCATTGCTGCACAAGAAGCATTGACTGTTGCTAAACTTCGTGCAGAAGAAGCAAAAAATTTCAGGCCGACCCCTTTACAAACAGAAAAAAATGATGTATATTCGGCTCCACAACAGGTCCAACAACCTTACCGCGATGAAAAGCTCTTGCGCTGGCAAGCCAAAAACCAGTGGTACGGTCAACCAGGATTTGAAGATATAACCAGTTACGCACTAGGACTGCATCAAAAACTAGTGAATTCGGGGGTAGACCCACGTACTGATCAGTACTACGAGGCGATTGATTCCCGCATCAAGAAGACCTTTCCAGAGATGTTTGGAGAGGCTACGGCACCGGCTAGTACGCCTGCTGAACCTCCAAAGAAAACTCCGTCTGTTACCGCACCTGCGGCTCGATCTTCCGGAACAAAGAAGATTCAGTTGACTACGACCCAACTTGCGTTGGCTAAGAAGTTCAAAATGGACCCCAAAGTGTATGCAGCAGAAGTTTTAAAATTGGAGAAATCAAATGGCTAATAGTAACAACAACCGTACCCCCCGTGATTTAACAACACGCACAGAAGAAGCTCGATATGTGTATACACCGTCGAGTAAGTTGCCAGATCCAACACCCATACCAGGTATGTCTTTCCGCTGGATTGCTACCCATGTAATGAGTATTGCGGACCCCACCAATGTGTCTAGAAAACGCAGAGATGGCTGGGAGCCGGTCAAGGCATCAAACCATCCAGAGCTTATGCTGGAAGGAAACGCCAACGGTAACGTGGAAATTGGAGGCCTTATGCTTTGCATGATGCCAACAGAACGCGTTAAAGCAATGGACGAGTACTACCAGAAACAAAACAGAGCTCAGATGGATTCCGTAGATAACAATTTCTTAAAAAACCAGGACCCACGCATGGCGACTTTGTTCTCCGAAAGGCAGTCAACAAGCTCAAGAGGCGGAAGTTTTGGAGCTGGTGTTAAATAAATTTAGGAGTTTTTAAATGGCATATCCTATCGTTCCCGCAGCTTACGGCCTAAAGCCTGTAAGTCTGTCAGGTGGTAGAGTGTTTTCTGGTTCTACCAGACTCATTCCTATCGCTTCAAGCTATGGCTACAACATGTTCAACGGCGACGTCGTTACAGCAAGTGGTGGTTCATTAGTTGTTACTACTCTCGGTGCAGCTAACTCTCCTGTTGCTGGTACTATTGGTGTTTTTGTTGGCGCTCAATACGTTAACTCAATGAGCCAAACAGTACGTGCGCAGTTCTATGCAGCTAACACAATTACTAATACTGCTTATGGACCTAACAGTCTGCAAGGTTATGTAGTTGATGATCCTTATGCTGTATTCCAATCTGCAGTGCTCACACAAGGTACATCTTCTGTATCTAATACACCTGGCGCTACCATCGGTTATGTAAACCCATCTTTCATTGGGTCTAACATGTTCTTGGTAACAAACGGTTCAAACGGCGGTTCTGCTTCTGGTAACACTACAACTGGCGACTCAGCAATGGGCTTGACAGGTGGTGTTGTTACTTCTGGCACACAAGGTAACACACGTGTTACTGCTACCGCTCCTTTCCGCGTTGTTAACGTTGTTCCAGACACAGCAGTTACTGTTACTGCAGTTGGTTCTACATCCGGTTCAAGCACAACACTTACTTTGACTGCCGCTAATACAGCGATCAGCCCCGGTATGCAGTTGATTGTTCCAGGTGTTACTGGCGCTTTAGCAAGCAACTTCTTAACTGTAACTAACATTAGCGGTACAACCGTTACATTGTCTGCCGCAGTTACGATTGCAAGCGGTACAGCACTGTCTTTCGTCGGTTACCCAGAAGTTCAAGTACAGTGGAACTTCGGTTACCACGGCTACTTAAACGCAACAGCAGCATAATCAAGGAGCATATAAATGGCTATTTCACGCGCACAACTATTGAAGGAATTGCTCCCAGGATTGAACGCACTGTTCGGACTTGAGTATGCAAGATACGGCGAAGAGCACAAAGAGATCTACGAAACAGAAACCTCTGAGCGTTCTTTTGAAGAAGAAACAAAACTGTCAGGTTTCTCTGCAGCACCAGTCAAGAACGAGGGCTCAGCCATCGCTTATGACAATGCTCAGGAAGCATGGACAGCTCGTTACAACCACGAGACTATTGCTCTTGGATTCTCAATCACTGAAGAAGCGATTGAAGATAACTTGTATGACTCTTTGTCAGCACGTTACACCAAGGCTCTTGCTCGCGCTATGGCTTACACCAAGCAGGTTAAGGCTGCAGCAGTATTGAACAACGGTTATAACTCCGCTTATGTCGGTGGCGATAACGTTGCATTGTTCTCTACAGCTCAC
>Ga0208378_1000171_pt1 | contig 24049 bp, 46 predicted proteins | sample CryBogCBE24Aug09_FD_184556 | JGI IMG/M metagenome (GOLD analysis project Ga0208378, IMG submission 184556) | Freshwater microbial communities from Crystal Bog, Wisconsin, USA - CBE24Aug09 (SPAdes) (version 2) | ecosystem: Environmental > Aquatic > Freshwater > Lake | place: Crystal Bog...
CCAAGGCAATTACACAAAATGATTTTTCTTCATCAAAATGGCTATTTACCAGAAGTAACAGACCATATTGATGGCAACAGGTTTAACAACAGAATTGAAAACTTGCGGTCTGTTACACAACAACAAAATTGCTTAAACAGAAAACACAAATCAACTAGCAATTCACCTTACAAAAATGTATATTTACAGCCGCCATTGAAAAATCAAAAATGGAAAAGAAACTGGGTTGTTAGTTTGATGGTAAATAGAAAAAGAAAATATATTGGCAGTTTTGAAGATATTGAACTTGCAGACTTGGTTGCCCAAGAAGCAAGAAACAAATATCATCAGCAATATGCTCGTCACTTTTAAGGAGAACTAAAATTTCACATTACGCAAAAGTAGAAAATGGTATCGTCACACAGGTCATTGTTGCTGAAGAGGACTTCATCAGCACAGGAGCTTTGGGTGATCCTGCCAACTGGATTCAAACATCTTATAACACCAGTGGCGGTGTTCACTATGGTGCTGATGGACAACCTGATGGCGGTGAAGCTCTAAGAGCTAACTACGCAGGAATTGGTTACACATACGATAAGACGAATGATGTGTTTTATGCGCCTCAACCATATCCATCATGGACAATAAGTTCTCCTTCTTGGATTTGGCAATCTCCAACACCTTATCCTACTGATGGTAAACTTTATACTTGGGATGAGGCTACTAAATCTTGGGTAGCAGTTGTTTAATTTAATAATATAATGAATTTGGCAATTTCGCCATATTTTAGGAAATAATGATGCTTACACCTAATCAAATTTTTAAAGACCAACCCATTACCGTTACAGCAAGCATGATTAATGCTATTTGGACTTATATTAGTTCTAAGCCAAGTTCTGAAACTGCATGGCTAGTTGTTCCATTTCAACAACAAGTAGGACAACAAATGAAAGTTTTGGAAGATGCCGCAAACGCATCAGAACCTGCTGAGACAACAGAATCCCCAACGGTGCAATAAATGGCAACACTCGCAGATGTCAGCAACAAAATAGATACGCACGTTGACGTTTGCGAGGTTCGTTATCAAGCTATTGCGGAACAAACTAGAGGCGTTAACGCCAGATTAAAACGTCTTGAAAGCATACTTATCGGGGGCGGTGGCGCAATTATTTTGCTTTTGCTTGAATTAGTATTAAACAAGCATTAGGAGATTATCATCGACCCTTTTACACTTGCAATGATGGCTATTGGCGCAGTTAAATCTGGCGTTGCAATGTACAAGGAAGCCAAATCTGTTGGTAAAGAAGCCATTGGGGTTATTACTGAGATTTCTGAAGGACTTGGTTCTTTTTTTGAGCACCAGGAAAAGGCAGTTGAGTATGCAAAAGAAATTGAAAAAAACCCGCCGAAAGGCAAAAGTCTTCAAGCCATTGCCCTTGATAACGTCCTCAGAAGAAAAAAACTTGAACAAGCAGAAGCCGATTTGCGCACTATGCTTACCTGGGAAGCCCCTCCAGAACTTGGAGCATTGTGGACAGATTTTCAAATTGAACGAGCCAAGTTAATGGCGGATAAAGATAAATTCGATAAAGCGCAAAAAAAAAGGATGAACGAGAAAAGATACAACTTAAAGCTGATAGAGAAAAATTCCAGTTTAAACTTGCAGTTTGTATTGCAGTCTTGGTTTTTGCCCTTACCTGCATCGGATTAATGTATTACATCAGAATGGATTATTTGGAAAGTTTGCAAGGTGATAGAGGACACATTGAATTTAAAAGAAAGTTTCACGATAATTCAGTTGAAATGGAATGTTTGAAGATTTTTCAAGAAACAGGATATTTGCCTAAATATTGCCCATGAAACAAAACGAACATTGGTTTTTTAAATCTTGGAGACCTTACCTTGCTTGGCAATATGGGTTTATTTGTCTTTGTGATTTTGTACTTTTACCTTGCCTTTATTTTTGGGTTCAACAATTTGAAACTCAAGCTGTTAATGATGCGTATAGGGAATGGAAGCCCTTAACAACCCAAAATGGTGGTTTGTTTCACATGGCTCACATGGCTATCGTAGGAGTTTCAGCTTATGGTCGTAGCCAAGAAAAAATGGGAATGATGCCAAGCATAAGTGCTATGCCACAAGCCAGGATGACAGAAACCATTACTGAAACTGAAACCATTAAAACTCCCCTGCGCCCCTCAATGGGTGATGGAGCAAGGGTAAAACCCCCACAGGATGATTAATGAAAGCAATTGTAGTTGAACTATTACTTTTGGTTGTGACCGCAATTGGATGTATTTTTATTGGTCATCATTACGGTGAACAAGATGTTCAATCCAAATGGGATGCTCAAAAAATTGCAGATTCCCAAGCCCTTGCCAAAGCAATTAAAGAATCTGATGATAAAGTTCGGGCAGTAGAGCAAGCGGCAAATGCCAGGGTTTATCAAGTTTCTGCAAATTATGAAGCCAAGTTGAGGAAAAAAGATAATGAAAAAACTGCTTTTATTGCTAAGTCTAAATCTGATGGGTTGTTCGTTGATGCCATCTGCCCAAACACCCAAATTCATTCAACAAACTTGTCCCAAGCCGCCGCCTCCCCCGCCAGAATTGATGGAAGCACAACCATCAGACTTTCTGACGAAACTGCCATACGTCTTATCAACTACGCCGCCCATGCCAACAAAGTAGCAGAACAATTGCGGGGTTTACAAGAATACATTAAAAAATCAGAGGTTGCAGATGCAAAGTAATTTTGAATATTGCCTGAATAAACTTCTTGCCCCAAGCAGAGAAGGCGGTTTTGTAAATGATCCACAAGACCCTGGTGGCATCACAAATCATGGCGTAACCATGAAAGTTTGGGAAGAATGGGTTGGCAGATCATCAAGCGAAGAAGAAATGCGTAACCTTACGATTGATGATGTTGCGCCCCTTTACAAAGCAAGATATTGGGACGTTGTAGGCGGTGACGAACTTCCTGGAGGGGTAGATCACGTTGTGTTTGATTGTGCAGTTAATGGCGGCGTTAAACGTGCGGGAAGACTATTACAGGCTTGCATGGGAATAGAACAAGACGGTGTAATTGGTCAAGAAACCATAATTGGTACTGAGCAGGTAGAGCCACAAGATTTAATTAGCGAATTTTCCCAAAGACGTTTGGAATATTTACAAGCATTACCCACTTTTGGTCATTTTGGCAAAGGTTGGACAAGGCGAGTTAATGAAGTGGAAGAAGAAGCTAAACAAATAGTATGATGACTGATTTTTACGACAAAGCATCTGACGTAGAAGCGCAACATCGAGAAGATGCTTTGCAAAACGTATTGCGGCGCAAAAAACCAAAATTTACTGGCTATTGTTGCGTTTGTAATGATGCTTCAATGCCAAATAGTCGTTTTTGTTCTCCAGATTGCAGGGAACAAGAAGAATTAATATCAAAAATAAAACGAATTAACGGTAAATTATAAGTATTATTCGATTCTAAATAAGTATTATCTGACCCGAACAACTTTATTTTTCTTTAATAATGCTTCGTATTCTTGTTTTCCAAGGTCATCCAACTTGCGCATGGGCAATTCTTGATAATATTTAAATTTATCCTGATATTCTTTCAACTCGCTTGGCGCTTGCCAACCATGAATAATTTTCCATCTTTCGGTGACACAAGTTCCAACTGGCGTATAGATGTAATCATTTTTTTTAATCGTGACCATCTTCATCCCTCCTGGTAAATTTCTCCAATGATAAAGCAAAAATAGCGACAATTGCCAAAGTGACTACGCCGCCAAATGCCAAGAATAAAAAAAAGTCAATTATTTCTTCCATCTAATATCTCCGATAAATCTAAAAGAACCCCTCTGATTTCATTAGGCACAACAATAATTTCCGTTGAGGAACAATTTGCCCATCCCGCACTTTGTCCAATATTTGATTGGCTTGCCTTTTGGTAATTTGTAATTCTTCTTTTGAGGGTTGTAAGTTCATTAAGTCGATGTTTGTTTTCAGAATAATATTTGCTTTTAAATTCTCCATGAAGTTCTTTTCTTCTATCTTGAATAATTCGTAATACATCATTAATATCCATTATTTTCCTTTAATTTAGCTTCGATTGCAAAGTAAACATCGGTTATTTGAAAACTGTTCCATGTTCTCATGCTGTCGCTAATGGCGTTTAATTCGTCAGCAGTCAATCCTACCCATTCTTTAGTTTGTGGTTTATCGTAAAGAGGTATCCACAAAGCACCTTTATATTCGTCATTTTCAGGTATTTGTTCTCTTAAACTCATCCACTTTTGATTGCCCGTAATGGCTGAGTTTGGAAAACCATAAGCCACAGGTTTACCCTGCTCTTGTTTCATTACTTTTTTAGTCATAAGTTTTCACACAAAGTTTTAGCTAAAACCATCATTGTTTTTTTAAAATCTTCATCGGTTTCTATTTTTCGTAATTCCCAAAATAAAGTTCCATCTGGTTCAATTCTAAAAACTTCTTTTCCAAATTCATTTGTAATTTTAAAATAATGTTCTTCTTGAAGTTTAAGCGGCTCAATAATCATATTCTTCCTCTAATTCTTTTAATATTTCAACAATTAATTCACAATCTTCATTGTCAAATAAATTAATTACGTTTTTACCTTCAAACCAAATTGCTTCAATTTGATATTCATCTGGAGTATCTGGTTCATTAAGTTGACCCCATTCGTCTGTACTTCCTTCACATCCAGATTCAAAATTAAATTCTATGTCAATGCTTCCATTCTTCCATTCTATTGTTTTTGTAATCATGCGTTCTCTCCTTGCAATATCGTTCGTTATTTGTTTTTTTCTCATTAAGAATCCTTAATACAATCCATGCAAACATTATGCAGAAAAAGTATGGAAAAGATTCTTGAGCCAATAATAAAAAAATTTTGTTCATTCTTTAGACCAAATGATTTCACATTCAGTTTTAGCAATTCCCCAACCTTCACATTCTTTTAGATATTTTTCTCTTAATGGGTTTTGCTTTTCTGGTTCAATTACCGTTTGACTGATAATTTCTTCTTTAGGTTCTGCGTTCTTGGCGGCGGGTTGATGGGTTAATATGACATATACAACTGCAACACCTGCAATCATAAGTAATTGCCGCCAAAAAACCATTGCCAACAACGCTAGGGCTATTGCGCCGTAATCAAAGTATTGGTTCACAATACACCCCAACTGGTACTAATACTTTGCCTTGCTCAGTATGAACACTCAAATAATTGATATTTGGGTGCATCTTGGCGTAAATACATTGCTTGGACTGCTGAACCACTTCATTGTTATCCATCGCTTCTACGCCCTTAAAATTAAGCAATGGGTAAACTTTTGGCGGAGGCACTTCTTGTTTTATTTGGCTTGCGCAACCAATCATTAAAACAACCAATAATAATATTAATTTTTTCATTTGTTTTCCTCAAAATTTAACCCGCCATTTCCGCAAACACCATGTTTACGTTCGTGACTTGCATAAGGTTGATTTTCGTAATCAACAATACCAGTAACAAAGGAAGTTAATGCTTCTTTGCCGCATCTTCCAAATTCAATATTGCTATCTGATTTCATTAAAAAATGTTTGCAATCTTTACAAAGAACCATTTTTTCTTGAGTTTCAATTATTTCTATAATTTGCATTTAATTTCCTTTAAAGTTAATAAATTAAAATGGATTATCAGATTCCATATCATCAAATCCGCTTCGATCAATCTTTGGTTTTTGATCTTCTCTTGGTTTTGTTCTATCAAATGGTTCGTTTAAATAACACCAACCATCCCAACCCCCTTTAACAATTGGTATGTTGTCAATCTTAACCATGTCTCCGTATTTGGTTTCAATTAGCCGTCCAACAGTTCGATATACGTTTTTCTCTTGTCCATTTGCATCGGTGTATTTTTCAATTACCGCAACCAATTCCTTTTTTGTTTTTGACATTTTGTACCTTTTATAAAAATCTAACTACTTCAACACCCCGATCAATAATCCTGGTTGCATAAGTTCCTTTGCCCCAATTGGTAGAACACCAAGCACTTAAAGAACTTTGCAAATGTTCAGGTTCAAATTCACCATTTGGAATTAATACAGATTGACCTACGCCAATATCCTTAACATACGGAAAATAATAGTTTTTAAGCGTACCCATAGCATATTTCAAAGGTCGTTTTTTACTATCATTAACTTCCAAATTACCCATTTTTTTACCATTTGGAGTAATAATTGCAAATTGACATTTCATATTTTGCAAAATCTGAATTGCTTTGTTAATTGCTACATCTTCGATGGTGCTGATTTCGGTTAATAAATCCATAATTATTTTGCCTTTTCTAAAATTTGTTGTTCCAATAAATCTACTTCAATTAAAAATTGATCTAACGCCTTTTCGTATGCCGCCAATTCCTCTTTACTTGGCACAAATCTAAATACAAACAACTTTAGCTTTTCGGGCATATCTTCGTTATAACTAATAAAATCGCAATATTCAGCACCAGTAGTCAATATGTTGTGAATAACTTGTGCGTAATAGTTTGGCGGCACTCGATTTTCTTCAATATATTCGTAGTGAATTGCAGGTATTGGGCATTTGATTTCGATGATTCCCTTTCGGTTATCCACAAATCCATCAACAGAACAACCGTACTGTTTACCATCCTGGTAACAAAAACCCGCTTCTTCAATCATGTTGCCAGATTGAATTTCATAAGCCATACGAGCAAACTTCTCAAGTTCGTTGCCCCTCTCAAGGTGTTTGTTGGTAAAGGTTTCTTCAGTAATTTTCTTTGTAATGCGTTGCAGGGACAATTGAAAACGGTAATTGCGGCGGGTAGTCGCTTCAGAACCTTTTGTACGCCCTTGGGCGATGACTGCTGATGCGTTACTACCAGTTGCTTTGCCCAAACGATCTACGAACCATTCTGGCGTTCCCTGCTCATTTGCGGAAATAATTAAGTTACTCATTGTTTTCCTTTAGTTCTACGTCCGTAATAGTTTTTTCTTTTTCCAATTTCTCAAGATAAGCCCTGCGCTCTTTGACCGCATCCTTAAAATCCTTGTTATTGGTCTTGTTGTCCAAAAATGCTTTATTGCCCTCTTGCCAAACTGAAGCCAACGCATCAAGGTTTTCTGACGTTTTAGCCGCTTCAATCCAATCTGCTATTTGCGAATCGTTCATTTGCACAATGGGTTGTGGCTTAACGTCCTGCGCTTCTTTAATTCGTTGATATTCGTCTTCGTCAAAGATTCCAACGTAACCAAATGCAAGCCTGGCGCATTGAATCAATGCTTTGTGGCGCAACATTCTTTTGGTATGAGTTTGCCAAGCACCAGTTACCGTAGAACCGTATTTGCTTGTAAATTGTGCTTTGTAAGTTTCGTCCAAATATTCACGAACTCGAATAGGTTTTTCCCTATCCTTGCGACTTATGATGCACTCAATCCATTCAGGGCAAGGTTTTGCACCTTCCATCGTGACCATCACATCAGACTGCGCAAACTCGATGCCGTCCAAAGTTTTGTTTTCGTTGATGATTCGTGACCAACCATCAATTCCCACAACTGGAACGATGCCGTTGTTTTTATCAGGGAAAGCGTAAATCTCTTTGGTAAAGGGATTCAAACCATACTGATTGGCAACAATTAAAAGGGCGGTTAACTGCGCTTCGGTAGCTTCGCCCTTAAATGCGGTTTGTTTAAGTGTTTGAACCAGGTTCGCATCTGAACCCATTCCAAAACGGTCGGCAAGTGTATTGCTGAGTGTAATTAATCCTGACATTTCATGGTCTCCAAACAAATGAATCAAGTACCATAACAATAATGGCAAAGGTATATGCAACCACAAATAATGCGGTTTCAACTTTTAAAAACAGGGGGGATTTTTCGATGGGTGCTTTCATTTAATTTCCTTTTTAATTTACTTTTGAATTTAATTTATGGGGAATTTCACCCCATCCAATCATTAAAACGTAAAATCGTAATATTTCTCCATTTGTCCAATTATTAATCCTCCAGTACCTTTTATCCATCTATTGGTTTCGGGATTTCTGTAAACCCTTGTCCAATAACCAGTAGCATCTTGTCGGTAATAGCTGATGTTGCCGCCATCGGTGTAAGGTAAGTATTCATAAGTTTGGGCTTCTGTAAGACCGCCGTTATCAGTTCTAATGGCGTTCATTTCTTCAACTGCTATTGCAGTTAATTTGCCAATCGTAAAAACTTCAGTAATCCTGCCAGGATAGCGGTCAGTCCAACCAAGCATTGTTACGCCCATGCCTACTTCTGGGTTTGGTTGACCATTTGTGCTACGAGCATAAATGTTGTTGATGAGGCTTGCAGTTTGTGTTCCGATTTTCATTTTTTTTCCTTTTTAAGTTTTTATTAAAAACATCAGTTTCTGTCCTGATGCTTCTTATTGTCTACGAAATTTGACAAAATAAACAAAAAACCCGATAAATATTTCAATGTGTTGTTTTTTTATCAACATTTGTTGATACAATTACAACATGGACATTCAAAAAGCAATAGAACTAGCAGGAAGTCAAAGCAAATTAGCCCGAATATTAGGAGTATCTAGGGCGGTTGTCCATTCTTGGACAAAAAGAAGTTTGCCTGAAATGCGAATTTGGCAATTAAAAGTATTGCGACCTGAATGGTTTAAGTTATAATTTTTTTAAACACGGCTAGGGTAGCTCCCAAAAAGACGATTCTTCACCGTCCTGCCGATTGTGTTTTAGTGAAGTTAACTGATGAAGTAAGGTTTAAATGGCAACATTAACTCTTAAAAAAGCCAAACCTATTGGCGAAATTTCTCTCCCCAATCTTGATGGCAAATTTGTCGTTATGCGACAGTCTCGCCATGTCAGATCATTTAGATTTACCTGCTACATGGATACGCATGAACAAGCTATGCGTGAAGCTAATAGGTTAACCAAAGCTAACCAAACAGAGCGATATCTTGTGCTTCAAGTACAAGGTTCCGCTGATTGGGAGGCTTAATGCACTATTACAAATTTAATATTGCCGATTATCGGAAAGATACGGGGCATTTAAATACTATCGAGCATGGCATTTATCGTCAGCTTATTGATTGGTATTATTTGGATGAAAAACCAATCCCACATGAAACCCAAGTGGTTATCAGGCGGTTACGTTTGGGTTCTGATGAGCAAAAATATTTAGAAATAATCCTCAAAGAATTTTTTAAAAATACGTCCAAAGGATATGTACATCCAAGAATTGAAATTGATATTCATGGTTATCAAGAAAATTCTGATAAAAATAGAACCAATGGAAAGCTAGGAGGGAGGCCTAAGAAAACCCAGTCGGTTATTTCTGGGTTATTAAATAAAAGCGAATCAAAAGGCAACCATAAACCATTAACCATAAACCATAAACCATTAACCAATAACCATAAACCAAATAAAGAAATACAAACACCATTCGGTGTATCAAATGATGTTTGGGATTCTTTTATTAAACAAAGAAAGTTGTCAAGGGCAACAGTTTCAGAAACCGTAATCAAATCTATACAAAGAGAAGCTGAGAAAGCAGATTGGACGTTAGAACAAGCCTTAACTGAAATTGTTTCTAGGGGATGGAGAAGTTTTAAAGCTGAATGGGTAAAAGAAAAGTCAAATGAACAAAAGAAGTCTTTTTACCAAACTGATTTAGAAATTAAAAAAGCCAGGCATGATGAAATGGTAGGTAAAACCAAAAGAACAACTATTGACATTACGCCTAATGAAATATTGGAGTTGAAATGAGTTTATCAATAGATGTTATCAACAGGGTTTTTTTAAGACTTTCTAATACTTATGGGGCTAGTTGGGATTCCATGTGGGCTTTAAATGACATCCATGAAGTAAAAGAATTATGGGCAGAACAACTAAATTATTTTGATGGTAAATGGGAATGTTTTAAATGGGCTTTTGAAAATTTGCCTGAAAGACCGCCCAATTTAATTCAATTTAAAAAATTATTAATGGATTGTCCAAATTTAAGAGTTGAAGTCCACAATTATTTACCGCCGCCTACTGGTGTTCCTCCCCCTCCTGAAATTAAAGAAAAGATGGATGCTTTAATTAAACAATTTAAATTTAGGATTTAATTTGAAACTTGAACAAATGACCTGGAATGAATTTGAGGATGAACTATTACAGTTTTATGCTCAATTGGCAAATTCAAAGGGTTGGATTGATGAAGCAAGGCGGGCGGTCAGGCAAGTTGAAAAGTTATTTCCTGGTTTTGGTCAAAAAGTAGCTAAACGAATGAAAGAATTAAAAAATGAATGATGTAATACACAAAAAAATAGTACATATCAATGCTGATATGGCTAAAAAAACGCAAACAATAACCATGTCAGTTGATGAATGGTTTATGGAATATTCTGAAAGACTAGCAAAAGAAGTATTAGAACATTGCATAAAAATCGTGACTGAAGAAGAATTGAAGATATTTAAAACAATTGCGCATCCAGAAGTTGGGACGTTTACGCCGTATATTGCAATGGAACTTAAAAACCAATTGGGGGAATTATGAAAGTATTATCAACACCATCGGAATATATTTCTCAAAAGATGATGATGAACTATTATTTGTTTCTTGCTGAAAATGAATTTATTGAAGGTAACGTGCAAACAAGTTGGGAATGGTTATTTAAATATGCTCAATACAGATACAGTATTGACCAAATGGTGTTTGATTAATGCGCAGGGCGGCTAGGCGGGACGAAAATGAGCCAGATATTATTAAAGCACTCAGACAAGTTGGAGCATGTGTTTATCCAATGGATGAACCATGCGATTTATTGGTTGGATTCCGTAACCAAACAATTTTGATGGAAATTAAAAATCCAAAAAATAATTACGGTAAAAAAGGATTAAACAAAAATCAACGTGAATTTTTTGAAAGTTGGCGGGGAGGTATTTATTGCGCAGTTGATTCAGTTGATGCCGCACTTAGGGTTTTAAATGTAATAAAGGAAATTAAATGAATAAAGAAGAAATAATTGAGTTGGCTATTAAGGCAGGTTTTCCAACTGATTACAACGGAAAGAATTTGCTTCACATAAAAGAAATTAAATTCTTTGCAAAGTTGATAGCAGAAAAAGAACGTGAGGAATGTGCAAAGGTTTGTGAAAATGAATACATAGATTTTGATTGGGCGCATGTAGAACAACATGCCGCAGAGATTTGTGCTGAAGCAATCAGAGCAAGGGGGCAAGAATGAGTGAAGCACCTCATAAAGCCGTTGATTTCATTAGGGACAACGCCGCCGCATTTGGTAAAGCCAAGTCAAACAGGGTATTTTTGGAAGAATTTAGGAAATCCAAAAAAGCATTACTTATGAAAGATGCGCTTTTAAAAGGGATTGAAGCCGCCAACGCCCAAGAACGTGAAGCATACGCAGACCCTGAATACGAAAAACTGCTAAAAGGGCTTGCCGAAGCCATAGAAACCGAAGAAACGCTAAAGTGGCAAATGACCGCCGCAAGCCTAAAAGTTGAAATTTGGCGATCCGAAGAAGCCACAAACAGGGTTCAAGACAAGGCGCATCAATGAACTCAAAGCTAACCCAAACGGACAGGGATTATTTGTTTCATGTGAAACAATTACCCTGCGGAGTATGCGAAGCACCCCCGCCATCGTCCGCACACCACATCAAACAGGGGCTACACCATACCTGCATACCCCTTTGCGCCGATTGTCACCAGGGCGGTTTTAATGGCATACATGGGCAAAGGCGCATCTGGAACGTAAAGAAACTGGATGAATTAATAGTTCTCAACAACACCATCAAAAAGCTATTCCAGAAGTATGATATTATTTAAAAATAATATATTAGGGAGAATCCAATGGCATCATTCAACGCAGTTCAAAAAGTAGAAAAGTTCTTATTAACAAACCCTGGCAAGAAAACCCTTGCAGAAATCAGGGATGGTAGTGAAGCATTAAGATCACAGGACGTAAGCATGGCACTCAACTACCTGCTACGCAAGGAAAGGGTAACAAGGGAAGTCGTTAAAAACACCAACCCAAACGGTCGCAAAACAGTATTCTTGTACACCTACAAAGAACCAGTAACACAATAATATTATGGGCAGAAAAAGCAAGCTATCACCCGAACAATGGGAAGAAATTAAAAGAAGGCACATTGTCCTTGGGGAATCTGTTAACTCGCTTGCCAAAATGTATGGTGTTAACGAAAAAACCATTCGGATATATTTAGGACAAAATAAAACTCCGAAGCAGTCCGAAACTCCGAACTCGGAACAAAAAACCATTAAGGAAGCCATTCAGGATGCTTCAATAACGGTCATAGAAGCCCTCAAGTCAACTGGATTGCCCGAAGATGACCAAAGGATAGCTCTGGAACTTGCAAACACTCTAACAAGCGTTAAAAGCAAGCTAAGTGAGACTGCAAACAATAATCTAATCGTAGCCCTTGAGTTGTCCAAAATATCAAGGGAAGGCGTTAAGCACATAAAAAGTGAAACAGGCGTTGATGTTGATATGCTCAAGCAATTACAAGTATTAGGGAATGTCACAAACAATTTTGCGTTCCTTGGCAATGAAGTAAACAAATCAGCCAAAGCCAAAATTGAAGTTGATAACGACTTGGTAATTGAAGGTGGATTACCTTTGTGAAAATAATACTACCAACCCTGCATAGCGGTCAGGTCGATATATTTAAACAACGTACCAGGGCGAATATTGTTAGGTGCGGTCGGCGATGGGGAAAGACTAAGTTACTGGAAACAATCGCTTGCAATTCGGCGGCGTTTGGCGAATCGGTAGGAATATTTGCCCCTGAATACAGGCAGTTACAAGAACCTTGGGATCATATTAAGGAAATCCTGCAACCTATTATTATTTCATCGTCCAGAAGTGAGGGAACAATTAAGGTCAGATCGGCTAACGGAAAACAAGGAAAAGTTGATTTTTGGATACTAAACGACAATGAATTAGCAGGTCGAGGGCGGGAATATAACAAAACCCTAGTGGATGAAGCGGCGTTTACTAAATCACCCCAAATGCTTGATATTTGGCGAAAGTCGATTAAACCCACAATGTTGACCACTAAGGGCACTTCCTGGGTATTTAGTACGCCCAACGGCATAGATGCCGAAAACTTCTTTTATGAGGCTTGTAACAACCCCGAAATGGGATTTACTGAGTTTCATGCCCCAACCAGTACAAATCCCTATGTACCCGCAGATGAACTTGAAAAAGAACGATTGGTCAATCATCCTTTGGTGTTTAAGCAGGAGTTTTTAGCTGAATTTGTAGATTGGTCAGGAGTTGCGTTTTTCTCGATGGACAAAATGCTTGTGGATGGCAAGCCAGTACCCTACCCCCAAAAATGCGATGGTGTTTATGCGGTGATTGATACTGCGGTGAAATCAGGCAAAGAACACGATGGAACTGCAATTATTTATATCGCAATGAATAAGTATTATGGTCATCCCTTGGTAATACTTGATTGGGATATTGTGCAGATTGATGGTGCAATGCTTGAGAATTGGATGCCAAGCGTTTTTGAAAGACTAGAAGAATTGTCTAAGGCAACAAGTTGCAAGCTAGGCGTTGTTGGTAGTTTTATAGAAGATGCGGCGGCAGGTTCAATACTTCTTCAACAGGGGCGCACTAGGGGGTGGAATACTCATGCAATAGATAGTAAACTCACTTCAGTTGGAAAAGATGAACGTGCAATTAGCGTTTCTGGTCATTTTCACCAAGAAAAGATTAAAATCAGCGAATATGCGTTCGATAAGGTAGTTAATTTTAAAGGCGCAAGCAGAAATCACTTGATTACTCAGGTCACAGGCTTTAGGATTGGCGATAAAGATGCGCACAAAAGAGCAGATGATTTGCTTGACGTTTTCACTTATGGGATAGCAATTGGAGTTGGTGATAAATATGGCTACTAAAGGATAAATATGTCATACGTTACAGTAAGTAATACTGCCGTTAATTCGGAATTGATGCAGATTTTAGAAGCCAATGAAATCCAACCAGGTTCAGATGTAGGCTATCAGCTATGTAAGTTATTATGGGAATTTCACCCACTTGGCGGGAAATTGGTTGAGAAGCCAATCAAATTAGCTTTATCAAAGCCCCGAATCATTGCGGTGGATGCCGAACCCAAAGATATGCTTGTTGATGCGTTTAACAGGGAATGGGAAAGTCTTGGCGCAACGGCGCACATTCGTGACACGATGTATTTGAAAAGGGTTTACGGCGCATCAGCTATCGTTTACGGCGCACCCAACATTCCAACGACAGAGCCAATTGACCCTTGGAAACTCTCCGAACTTAACTTGTATTTCAACCAATTAGACCCGCTGAACTTGGCGGGTTCTATCGTTACCAACCAGAACCCCAATGCTCCAGATTTTCAAAAGCCATTACCTTACACAACTGCCGCAGGTCAACCTTATCATCCAAGCCGTTCAGTTGTGCTATTTAATGGCACTCCTATTTATTTAAGTTTTCAATCATCGGGATTTGGTTTTACTGGTCGTTCAGTATTTCAAAGGGCTTTGTACCCAATGAAGTCGTTTGTTCAGTCGATGGTGACTGATGACCTGGTGACGTTCAAGGCGGGATTATTAATTGCCAAACAAAAACCCGCAGGTTCAATTGTTAATCGTTTAATGCAGACAGCCGCAGGTATCAAGCGCACCTATTTACAGGAAGGCGTATCTGGAAATGTATTATCAATTGATATTGACGAAGCCATTGAAGCGTTAAATTTAACCAATACTGATACGGCGATGACAACGGCAAGAAATAATATTATTGCCAATATTGCCGCCGCCTCAGATGTTCCCGCTTTACTGTTAAAGGACGAAGCGTTCACCCAAGGATTTGGAGAAGGTACAGAAGATGCAAAAGCAATCGTCCAATACATTGATGGAATTAGGGAGGAAATGCACTCTCTTTATAAATTCTTTGACAAAATCGTTCAACATAGAGCATGGAATAAAGGGTTCTTTGAAGCCGTTAAAAACAAATATCCTGAAACGTATAGCAACAAAACGTATGAAGAAGCGTTCTATCATTGGCAGGAAAAATTCGATGCTTCATGGGAATCCCTCATGGAAGAACCCGAATCAGAGAAGGTCAAAGTTGCGGATATTAAATTAAAGGGAATTACCGAAGTATTACGCACTTTGATGCCAGTTATTGATCCTATGAACAGGGCGATGGTCATAGAATGGGCAAAAGATAATGTTAATGAAATGCCTGATATGTTCAAAACTCATTTGGATTTGGATATTGATGCAATAAAAGACTATGAACCGCCAACTCCAATGGAAATGCCAAAAGAACCAAAACCGAGCGAAGCATGAAATTTAAAAACATAAAAACTGGAAATATCATAAATGTTCATCATAGGCTTATGCCTATTTTTAAGTTTGTAGTTCGTTCAGATGAATATGTATTTTTAAATGATGATAGCGAAAGCGATGAATCTGATGCAGGTAAGCATTGGGTTACTTTGCATGGTAAAGACCCCAGAACTGGTCGAGGTGGTACTGGTCAGCACGTTTTAATAAGTGGTTCTGGTGAAGTTCTATCTGGCGCAGGTGGAAAACTAAAAGGTGAGAAGTTAGAAAAAGTTAAAAGCGAATCCAAAGATGTAACTGGCGAAGACAAAGTTCCAACCGCCAAAGAGCCTGAAAAGCCAAAACTTACACAAGAACAACACTATGAAAATGCCCTTGAATTGGGTAAACAAGCGCACGAAGAAGGATTTCAAGGCGAACTTGAAGATAGTGAAATATTAAAAAGTTATTTAAAAGAACACAACTTGCCAGGAGTTGAAGGACTTCATACGTTTGCAGGATTCAAAGGCGGATACACAAAAGCTAAAGAAAAAGCTGATTTCAAGAAAAAAGAACTTTTAGCTACTCAAGAAAAGCATAAGGAAAATGCTTTTAAATTGGGCGGTGAAGAATATAACGAAGGTTATAAAGGTGATTTTGATAACAATAAAGAATTAAAGAATTATTTAAAAACTTATGATATTAAGTTTGGCGAAGAAGCCCAGGTAATTCAAAAATTCAAAGAAGGCTATAACGAAGCCAAAGAATTTGCTGAAAATGAAAAAAAACAGGCAGAAATAAAATCGCAAGAAGCAATTGCAAATAACCCCGCAATTGTCAGCGAGCCAAAGAAAACCATTAGTTCTGAACAGGCAAGCATTTATTACAAAACAAATTTAGCAAAATCCAAGAATAAACTTTTGGATTTGTTTGAAAAAGGAAAAACTTCAGTAGAGCAGAAAGAAAAAGCTCTTTTAGACTTTAAAAACGAAAAAAACAAAGCAATTGCGCAATATTCCGAAGATGTAACAGGTAATTTTAAATCACCAACAGTAGAAACAAAATTATTTGAATCTGATAAAAAATTATTAGAAGAATTGACTAAAAATGAAGCCGATTACGTTTTTGCAACTATAAATTTTGAACAAAAATCTGAAAAAGACGAAAAAGCATTTAAAGAATGGAAAGACAACACCGCATTAGAAAAAGCAGGTAAATATCCTCCAATTGAACAACCAAAACCAGATACAAAGACAATTGAAAATGTTCTTGCAGATTGGAATAACGCTATTAGTTTAGGAGAGTTAGTTCCAAGAAAAGATTATGCGAAATTAGTTCCTAAAGATTTTGGTCATATTCAAGCAAAAGAAATTGGTGAAACCAAATTTATGAAAGAAATGACCGATTTAAAAGGTAAATTACAAAATTTTGGAACAAATAGCGCAGTCGGTAATAAAAAATTAGTCGAACAAAGATTAATTGAGGAATTAAAAGACAAAAAACATTTTCAAGCATTTGCTCAATTGTGGAAGCAAAAAAATCCAAACAAATCAGAAAGTTTGGAAAGGGTTTTAATAGCGCAATGGGCGGGTTCGTCTGGAGATGGACACACACTATCATGCGCTATGCAATTGGGCGTTAGAGATGCTTTTAGCTTGCCAGATAAAGATTTGGAGTTCAAGGCTTTAAGTGCCGTAGGAAATTATGGTGAAAATGAAGTTTACAGAAAAGCGGCGGGGCAGTTAAATGTCGGATTAACAACACCAGAAGAAATTGACGGATTTAAGAAGGTATTGCAAGAATTTGCCCATGCTCAATACGAAAATACTCAAAAAATGTTCAAAGAATTGGGCGTAGATCATGTTTATTTGGCTAGGGGAATGAAGGTAAAACACTCACAAAAGAAAGAAGCAAGTAAACTAAAGTTACAACCCGCTTCGTCTTTTAGTACAGATTACAACATGGCAAAGAATTTTGCTAGTTCAAGCGGTACTGTATTTTTAACCAAAGTGCCAGTTAGCCAGGTTTTAAGTTCATTTAATACAGGATTTGGATGCACAAACGAAAATGAAGTGGTAGTATTAGGGCATAAGCAATTAAAGGCATTTGCCGTAAAAGGTTCAACAACTGCTAATGAAATTGCGCAAAAATTTAAAGAGGCGGCATGATGGAAGATTGGGACAACATGGAAGAAATTAGCATTGATAACCCAGAAAATGCTGATTGGACTAAAACAACCTGGGATTTGCCCCCTTATAAAAGCAAAGAATTCTTTGATGAAGTTGGAAATATCCCATTAAATATATTCAGAGCTTCGATGGTTTATAAAAGTGCAGTAAAAAAAGGGTTAATCTTTGATGATGAATGGATCGGTCAATGACCTTTTTTGAAGTTTTAACGGAAGCCATAAATTATTTTATGGAATATGGCTTCAATTCAGAAAAAAGTCTTGAAGAATGGATGCAAAAAATAAAACTTGCCGCCATCCAAAGCCTAATTCCTGAATATCAAGTTGAAAAAGAGTTGGTCAAATCTATGACCGCCGCCTACAATCGTTTGGTTGTTAAGGGTGGTTTGCTCAACAAGAACGTATCAAAATACGATATAGAACGATTAAAGCCAAAACTAAGATTAGAGTTGGACAGAAGAATATTGGTTTCTGCAAGCCTAATAAAACTTAATCGACAAGAATCAATCAGTAATACATTACGAAGATTTCAGGGTTGGGCTACTTCAATTCCTCCAGGCGGTACGGAATTAACAGATAGAAATAAAACAAAGAAGGATATTAAAAAATCCTTGAGTGCTATTACTTTTGAACAACGCAGGGTTGTAATAGATCAAACCCATAAATTGGTTTCAAATATTAATGATATTGTTGCGGTCGATAATGGCGCTATTGCGGCGAAATGGCATAGTCATTGGCGGCAAGTAAACTATGATTACAGAAAAGATCATAAAGAACGTGACGATAAGATATATATTATTCGCAACTCATGGGCGGACGAAAAGGGATATTTAAAGCACCCCAATGGTTATACCGATGAAATAACGCAACCAGGCGAAGAAGTATTTTGCAGGTGCAATTACCAATACATCTACAATTTAAGTTCGGTAAAAGAATTGTTGACAACTAAGGGCGAAAAGGCATTACAATCTGCCAAAATTACTTTTAAATAATTTATGCCATTTGAATCGGAAGCCCAACGAAAAGCTATGTATGCCGCCGCAAGCGGTCGTAGCAATATTGGCATCCCTAAAGAAGTGGCAAAGAAATTTATTAAACACTCAGAAGACGGCGATATTCCTGAAGAATCTACGCCATTATCAACTCCCGAATTTAAAGAAGATGATGCTGACCCTTGTTGGGAAGGTTACAAACAATTAGGAATGAAGCAAAAAGGTGGCAAAGAAGTGCCCAATTGCGTTCCAGAGGATGATTCTGAGGCTTGGGAGACCAAGGAAGGTAAGAATAGAAACGGCGGGTTGAACGCCAAAGGTAGGGCTTCTTACAATAAAGAGCATGGCGCACATTTAAAAGCCCCTCAACCTGAAGGCGGGTCGAGGAAAGAATCATTTTGCGCCCGAATGTCAGGCATGAAAGAAAAGCTAACTTCTGACAAAACAAAACACGACCCAAATTCCAGGATTAATTTAGCATTAAAAAAATGGAAGTGCGATGCTGATTGGGATAGTTCCAAAGTTCAATCAGAATTAAAAGGCTTGTCAGCCAAATTAGCAGAAATTACTAAAAGTATTACAACTTTAAAAGCTGATGATTTAGCCGTTGAAAGAATTGCAACTGGTTCAAAATCTGATGCTATGCCTATTGATAAAGATGCAGGTGCATTAGGTCGTGCCGCAGGAATAATGTTTTTGACCAATGACGGCAAAGTATTATTGATTCGCAGAGGCGATGGTGGAGATTACCCACAAACTTGGGCAGTACCAGGCGGTCATCAAAACAAAGGCGAAACATTGGAAGATTGCGCCAGGCGTGAGTGCTTTGAAGAAACAGGCATTAAATACGATGGCAAGTTGGAAGTATTATTTGATGATGGTCAATTTAGAACTTATATTGCTAAAAATGTAGAGCAACAAAAAGTTAGATTAAATGACGAATCAACTGGATATGATTGGGCGCACATAGATAATCCCCCAATGCCTTTGCATCCAGGACAAGATATTTGTTTCAAAATTGCAAGTGCAAAAACAGAATTTGATTATGCTGAATTAATTAGGCAAGATTTATTGCCAAGCCCTCAAATGTATGCTAATGTTATGTTATTAGCTATTCGCATTACAGGAACAGGTTTAGCTTATCGTTCAAGTATTGGAGAGCACGTTTGGCGTGATTCCAGTTTATATTTGAATGATGACTTTTTAAAGCGTTGTAATGGGTTGATTGTGATAATGGATCACCCTGAAACTGCGGTTCTGACTTCTAAGGAATTTAAGGACAGAGCAGTTGGAAGTATTATTCTGCCTTATATAAAGGGAGATGAAGTTTGGGGTATTGCGAAAATCTACGATCAAGATGCGGTAAACACCATTTTGACCGAAGAAGTTAGCACTAGCCCATCTGTTGTTTTTGACCAAACAGCAGGTAACACGACACTAACGACTGAGAATGGAGAGCCACTCTTAATCGAAGGTGTACCATTTCTTTTGGATCATATTGCTATCGTAACTGAAGCAAGGGGTTCTAAAGGAGTATGGGACAAGGGTGGCGAACCCGCAGGAGTATTATTAACTAACCAAGAGGTATCTGAAATGACAGACAACAAAGTAGAGCCGAAAGCAGATGCTCAAGGCGATAAACTAGATGCCATTCTTTCGGCTCTCAGCTCCATGAGTGTGAGAATTGATGAGATGGAAAAAAATCTTCCCGCACCTCCACTCGTTACTGCCGCTGATAAAAAGCGCAAAGACGAAGATGCGAAGATGGATGATGAGGAATCAGAATCAGAAGCCAAACACTTCATGGAACGCAAAATGGATTCCAAAAAGCGTAAAGATGAAGATATGGAAGAAAAGCACATGGAATCCAAAAAAATGCGCAAAGATGATGATGAAGATGACATGAAAAAAGCCAAGAAAGATGCCGAAGGCTCTGACATGGGCGAAGAAAAAATGCCCTCAGGTGAAATGAAACCTGATGATGATGCCAAAAAGGATGAAGAAGCTATGAAGATGGACGAAGCCGCCGCAGAATACGCAGATGCACAAGCAAAATGCGATTCAGTTTTAGCCGCTTTTGGTAAGTCAGCTTCCCGCCCACTTCAAGGCGAATCATTGATGGCTTATAGGAAACGCCTTCTCAGAGGATTGCAAGCGTATTCTGATAGCTATAAAGATATTAACCTTGCAACTATAAAAGATGCAAAATTACTTGAATTAGCTGAAAAGCAAATTATGAATGATGCAATGACTGCCGCAAGAACATCTAATCATGTTCCTGGAGATCAATTGATTGCTATTCAATCAAGAGATTCAAGCGGTCGTACAATCACTAAGTATCGTGGTTCAATGGAAGCATGGCTTGGCGATTTCAAAGTTCCTCCACAAAGAGCAACTACTTTCCATACACCTAACAACCAACGCTAAGAGGACTAAATTATGTCAAGTTCAATTGCTCTCAGCCCAATGCTGACCACAAATGCGCAAGGTCTATTTAACGTAAACTCCCAGGGTTATACCCAGGGCGATGCGCAAGATGATCCTGCCGTCAAGTTTGCTTTAGCAGGTGGCGTTTATTCAGCCGCCGCAACAAGCCCAATTTGGGGTGGTATTCCAATTCAAGAATTTAGTCCTGCGGCTTCTAGTCAGCCAGGTACTAATACCCTTGGAAGCACAATTTCTGCCGCAACAGGAAGTGCCGCACCAACAGGTATTTTGGTTTATAACCAGGCTTACCAAGGAATTACAACTCCACAGTCAACTGCGCCGTTGTTTACTCCTGGTATGTCAGTTAACTACTACCGTTTTGGTTCTGGCGCAAGGATTCCTTTGGTTATTGAACCCGCTTCACTAACAATCGAAGGTCAATTGATTAGCACAACAGTTTATTTCGATTACACGAATAACTGGGTTACTGTTACTCAGCCTGGCACTCAACCTGCACTTCCAGTAAAAGTTTTGAATGTAAGTACAACTGGTAACAAAACTGTTAGCTATTCAAGCGGAACAGGCTTTGCCAATTGGATTTATACCCAAAACGTGGCGTTGTGCCTAATCTAATCAAGGAGAATTAATATGTCAGGATTTGCACCGTCATTCGTCACAGTTAACCCCCACTTTATGTTGCCTGAGTTAATCATGCAATATAGCTTGGCTTCTGGCGCATTTACAACACTAGCAACTGAAAACCCAATGCCCCGCCTTGGTGAAGCAGACTTGTATGTTTATGCTAAGAAAATTCAGTTAACTTCACAAGTTCAAGCTAATCAATCACAGTTTAACCAACTGCCTAGCGCATCGGTTATCCCATCAATGATTAGCACCGCAACTTACCGTATGTCAACTCGTGCTCAGTACGATAACTTTGATGAAGCCGCAACTGGCGTTTGGGGCTATGCGCTTCCAGAAGCTATGCGTTTAGGCGCAAGACAAGGTATCGCACAACAAATGCGTAATGCGTTGTTATACGGTTTCAACCCTGCAAACGGCGAAGGATTGATTAATACATCAGGCGCAACCGCAGTTAACTTAGGTTCTGATACAAACGGTAACACAGGTTATTCCACTTGGGATAGCGGTCAACTTGCTCAGTATTTGCTGAACATGATTGGCGCACTCAAGGTTCGTACCCTGCAAATCGGTCAACCTTTGCGTTTGGTATTCTTAGCACCACAAAGATTCATCAGCCAAATTTCTTATTCTGGCGTTGTTTCTTTAACCCAGTTTCAACGAATTGGCGCAGGTGTAGAGACTGCCGCAGGTTTGGTTGAGACTGTTGCAAAGTGGGCAGGTGGTGATGACGTAGTTTTCGCCGCTGATGACACTTTAATTGGTCAAGGTTCTGGCGGTACAGATGCGATCATTTTGATTGCTCCTGAACTCAAGATTCCTAAAGCCAATAACAAGATCAATACCAACGTATTTGCTACATTGACACCCAATATCACAGCAACTTCTTTGATGTTGACAGATGTTAGCGCACCAACAGAAATACCTACCCCCATCGCTGATGGCGGTATTACAACTCTGTACACAATGCGTTCAACTTCTGGTTGGGGTATTCGTCCTGAAGCATTGACAATCCTTTCTGCCGCATATTAAGCGGTAAGGGATAATCAATTGGAAACCCTGGCTCAAAAGGTCGGGGTTTTCTTACTTTAATTTGGAGAAAATTATGTCTTTATTTGGATCACTCGAAGAAGAAATCGTTTCTTTCATGGGCGAAGTTCGTTCTTTTATGGCTTCTTTTAACAACACAACTACTGCGGTAGCTGATTCTGCACCTGCACCTGCGGCAAGTGCAAGTCAGGTTACAGTTACTGCTACTGATGCCACAATCGCACCAACAGTAGTTACAACAAGCGTTGCTTCAGTTGCTGTTCCTGACCAATCGGTTGCAACTGTAACAACGCCAGTTAGCCAGTAAAATCAATTATCTTGTGTGATGCCAGGATTTTGACGTTTTGAGGGGGCAGGGCTACCGAAGTTTTCTTTTGTAGCCGCATCATCTGCCTCCTCATCCCATCGGAGTTTAATGATGAAACTTTATGTAGCTAACTGTTCTAAGCAAGAATTTCACTTCACCTATATGTTGCCTGAAAACCCAAGACCGTTTTCACATCATATTCGTGCAGGTTCGCAAATTGAAATACCTGGTGCTAAAGAAGATATTGACTTTATCATCAAGCAACATTCAATTTATGGCATGAAAAAAATTGAAGAAATTGGAAAAGGCTTTACAAATCTAGCGTATCGCATTGACAAACCCATTAGTATTAGTGCAATTGAGCAAGGATTAAATCAATCTGAGCAAGAAATGATTGACAGGGCTTTAGAAGCAAGGAAAATAACGGCAGTAGCATCTGACAAGATTATTGCTGATAAAGCCCAAGAGATGGGTTTAAAGATCAAATCGGGGCTAGAAGTAGAGATTACCGAAGAAAAGAAAAACTTGGCGGATACTGATGCCAAATTTGAGCAAACAATTGAGGTCGTTAAAGAGAATACTACGCCAATCAAGGGTAGAGGAAGACCCCGCAAATCTTGATAAAATAAAATTATGAGTGACCCCATTACAAACCCGCCATCCCTTACAGGTTTCGTTGCTTGGTCGCAAGCAGTAATGGGGCTTACTTCAGCCGTAATTAGCCCAACAGACCCAGGTTATGCGTATGCGTACCAAATTGCCTTGGATATTGTTCCTCAAGATTTCTTGGTTCAAGTTCCAGATATTTATACGCTAACGGTTTACAACTGGGCGGGTTCTCAACTTCTCCAGTTCCAACAGGATTACGCAGGTCAAAACTTCTTTGCAAATGCAAGACAAGGCTACGGAATCAATAATTTCACCGCAGGAGTGATTAGTTCAGCCTCTGACGTATCAACAAGCGAATCCATAACTATTGGCAAGGGACTGCAAAACCTGCAACTGATGGATTTACAAAGAATTAAAGACCCATACGGTAGGACTGCATTAGGATTTATGCAATCCATCGGTACATTGTGGGGTTTAACTTGAAACTGAACATCGGAGTTTTAGAAGTTCCAGA
>Ga0208378_1000179_pt1 | contig 23724 bp, 15 predicted proteins | sample CryBogCBE24Aug09_FD_184556 | JGI IMG/M metagenome (GOLD analysis project Ga0208378, IMG submission 184556) | Freshwater microbial communities from Crystal Bog, Wisconsin, USA - CBE24Aug09 (SPAdes) (version 2) | ecosystem: Environmental > Aquatic > Freshwater > Lake | place: Crystal Bog...
GGCCGCAATTCTTTATATTCCAACACAACGGGTTCATACAACGTAGGCATAGGAAGTTCTGCTTTATTCTCCAACACCACAGCCTCATACAACACCGCTGTTGGTTATCAGGCCGCTTATACAAATACTACTGGTTTGGGTGTTACTGCATTTGGTACGCAAACCTTATACAGCAATACAACGGGTATTGCTAACGTGGCTGTTGGTGGATATGACCCTTACAACGGTACAAATGCCGCTCTTTATGCAAACACAACTGGTGGCTACAACACGGCTGTCGGTAGTGGCGCTGGTCGGTCAAACACAACTGGTGGGTATAACACCGCAATTGGTCGTGAAGCCCTTCAAGCCAACACCACAGCCTCTAACAACACTGCTGTGGGGTATCAAGCGGCTTACTCAAACCAAACAGGCGCTAATAATACAGCGGTTGGTCGCTATGCAATGTATTCCAGCACATCTGGAAATAACAGTGCTTTTGGTTCTGCTGCATTATTTAGTACAACTACGGGTCAGTTTAATACTGCAATTGGCGGCATAGACGGTGGGGGTTTTGCCGCTCTACAAGCCAATACCACAGGTAATTACAACACTGCTTTAGGCGCAGGCTCTCTTCAAGCCAACACCACAGCCAACTATAACACTGTTGTGGGTTATCAGGCGGCATATAATAACACAACAGGTTCAAACAATATTGCCTTTGGTTACCAAGCTTTATATACAAATTCCACAAATACTCGTAATGTGGCCATTGGTTATCAATCTTTATATGCAAACACTGGTCCATATAATATTGCTATTGGTAATGCTGCATTAGGAAATAACACCACCGGTTCAAATCTAGCCATTGGTGATTCTGCAATGGCATACAATACTACCGGCAGCACCAATGTGGCTATTGGTACATTTGATGGTTCCACATTACCTGCATTGTTTTATAATACCTCAGGTGGTGGAAACGTTGCTATTGGTGCTGGCGCACTTAAGTCAAATACAACAGCTAACTATAATGTTGCTGTTGGAGTATCAGCACTATACAGTAATACCACAGCTTCTAACAATACTTCTGTTGGCTTCCAAGCCGGATATCTCAACACAGGCTCAGAAAACACGGTTATAGGTTTTCAAGCTGGTTATTACAACACCACAAATGGACAAAACACTCTTGTTGGTAATTATTCCGGATTTAACGTGGTGACAAGTGGTCAAAATGATGCGTTTGGTTATAACGCATTAAAAGGTGCATCTGGTGCGACAGCGGCATATAACTCTGCCTTTGGGTGGGGTGCAATGTCAAGTATTACTACTGGAACTCAAAACTCTGCATTTGGCCGTGCATCCATGCCCGCAATTACAAGTGGCTCATACAACGCATCTTATGGCCCAGAAGGTTTATACAACTTAACTTCTGGCAGCTATAACACAGCGGTTGGTTTTGCGGCCCTTTTTGCCAACACCACAGCCTCTAACAACACCGCTGTCGGGTATCAGGCCGCTTACACCAATACTACTGGTACAGCATTAGTTGCTGTTGGTCGATTGTCTTTGTACAGCAACACCACGGGCGTGGCGAATACAGCAATAGGTGCTGATTACCCCGGCGTTTCAACAGGCACACTTTACAGTAATACCACGGGCAGCTACAACACCGGTCTTGGTGTGGGCGCACTTGCTCTTAACACCACAGCCGCTAACAACACCGCTGTTGGATATACCGCTGCGTATAACAACACCACTGGTCGTGGGATTACAGCAATTGGTTCTCAAGCACTGTATTCAAATAGCACGGGCGGTTCAAACGTTGCTGTTGGCGGATACGATTCAAATACGGGTGTTGTTTCAGCCCTTTATTACAATACGACAGGTTCGTACAACGTTGCAATGGGGGTTGGTGCTCTTGCCGCTAACACCACAGCCTCTAACAATACTGCTGTGGGGTATCAAGCACTTTATAACAGCGCAGGGACAGGCAATCAAGGTCAAGTCGCTGTTGGCTACCAAGCGGGGTATAGCAACACCACTGGCTTTGTGACGGCTGTTGGTAACCTAGCATGTTATGCACAAACAACAGGCACAGGCAATTCCGCTTTTGGTAATCAAGCATTAAAAGCTACTACTACTGGTAGTGGCAACACGGCGGTGGGTGAAACAGCCTTGTTTTCCAATACCACAGCCTCTGGTCAAACCGCTGTTGGTTATCAAGCCCTTTACAGCAACACAACGGGTCAAAGTAATGCAGCAGTTGGTTATCAAGCTCTTTACAGCAATACTACAGGCCGAGGCAACTACGCTTTTGGTGTTGCTGCTCTAAAATCCAATACTACCGGTAGCACCAACGTGGCTATTGGTGGTGATGATGCTGTTACCCCCGCAGCCTTGCAATCCAACACAACTGGTAGCGGCAACGTGGCTATTGGCACTGGCGCATTAACATTAAATACCACAGGCAATTACAATGTGGGCATTGGTCAACAAGCACTGGGTTCTAACACCACATCTGTTCAAAATACTGCTGTTGGTTTTCAAGCTGGGTATAGCAACACAACAAATGGTAGTAATACATTTCTTGGTTATCAAGCTGGTTATTCAAGTACTGGATACAGAAATACTTTTATTGGCATGGGGAACCTTGGTGGCGCAGGTTCTGCTGTAACAAGTGGGTATAGCAATGTTATTTTAGGCGGCTACACAGGCAACCAAGGTGGCCTAGACATTCGCACAGCCTTCAACTACATTGTTCTGTCTGATGGGGATGGGAATCCACGTTTGCTTTGTGATGCAAGTGGGGACGTTATTATACCCGGCGGTGGAACAACAACCTCACAGGCTGGCACTTTTACGATTTATGGAACAATCGCAAATCAAAATGTATTAAACGTAATATCCACAAATACAAGCGCTTCACAATACATTCTTAATTTGCAAAGCAATGCAACAATTGCAAACACGGCAGCTTTGATTCGAGGATATTCAAATACTTCTACAAACGTTTTCCTTGTTGCGGGCAATGGTAACGTCACTAACACCAATAATAGCTATGGCGCTATTTCTGACGTCAAACTGAAAGAAAACATAGTTGACGCAACACCAAAATTGGCTGACTTGATGAAAGTACAAATTCGTCAATACAATTTAAAAGCTGAACAAACTCATAAACAAATTGGTGTTATTGCACAAGAAATTGAGCAAGTATTCCCTGCTATGGTGGAGGAAACTCCTGACCGTGATGAAAAAGGCAATGACCTTGGCACAACAACCAAGTCGGTAAAATACAGCGTATTTGTTCCTATGCTGGTCAAAGCAATGCAAGAGCAACAAGCCCTAATTGAATCGTTAACAACCCGCTTGGCAGCACTAGAAGCCAAATAACCTAAAGGAAATTTCATGTCTACCAATTACACTTGGTCAATACCACCAAACGGTATACAACAATGACCTAACGGCAGGTATCGCTTAAAATTAGAATTTTAACTCATATATATACATAGTAACAACCTTAAAAAGGAAATTAAAATGGCGACAGTAACAACTTGGACATGGACAGTAGATAGATTGTGGACATTACCACAACAAGCGGGACAAGAAAATGTAGTAGTCAATTCCTCATTTACTTTGACCGGTACTGATGGTACACACACAGCGTCCATTGAAGGTAACCAACAATTCACTTATACTGGTGGTGAGTTTACACCATTCAATTCTTTGACTCAAGCAGAAGTACTAAATTGGATTGAAGCAGCATTAGGTGAACAAGGCATTTCTAACTTGAAAGCAAATGTTTTGGGACAATTGTCATCACTTGCTAACCCACCAGTTTCACCATCCAACCAGCCACTACCTTGGGCATCAAACTAATTAAAGGATAAAAAATGAGTAACGTTTACAATTGGACAATCTCAGCACTAGACTGCTACCCAACATCTAATGGTCAAACTGATGTAGTATTTACTGCACACTGGAGATGTGATGGTAACGATGGTACCACCGCAAACACCGGTTCTGTATATAACACAATACCTTTGGACTATCATGCGGGTACACCATTTACACCTTATGCAAATCTAACCGCTAACCTAGTTGTTAGTTGGGTTCAATCTGCAATGGGTGCAAATTCTGTTGAAGCAGTATATTCTAGCATTGATTCACAAATTGCTAACAAGAAAAACCCACCAGTTGTTACACCTCCACTGCCATGGAATGTAGCATAAATACATAGTCGTTATTAATTTATAGGAGAAAATGACATGACAGAGCAAGCACAAACAGCACAAGCACAAGACATTGATGTTAACCTAACATTGAAGTTGAGTACTATCAACACTATCTTGGCAGCACTTGATGAAATTCCTCACAAGTTTAGCCGTGGTATTATTGATACCATTCATCAACAAGCTGGTCCTCAAGTACAGGCTGCACAAGCACCTGCATCTACTGAAGCACCTGTTAGCACACCATTGCCAGAAGGCTTTAACCAATAATCTTTATTGGTGTTGATGTATAAGGTGCTGTTACGCAAGTGATAGCACCTATTTTTATATTATGAAAAGGTGAGAACATGCAATAAATTAGGAAAGATTCATGAGTTTCATCGGGAACCCAATTTCAACTATGCAATTTCCGGTGGATTATTTCACCGGTGATGGTTCCACGACAGCATTTCAGATGTCATATAACCCTGGCAGTGCTTCTGCCATGGTTGTCACCATTAACGGTATCAAACAGATTGCGTCTTTAACCAATCCAGCATACACACTTAATGGAACTCAGTTAGTTTTCACTGGTGCACCAGCAAGTGGTGCGGCAATTGAAGTAACTTACCTAGGCATTCTCTCTCAGGTCAATGTACCTGCAAATCAAACCATTACACCGTCAATGCTTTCTTTGGCGGTATCAAATACTCTTGTGTTCCAGACCACAGCAAATGGATCACAAAACGTTTTCAATATGGGTATACCACCCATCTCTGCTAACTCAATGATAGTTACAGCAAACGGTGTTGTTCAATATGATTATTCGGTTCAAAATGCAAACCTGATATTGAACTTTGTACCGGCAGCAAACACATTAATTCGTGCACAATCATTAGCAGTCGCTCAACAAAGTGTACCTGTTGCAAACTCGGTGTCAACAAGTGCATTGCAATCTAATTTGACATTGACGGGCAATACCACTTTCAACGGCAGTGTTTTGTTAAATAATGGATTGTTTCTGAATTCTACAACTATCAGTTCAAGTTATACGATAGGTACAGGAACAAATGCTTTGACCGTTGGACCAATAACTCTTGCAAGTGGTGTTAGTATTACAGTTGCTTCAGGTCAACGATGGTTAATTTTATAAAAGGATAAAAAATGGCAAGTATTATAAATGCCGCATCATCGGGATCAGGCGGTTTAGTTTCAACAGCAGATTCATCTGGTGTATTGCAGTTACAGACGAATGGTACTACTGCATTATCTATTGGTACCAATGGTGTTTTGACATTGAGTAATGCATTGCCAACTGGTTCTGGTGGAACTGGATTGGCATCATTTACATCTGGTGGTGTTGTTTATGCAAGTTCTACAAGTGCGCTGTCTACGGGGTCTGCGCTGACGTTTGATGGGACTACGTTTACGACAACTGGCTCTGGCGGCTTCTATCTTGGTGCAAACAATACCTTTTTGAGCGGAAAACAATCCGCAGGTAGTGGAGGCAGTCTTCGCGCATTGCTTGGTATTGATTCGTCTGATTACACCTACAACGGCGCATATTCTGGATATTACTGGACTATCCAAGGCTCCGAACAAATGCGCCTAACCACCACAGGTCTGGGTATTGGGACAAGTTCGCCTTCGTACAAGTTGGATGTAAGCGTTGGTACAAACACGATTGCACAACAATGGCAAGGTGCTGGAACAAACTTTACGTTGCGTTTGAAATCTGGAAACGGAGCAACATCGTCATCATCAGCATACCGTTTGTATTTGGATTATCTCAATGGGACAAACATAAACAGCTACATGGATTTTTACCGTGGTTTGGCTGGTAATGATGGTTATTTAGTGTTTGGCACATCTGGCACAGACAGAATGACCCTTGACTCCTCCGGCAACCTAGGACTAGGGGTTACGCCTAGTGCTTGGAATGATGGTAGTGCTAGTGCCCGAGCTTTGCAAGTTGGCGCTTATGGCCCAACAGCTATTTATAGCGATGGTTCAGCCAATACTTATTTTGGTACAAACTGGTATTACAACAGCGGTCACAAATACTTTGGTAATGGATACGCCAGTTATTTTACGTTAGGGTCTGGTGGACACCAATGGTTTACAAGTAGCACAAACAATGCTTCTGGCGCTGGAACAACTTTTACCGGAACCCAAGCAATGACGCTGAATAACAGCGGCTATCTGGGTATTGGTACAACGAGTCCTAGTGATAATTTAACAGTTCAAGGTTCTGTTGCTTTTAATTTAAATTCTACAACTGACGTATTTAAATACTACACAGGCGGCGCTGGTTTAGTCTACGCAGGTACAACCACTTCGACAAGCATTGGGTTTCTTACTTCTGGTAATGAACGTATGCGCCTCGACACTTCCGGCAACCTAGGACTAGGGGTTACGCCTAGTGCTTGGGGTGGCGTAAATGCGTTTCAAATATCAAGGGGTTCTGAATATGCGGATACTGGAAGTATTGGTATCCAACATAACGCTTACTACAATAGTGGTTGGAAATATATAGCAAGTTCGCAATCGGTTTTGCAATTACAGTTAATCCCGGGAACGGGTTATCTTTTTAATACCGCCCCCTCCGGCACAGCAGGTAACGCCATCTCATTCACCCAAGCAATGACGCTGGATAACAGCGGGAATTTGTTGGTGGGGACTACAACAGCAGCAGGGAAAATCAGCATTGGCGGCTCTGGTGCAAATAGGCTTTCAGCGACCGGATCAACTGGAACTTTCTATTTAGGGTATGACGGGGCAAACGATGGCTTACAAATTGCGTCTAACACTTATATAAAGTTTCAAAGTGGTTCAAGCTACGGTGAAGCCGCCCGTATAGACTCCAGCGGCAACCTTGGTATTGGGACAACTTCGCCTTCTAGCAAGCTGGATGTTACAAGAGGCGCATCAGACGGTGCTATTTCTCAGTTTACGGGTAATGGCACAAACTACAACAGAATTACGGTTAGCAATACATCTGGCACAGCAATAACAGCTTATGTGCAAGCTGACCCTGGTGGTGGCTCTATTGTAAAAATGGGTTCATTAACAAATCACCCGCTTGTTTTTGCAACAAACGATACAGAACGTGCCCGTATAGACACCAGCGGGAATTTGCTAATCGGGACTACGAGCGTTACAAATTCGCCCTCTCAAGGTGTACAACTTGCAAATGGCTCTAGCATTGGCGGTGTTTTTGTTGGGCATGCAAGCGGAACGGCTACTGGTAATTACTTTGCGACCTTTTCATATAACTCAGGAATAATTGGCTCTATTACGCAAAACGGTAATAGCCAAGTTTTATACAACATTTCTTCTGACCAACGTCTTAAAAACGACCTTGGTGTAGTTAAATCAACCAATGTAATTGCTGATACAATTGTCCACGATTTTACATGGAAGTCGGATGGTTCACAATCAAGAGGTGTATTTGCACAAGAAGCTGCAAAAGTTATACCTGATGCTGTTAAAGTTGGTGATGATGGTGAAGAAGTTACTGATACTTGGGCTGTAGACTACTCCAAATACGTACCAGATTTGATTGTTTATTGTCAACAACTATCAGCACAAGTAACAGAACTTCAAGCAAAACTCAAAGCTGCTGGTGTAGCAGGTTTCTAATAATATTGTAGGAAATTAATAAATGTCACAACAATTAATATCGGCAAATGAATTAAATTCTACAAGTAAACCAACATTTGCTGGTCTTTATACGACCGGATCCATAAGTATTGGTGTCAGTAGTACTTCCGGTCAATTCCAAATTGGTAACACTTCACCCTTGTTGGTTGATAGTAATAACAACCTTTTGCTTGGCACAACGACATCACCAACAATAAACTCAGCCAACGGCTCTGCAAGCATTAACGGCACTGGTTTGTATGGGTTTAATTACACCAACGTAAACCAAAGCACTGGTTTTGTTGTAAATAATTCCACATATTATTCTTCTGTTGTTGTTAACCCAACTCAAACTTTTACCGGCGCCAGTTCATTAGCTAATGTTGGTTTTGTTTCTGTTCCAACAATCATTGCAACAGCAACAGTCGGATCCACTCAATCATCAGCTTATGGTGGTTTTTTTGCTCCGTCTATTACATCTAGCACATCAACGGCATATGTGAGTTTGAATGGTATAACAGTACAAGCACTCAGAACAACTCCAAATGATAATTCTACAAATTCTAGCTCATACGCTAATGCAATTACTGGCAGTGCGGGGCATGGGGCTTATTTACCTAGTACATCATCTAGTAATATAGCAACAGGCATAACGGGACAAATTATTAATTATTCCGGAACTATTGGTACAGCGATTGGCATTAGATCCTCTTTTCAGTTTGGCAATTCTTCATCTTCACAAACCAACACCACTACATCAGCAAGTTTATTTGCAAGTATTGGTTTTACTGTAGGCGCCGCAACAGGCGCAACATCTACTGTTACAACAGGTTATGGCATCAATATCCCCGGCCCAACGGTAGCCGCTACAGGGACAATGGGTACATACTACGGCTTGTATCTTGGTGCAGCGACTGTCACAGGTACTCTGACAACCCGCTATGGTATCTACCAAGCAGACACAGCGGCAACCAATGTAATTCAAGGTACTGTTGGTATTGGTACAAGCAGTCCTTCTTATACGTTGGATGTTCAATCAAGTGCTGCACTTGGTTTTAATTTACGTTCTGTTGGTTCTGGAACGGCTATTTACCAAGCGTTTTATCAAGCTGGTGGTTTGGCTGCGTATCTTGGTGTTGAGAACTCATCTGGCGCTGGCATTTTGGGAACTGGTGCTGCATACGCAACCTGTTTGACAACGCTATTTTCTTCTCCTTTGGCGTTTGGTACAAATGGCACAGAAAAGATGCGCCTCGACACCTCCGGCAACCTAGGACTAGGGGTTACGCCTAGTGCTTGGAGTCTTGGAAAAGCTGTTGAAGTTGGCAACACAGGTAATTCTATTTGGGGTGCTGCTGCCGGAAACTTTATTTTCCTTAGCAATGCTTACTACAACAGCGGTTATAAATATGCTGCAACAGGCACAGCTACTTACTACCAGCAGTATTCTGGGCAGCACCAATGGGCTATTGCAGCCTCCGGCACAGCAGGTAACGCCATCTCCTTTACCCAAGCAATGACGCTGGATAACAGCGGGAATTTGATGTTGGGAACAACCACTCAACAAGGACGACTCCATGTTTCGCAAAACGGTGTTGCGGCTCGATTCACACGAACAAACAACACTGACCAGTACATTGAAATCAATGGCGGTGATGGTGCAGGTGTTTCTACAATCAACGCCAACTACACAATGGCGCTGTCAACAGGTGGCACTGAACGTGCCCGTATAGACACCAGCGGGAATTTCTTGTTGGGGACTACGAGTTCAACAACCACGCCAGCTAGTGGTGTTCAATTGAACAACGGTTCTTCTATTGGTACTGTTGCTGTTGGTCATGCAAGCGGAACGGCTACTGGTAATTACTTTGCGACCTTTTCATATAACTCAGGAATAATTGGCTCCATCACTCAAAACGGCATTAGTGCTGTTTTGTACAACACATCATCCGACCAACGTCTTAAAAATGACCTTGGTGTAGTTAAATCAACCAATGTAATTGCAGATACTGTTATACATGATTTCACCTGGAAATCTGATGGTTCACAATCAAGAGGTGTATTTGCTCAAGAAGCCGCCAAGGTTTTACCCAATGCTGTTAAAGTTGGTGATGATGGTGAAGAAGTTACTGATACTTGGGCTGTAGACTACTCCAAGTATGTTCCAGACCTAATTGTTTATTGCCAAGAATTGTCTAAGAAAGTATCAGAACAGGCAGAGATGATTGCTGAACTTCAAGCTAAACTGGCATAATTACTCATAAATATCCGAACATAACAATAAGAATAAATCATGGCAATATCAGTAATACCATCAGCAGGTTTAGCTAATACACTTAGTTTTGTGGCCATTAATAGTCTACAACAAACAACTACACCCACCGACAACGACTCAACAGCCACATATAATTCTGGATTAATAGTTTACACACCATCAAATTCAAATTTACCAACAACTCAAGGCACAAGTTATGGTGTAGTTTCATCACCAAGCGCAAACCTAATAAATCAGTCCACAGGTTTTCAAAGCATTTACGGAACATACAATATTCCTTTTGTTAATGCATCATCAAACACTGGTGCGTACCCAAATTTATATGGAACAATTAATCAAGTAAGACGAAATAACCCAAACGATTATGCAAATTCGTCTTCAGTTATGGCTGGAACATATAATAACGTCGTGCATCAAACATCACTAGCAAACACAGCAGTAACAGCAACGATGTATGCAACTTACAATAATTTTAATATTGTAACAGGTGCAGCTATTAACACATATTCTACGTATTCATCATTCAATATAGGTGCGTCAGCAGGATATTCAGCAAATGTAACAAATTATTATGGAAATTATGTTGGAAGTCAAACTGTTGGTTCTTCATCAGGAAACACATCAACCATAACAAACTATTATGGTGTGTATTTGTCCACACCAACCGTCAATGCCACTGGTGCAATTACAAACAGATATGGCATTTACCAAGCAGATAGCTCAGCCAGAAATTATTTTGCAGGTTATTTGGGTATTGGTACAAGTAGTCCTTCTTATACGTTGGATGTCAATGGAACATTTATTGCTAGGGCGAATAGTAATTTTTATCAGCCAACTTCAAATACCAGTCTTGTACTCACTTACGAAACAAACAATCCTTCCAGCGTAAGAACCACACAAACTCAATTAAGTACGGGGGGTTTTTTCTGGAACAATGATGCTGGTAGTAATGGTTCTAATGATTACTTTGCTTGGCAAATTAATGGATTAGAACAAATACGCCTGACTGGCACAGGTCTGGGTATTGGGACAAGTTCGCCTTCTTCTGCCCTGTATGTAAAACGCACTTCCGGCAATTCAGGAATTTACACAGATTACAACGGTACAAACGTAGGAAGACTTGAAGCAGCTTCTAACGGCAATTTGTATATGGGACTTACAACTGGCGGTGGAATTGTTAGTTTAGGTGTTACATCCAATGCTAACGCAGTAGTTCTTGACTCCAGCGGGAATTTGTTGGTGGGGCAGACATCAAAAAGTCAAACTACTGTTGGTGCTTATTTAGCAAGCGATGGGTCAACTTCATCTTGTATGTCTGCAAGTACAAGCGGGACAACCACTTGGAACACATATTCAACAGGTGCTGGTGCTTTCCGATTCTATGTTGATATGGGCGGAACAATTCACGCCACTAGCAGCGTCATTACCGCTATTTCTGACCAGCGTCTTAAAGAAAATGTGCGTGACATTGACACAGGCCTTGACGCAATCATGGCGCTCAAACCTCGCCGTTTTGATTGGAAAGAAGGCAAAGGCCAAGACAAGAAAAACGCCGCTGGTTTTATTGCTCAAGAATTTGAAACGGTTTTCCCTGAGTGTGTAAGCACATCAAAAGCTGGTGATGATGGTATTGAATACAAAAACATCAATCATGAGACATTGATTCCAACGCTTGTCAAAGCAATCCAAGAACTCAAAGCAGAATTAGATATTGTCAAAACAGAACTAGCGGCACTGAAATCCTAATAGATAAATAGATAATACATAGTTAAGAGGATAAGCCATGGCTGGATATCAGGACATTTTTCTAAATCAAGGTGAAACATTTCTGACCACCGTCACATTGGATGACGACTATGGCAATCCTTATAATCTAAATTACTTCAGTGTTGCAAGCCAAGCAAAGACCAGTTACTATACTGCAAACGTTGCAATCACTTTTAATTCTTCTGTATATGATGCAAACAATGGTATCATACAACTTCAGTTAGATGCAAATACAACATCTAATATTGCACCAGGAAATTATGTTTATGACGTTTTCATTCAACAAGCAAACACTGCTCTGGTGACTAAAGTATTAGAAGGTAGAATCTTTGTTAATCCTGGTGTAACAAACATCTCTAACATAAGATTTGAATAATGGCAGTAAAAGTAAATCCAGTCAACACGATTAGTGTTCGTGTAAATCAGGGAACACAGATAACCGTACCATCAACTTCACAGTTTGTTGGTGCAGCTAATGTTACCGCTCAGGTTGAACAAGCTTTGGCAGAAGCCAATCTTGCACTTTACATTGCAAATACAACGGCAAATCTTGTATCGTCTGTTGCAAATACCGCAAATAGTGGTTTTATTGAGGCCAATTCTGCATACGCACAGGCCAATTCTGCTTCTTTATATGCTAATGGTGCTTTTGCTGAAGCAAACTCTGGTTACAACCAAGCAAATTCTGCGGCACAGTATGCAAATGCTGCGTTCATACAGGCCAATGCAGCATTCTTGGCAGCAAATACACCAATCTATGAAGCTAACTCCGCCGCTTTATATGCTAATGGTGCTTTTGACCAGGCTAATGCTGCATTCTTACAGGCTAATGGTGCATTTACAAAATCTAATTCAGCATATCAATCACAGAATACCACTGGTTCTTATGCAAATTCTGCATTCTCTGCGGCCAATGCTGCATTCTTTTATGCAAATACACAGGTAGCATATCTTACTGGTGTTAATCTAACACAGAATGCATTTATATCGGCTTCATTCCTACAAGCAAACTCTGGTTACCTACAAGCAAACTCGGCATATGCACAGGCAAATTCGGCAAGTTTATATGCAAATGGTGCATTCTTAGAAGCCAATTCCTCATATCTAAATGCAAACTATGCATTCTATGCGGCAAACTCAGCATCTTTATATGCTAATGGTGCATTCCAACAGGCAAATGCTGCATATGCTTATGCCAATAACCAAGTATTTTTGATTTATGGTATTGATTTAACACAGAACACCAACATTCAAGCGGCAGCAACATATGCTAACGGTGCTTTTGTGCAGGCTAATGCTGCATATGGTCAAGCCAATACTGCTAACACTTTTGCATTAAGTGCTGGTGCATATGCAAATGCGGCTTTTGTTGAGGCAAACTCAGCATACCAATCTCAGAATGTGACTGGAACTTATGCTAATGCTGCTTATGCACAGGCTAATAGTGCTTCTCTATACGCCAATGGTGCTTTTGTCCAGGCTAATGCGGCATTCTTGTATGCAAACAACCAAGTCATATTGCTTTCTGGTGTGGAATTATCACAGAATGCAAATATTATTTCTTCTGCCACATATGCTAACGGTGCATTTATTCAGGCTAATGCAGCATTTAATTATGCTAACTTAACAAACATTTATTCTAACAATTCATATGCTTTTGCTAACGCAGCATTCTTGCAGGCAAACTCAGCATATGCTCAAGCGAATAGTGCAAGTCTATATGCTAATGGTGCTTTCGCTGAAGCTAATGCTTCTTATGCTCAGGCAAATTCAGCATCCCTATATGCAAACGGTGCTTTCGTTCAAGCCAATAGTGCTTATTCATATGCGAATGCTCAAGTAATTCTAATTGCTGGCGTAGATGCATCTCAGAATGCTAATATTATCTCATCAGCAACATACGCCAATGGTGCTTTTGTACAATCCAATGCTGCATTCTTACAAGCAAATGGTGCTTTTGTTCAAGCCAATGGTGCTTTTGTAGAAGCTAACTCGGCCTATGCTTACGCTAATGCTCAGGTAATACTGATTGCTGGTGTTGATGCAAGTCAAAATGCTAATATTATTTCTTCAGCAACATACGCTAATGGTGCTTTCGTTGAGGCAAATAGTGCGTATGCACAAGCAAACGGTGCCAGTCTGTATGCTAACGGTGCATTCCAGGAAGCAAATGCCGCATATGCACAGGCAAACAGTGCTTCATTATATGCTAATGGTGCATTCACAGAAGCCAATTCAGCGTTCTCATATGCTAATGCTCAAGTTATTTTAATTGCTGGTATTGATGCATCACAAAATGCTAACATAATCTCATCAGCAACATATGCAAATGGCGCATTCATTGAGGCTAATGCTGCATTCTTGCAAGCAAATTCTAGTTATGCACAGGCAAACAGTGCTTCTTTATATGCTAATGCTGCATTTGCTGAAGCCAATAGTGCATATGCTCAGGCAAATTCGGCAAGTTTATATGCAAATGGTGCTTTTGTTGAAGCCAATAGTGCATATAACCAAGCAAATTCTGCATCTCTATATGCAAACGGTGCTTTTACCGAAGCCAATTCAGCATATCAATCACAAAATACAACCGGCATATATGCCAACTCTGCTTTTGCGGCAGCAAATTCGGCAAGTTTATATGCTAACGGTGCATTCTTGGAAGCAAATGCTTCTTATGCACAAGCAAACTCCGCTTCATTGTATGCTAACGGTGCTTTCGTAGAAGCCAATTCTTCATATTTGGCCGCTAATAGTGCTTCACTATATGCCAACGGTGCTTTTACCGACGCTAACGCAGCATTCTTGCAAGCAAACGGTGCATTCGTACAAGCCAATGCATCTTACCAGTCACAAAATACAACAGGTTCATACGCAAATTCAGCATTTGCTGCGGCTAATTCTGCTTCACTATATGCTAACGGTGCATTCACTAAAGCCAATTCAGCATATCAATCACAAAATACAACTGGCATCTATGCAAATAGTGCATTTGCGGCAGCCAATAGTGCTTCACTATATGCTAATGGTGCTTTTGTGGAAGCAAATGCCGCTTATGCTTTTGCAAATACCAGATTCTCATCTTCTGGTGGTACAGTTTCAGGCAATGTTTCTATTGTCGGTGACTTGTCTGTTACAGGTAACATTACAATTACTGGTAACGTAATAAACCAAACCATCACAGGTAATTCTGGTCAATTCTTTGGCAACACATATGGTGCGGGTGCTTTGTATGCCGGTGTTGCAACAGGTTATAACTTTGAACAAAATACTATCTTCCAAGCAACCGGAAATGATAACAATTATTCACAAATAAACATACAAAATATTAATCCTGGAAATAATGCTTCTGCTGATTATGTTGCAACACCGGACAATGGTACTACCAATGATACCTATATTGATATGGGCATTACCAGTTCAACATATAACCAACCAGGTTATGGGTTAACTGGACCAAATGATGGATTTTTGTATGTTTACGGCAACACATATACTGGTGGTGGTAACCTAGTATTAAGTACCTATACACCAAAAGATATTATCTTCTCTCAAAATGGTGGAGATACATCAAATGAAGTTGCTCGTTTCCAATATAATGTTGGTTTTGTATTAAAGAGTAATGGTGTAACTTTTGCTGATGGTACACTACAAAATACTGCGGCAGCTTCCTTTGCATATAGTAATGCTTCTTTCTTACAAGCAAATAGTTCATATGCACAGGCTAATGGTGCAAGTCTATATGCAAACGGTGCTTTCGTAGAAGCAAATGCTGCATTCTTACAGGCAAACGGTGCTTTCATTGAGGCAAATGCGGCATATCAATCTCAAAACACCACAGGAACTTATGCAAATGCGGCATATGCTCAAGCCAATAGTGCTTCACTATATGCTAATGGTGCTTTTGTTCAGGCAAATGCAGCATTCCTACAATCTAATGGTGCATTTGTAAAAGCAAATTCTGCATACGAGTCACAGAATACCACTGGTGTTTATGCTAACTCTGCTTTTGCAGTTGCTAACTCAGCATCACTATACGCTAATAGTGCTTTTACAGAAGCAAACGCAAGTTATAATCAAGCAAACTCAGCATCTTTATATGCTAATGGTGCGTTCATACAGGCAAATGCGGCATATCAATCTCAAAACACCACAGGAACTTATGCAAATGCCGCTTACGCACAAGCAAACTCAGCAAGCCTTTATGCTAACGGTGCTTTTGTACAGGCTAATGCTGCATTTTTACAAGCAAATGGTGCGTTTGTTCAATCTAATTCAGCATTCTTGCAGGCAAATTCTGCATATGCATCTCAAAATGTAACCGGCACTTATGCAAATAGTGCATTTGGTGTTGCAAACTCTGCTTCGCTGTATGCTAATGGTGCTTTTGCTGAGGCTAATGCTTCCTATCAGTCACAAAACACCACTGGTGTATATGCTAACTCAGCGTTTGCAGTAGCCAATTCAGCATCTTTATATGCTAATGGTGCTTTTGTAGAAGCAAATTCTAGTTATAATCAAGCAAACTCAGCATCTTTATACGCTAATGGTGCTTTCGTTCAAGCAAATGCATCATTTAATTATGCCAACACACAAGTAACATTGATTGCTGGTGTTGATGCATCTCAAAATGCTAATATTATCTCATCTGCGACTTATGCTAACGGTGCTTTTGTAGAAGCCAATGCAGCATTCTTGCAAGCAAACTCAGCATATGCTCAAGCGAATAGTGCAAGTTTATATGCCAACGGTGCTTTCATTGAAGCCAATAGTGCATTTAACTATGCAAACACACAAGTTGGTCTAATTGCTGGTGTTGATGCATCACAAAACTCAAATATTTTAGCGGCATCAACCTATGCAAATGGTGCTTTTGTTCAAGCAAATGCAGTCTATAATTTTGCAAATAATATACCAGCAAACACAGCATCTGCGGCATCATATGCAAACTCAGCATTCTTAGAAGCAAATGCAGCTTATGCACAAGCAAACTCTGCTTCGTTGTATGCTAACGGTGCTTTTGTGGAAGCTAACGCAGCTTTCAATTATGCCAATACACAGGTTGGATTAATTGCTGGTGTAGATGCAACACAAAACAGTAATATTACTGCCGCATCAACATATGCAAACGGTGCTTTTGTTCAAGCAAATGCGGCATTCATAGTTGCAAATACACCAAGTTTTGTTGCTAACTCTGCCGCTTTGTATGCCAACGGTGCTTTTATACAGGCTAATGCTGCATTTACACAAGCAAATTTGGCAAACAATGAAGCAGTTACAGCAGGTAACTACGCAAATTCAGCATTCTTACAAGCCAATTCTGCTTACAATTATGCTAATACACAAATTACATTCTTGTATGGCATTGAGTTAACCCAAAATACAAACATACAGGCAGCATCAATTTATGCTAATGGTGCTTTTGTACAGGCTAATGCTGCTTATGGACAAGCCAATACAGCAAACATATCTGCACTAGCGGCATTCTTACAAGCGAACTCGGCTTATGCATCTCAAAATGCTTCTGGCTCATATGCTAATTCAGCATACGCTCAAGCCAACCTTGCATACAATAATTCTGGTACAACTGGTAATTATGCAAACTCTGCATTCTTACAAGCTAATTTAGCATACTCACTATCAAATACATCACTACAAAGAACTGGTGGTGTGATGACAGGAAGTATCCAGTTTACTGGTTCTTCAAATGTATTCGTTACACAAAGTTCATTGACACAAGACGTTGCAAATACATCAGCACACTTGTATGCACTAGGATTGTTTTCGTCAAATACTGACCAATCAGTTCAAATTGCTGCACAAAACTTTGCAAACACATCAAATGCTTCTACTGACCTTGCACTGTATAATAACATAGGTACAGATACAACCAATTACATTGACATGGGTATCACAAGTATCGGATACAATGTAATTACAAATGGTTTCACTGTTGCTTATCCTGGTGATGGTTATGTTTATACCAATGCCGCAAACTTAGTATACGGTACTTTCTCACCTAATACCAATGTTAAGTTGTTTGTCGGTGGCTATCAAGCAAATAATACTTCTGTAGTATTCAATTCACCAAATACAAAATCCATATCAAATTCCACAGGAACTATGGTTGTTAAGGGTGATATTGCATCTACAGGTAATGTGAACTCATCAATACAGATTGCAACTTCACAATACATTTTCCCAGATTCAACATCAATCACAGGAACAAGTAGTTCAGTTTCATCAAATTCATCAACAACATTAGCAACATCTAATGCGGTTTACATAGCGGTATCTACAGCATTAGCGTATTCTATTGCTCTAGGATAAATAGAGCATAAGGAGATATACTCATGTCGGGACCAATTTTAACAAGAGAAGACTTTACAAACTACTGTTTAAGAAGACTTGGTGCACCCGTGATTCAAATCAATGTGGATCCAGACCAAGTTTCGGACCGTATTGATGATGCTATTCAATACTGGCAAGATTACCACTTTGATGGTGCACAAAAGTTCTATTGGATCCATTATGTAACATCGGATGATATTGCAAATCAATATTTGGATGCATCTCAAGCCACAGACCAAGATGGTAACACAGTAAATATTCTTGGTATTACTCGTATTTTCCCATTGACCGATTCTCAGGCAACCATCAACATGTTTGACTTGAGATACCAATTGCGTCTAAATGAATTATATGACTTCACCTCTGCGTCCTACATCAATTACACACTAACTCAACAACACTTGCGTTCTTTGGAACTCCAGTTTACTGGTGAAGTTCCTATTCGTTGGGTGCGTAATATGCAAAGATTGTATATTGATTGGGCATGGGGTCAAGGTTATGAAGTTAATGTAGGTCAAGTTGTCGTATCAGAATGTTATGGTGCAATTGATCCAAACACTTATCCAAATGTATGGAATGACCGTTGGTTAAAGCAATACGCAACAGCCCTAATTAAGAAAAATTGGGGAGAAAATATGTCCAAATTTGGAGGCATCCAATTGCCTGGTGGTGTTGTATTAAATGGTAAAGAAACAGTACAGGCCGCTGTGGAAGAAATTAGATTGTTAGAATCTGAAATGATTGAAAACTACGGGGGGCCCCTTGAATGGTTCCTTAATTAATACAACATTCTAATGGTCTATTGTCTTTAAGTTATAAATAGAGATATAACAAGGAGACACGAATGAAAATATACTGTATAGAAAATAAACTAGATGGTAAAAAATATGTTGGATTTACTAAAGGAACAATAGAAAGAAGATATAAATCACATAAAGATATTGCAAGGAGTGAAAAATCAAAAAAACACCATATACATAAAGCAATGTCACTATATGGCATAAACAATTTTATATGTTATGAAATAGATTCAGCAAATACTTATGAAGAATTGTGTGAAAAAGAAAAAGAGTGGATTAAAAAATTAGATACTAAAAATAATGGTTATAATGAAACTTTAGGTGGTGACGGTGGTTTGGGTTGTAAACATACAGAAGAAACAAAAAAACTATTATCAGAATTGAGTAAAAAACAATGGTCTGAATTTACTGAAGATAGAAAAAAAGAATTAATAGACAAATTTAATGCAACAAAAATAGGTAACAAACATGCATTAGGTAAAACTTGGACACTATCCGAAGAATCTAAAAAAAATGTAAGCGAATCTAAAAAAGGTTTCAAACACACCGATGAAACAAAAAGAAAACTCAGTGAAAAAGCAAAATTACGAACAGGTAGAAAAAATTCACCAGAAACGATAGAAAAAATGAGAATTGCAGCAAAAAACAGAATAAGAAAGGTAGGAACCTAAAATTGCTACCTCTCAATATTTTAATAATTATAATGCTAAGTATGATGAGCAACGCTTAGTAGAAGACCTCATAACTGAATCAATTCAGATTATGGGATTTCAGGCATACTATCTACCGAATAATAATAGTCAAGCCAGAGATTTAATCTATGGTGAAGATCCGGTTAAAAAATTCAATACAGCATTTCCATTAGAAATGTATCTTTCTTCTGCAAATGATTACATGGGTGAAAAAGAAATGTTCACCAAATTTGGTTTGGAAATTCGTAACCAAGTCACTGTGATTGTTTCTAAAAGAGCATTCTCACAAAGAGTACCACAAAACACTTTTACAAGACCCCGTGAAGGTGATTTGATATATGTTCCATTTCTAAATGGTACTGGTGAACTATATGAAATAAAATTCACAAATCAAAACAAAGATTTCTTTATGTTAGGTCGTAGAGTTCCTTACTACTATGAATTGGAACTTGAGAAATTCAAATACTCACAGGAAACTATTACTACTGGTATTCCTGATATTGATTCTGTTGTTACAGATTCTGCTTATACTTTGACATTAAACACTGGTGCTGGTACAGGTTCATATACAACAACAGAAATTGTTTACCAGTCACCAGATTCAACATTAAACAATGCAACCTCATATGGTACAGTTCAATCATGGACACCACACACAAACACATTGACAGTAACAAACATCTTTGGTGAATTTACTGATGGTGAAATTATGATTGGTATGTCAAGTAATGCACAATTTGTGTTACAAACATTTGATCCGTTATTTGAGCCAGCAAGAAAAGAATCGTATGATAATGAGGTTACGGTTACAACTGCACAACCATATATCAATACATCAGAAAATAATCCGATTGGTGGTCTATAATGGCAGATACAACCTACAATAGAATGATTCGTAAACTGACGGTTGCATTTGGTGACCTGTTCAGTAACATTACATTGGTTCGCTATAATCCGGATGAATCTGAACAAGAAAGATTTATTGTTCCTCTTGATTATGCGGCAAAAGAATTATATGTTCAACGTCTTTCTTTTGATCCAAACTTGGATAAAAAAATTCAAATGACTTTGCCTCGCATGTCATATGAAATGAATGGTATTGATTACGATGCATCTAGAAAACAAATAACAAACATCAAAAACTTTGCGTCAAGTGGTCAAAATATCATTTCGCAATACATGCCAGTACCATACAACTTTGATTTTTCACTCTATTTGTATGTGAGAAACATTGAAGATGGTAATCAAATCATTGAACACATTCTACCATTCTTTGCACCAGATTACACAATCAAAGTGAACATGATTCCAGAAATGGGTATCGTCAAAGAAGTACCAATTATATTGAACAATGTCAGATATGATGTAACTTATGAGGGTGACCGTGATTCAGATACCAGAATGGTTATTTGGACACTTAACTTCACAGTTAAAGGTTTCATCTTTGGTGCAAATTCAACAACTGGCTTGATTAAAACATCTATTACAAACATACACAATAATCTTGCACAGGGCAATAACATTGTTTTCAATGTGAATACCGGTGGACTAGGTAACTATCAAATTAATGAAAGAGTTTACCAAGGACCAACATCAGAATTGGCCACAGCCACAGCACAAGTAGTATCTTGGAGTAGTAATAACAAACAATTGATTGTCAATAATGCACAAGGTAATTTTGTTTCCAATACAAATCTAGTTGGTATAAATTCTGGTGCAGTTTGGTCTTTCAATTCATACAGTATTCAACCAGAAAAATACGCAAATATAACTATTACTCCTAACCCAAGTAACGCTAACGCAACATCAAATTATACATATACCACCGTAATAACTGAATATACCAATGTCTAACTTTGAAAAGAACATGGAAGAAATCTTTGATGTTTCTTCCACACCAACACCAGTGGTGCCTGTTGTAAAAAAACAACAGTTACCTGCAACAGTAGATAAAGAAAATCTTGAAGAAGATTTAGCTGATGCATATGAACAGACAAAAGCAAATCTACAAGACTTGATTGACCAGGGTAAAGATGCAATGTCAGAGATTCTACAGATTGCAAAAGACGGTCAACATCCAAGAGCATTTGAAGTATATGGTACTCTACTTAAAAATGTGGTAGATGCAAACAAAGAATTGCTTGCAGTTCAAAAACAAATGCGTGAGATGGATAAAAAGAATCAAGCAAGCACCACAAATATAGATAAGGCAGCGTTCTTTGTCGGCTCAACATCCGAGTTGAATAAACTCATTAAGGGTATGAATGAGTGATAATAAAGACAGTTACCGTGACAATCCTCTCTTGAAGAAGGTGGGCATACAGATAAAATACACTCAAGAACAAGTTGAGGAGTATTTGAAGTGTGCAAAAGATCCGGTTTACTTTGCAGAACACTATATTAAGATTGTCAACGTTGACCGTGGTTTGATGCCATTTGAAATGTGGGACTTTCAGAAGGACATGATTCGTCTGTTCCACAAGAATCGTTTTGCTATCACTAAATGTCCTCGCCAGGTTGGTAAAACCACCACCTCCGTTGCATATCTTCTTTGGTTGACACTATTCAACGACACACAAAACGTAGCCGTTCTGGCCAACAAGGGTTCTCTTGCACGAGACATTCTGGCAAAGTACCAACTTGCTTATGAAAACTTACCAATGTGGTTGCAACAAGGTGTTGTAATCTGGAACAAAGGTAACGTGGAACTTGAAAATGGTTCTAAGATTCGTGCCGACTCAACATCTTCTGCTGCAATCCGAGGTGGTTCTTTTAACTGTGTATTCTTGGACGAGTTTGCTTTCGTTCCACCAAACATTGCACATGAATTCTTTAACTCTGTTTACCCTGTAATTTCATCAGGTAAAACGACAAAGATTATTATTGTGTCTACCCCGAACGGTATGAATCTATTCTACAAGATGTGGATGGATGCAATTGGTAAGAAAAGTGGTTATCAACCATTTGAAATTCACTGGTCAATGGTACCAGGTCGTGATGAGGCATGGAAAGAAGAAACAATTCGTAACACTTCTGAAGAACAATTCAGACAAGAGTTTGAATGTGAGTTCTTGGGTTCTACCAACACACTTATCTCTGGTCAGAAACTTGCACAAATGGCTTATTTGGATCCAATTGCCAAGCACGATAAGGTCAATGTATATGAAATGCCCATCAAAGAAGATGGTGAAACACACAAAACAGACCACCTATATGCCATCTGTGTTGACGTTTCAGAGGGCAAGAACATGGACTCGTCTGCGTTTGTTGTCATGGACATATCAGCAATGCCATACAAAATGGTTGCAACATACCACAGTTCGTCAATCCATCCTGTATTGTTCCCAACTGTAATCTACAATACCGCAAGGTTGTTCAATGATGCATATGTGTTGGTTGAAATTAACAACACACCACAGGTTGCAGATATTCTACATAATGAACTAGAGTATGAAAATCTATGGAAAGTATTTACAGGTAACAAGAAACCACAACAACTGTCTGCTGGCTTTGCAAGAGGTGTACAGTTAGGTTTAAAAATGTCACCTCAAGTGAAACGTATAGGTTGCGCTAACTTGAAGATGTTGGTTGAGGGTGACAAGATGGTCATCAATGACTTTGATGTTATCTCTGAATTGACCACTTTTGTACAAGACAAAAACTCATTTGCTGCGGAAGAAGGCTCAAATGATGACTTGGTGATGTGTTTGGTGACATTTGCATGGGCAACAACACAGAAATACTTCAAAGAAATCGTCAGCCATGACATTCGTAAACAGTTCCAAGTGGAACATATGAATCAAATTGATGATGAAACTCTACCAGAACCAATTATTGAGGATGGCTTAAATCATGGACTTGAATTGATGGACGGAGATTTATGGGATTCCACGGTAGGTGGAGATACCTATGGTTCTTTTATACGAGATATGATAAGAAATCTATAAAAATAGTGTTTCATAAATATTCAAATGGTATAAACTACCAAAAACAGAATAATTAAGGAGAAAAGA
>Ga0208378_1000182_pt1 | contig 23447 bp, 41 predicted proteins | sample CryBogCBE24Aug09_FD_184556 | JGI IMG/M metagenome (GOLD analysis project Ga0208378, IMG submission 184556) | Freshwater microbial communities from Crystal Bog, Wisconsin, USA - CBE24Aug09 (SPAdes) (version 2) | ecosystem: Environmental > Aquatic > Freshwater > Lake | place: Crystal Bog...
TCAGATAACCCATGTCGATCAATTGTCGAGCAGTGATCCGGTCAACGCATGCGGCAAAGTATGGTTTGTCCGTCTCATGAGACGGCACCGGCTTCCCGTCCGGCCACTGCCCGAAGATGTAACCGGTGTTCATCCTGTATGGCGTTGCCGACATGCCGACGACGCGCAAATTCGGGTTTTGCTCGCGCATATTGTCGATGATGGATTTGATTGTCGGCGTGATGCCGTGGCACTCGTCGACGACGACCACAGCAAATTGGCTGCCGAATTTTTTGATTCGGTTGTGCACAGTCACCGGCGTCCCGAAGACGACCGGATGCCGCAACGACTTTGATCCGGCGCTTGCAGAAAAAATTGAGAATTTGTTGCCGGTCGCAGCATATTTCTCGCTGTTCTGGATCACTAGCTCGGCGCTCGGCGCGAGGCATAGGACGTGTTTGCCGCCTGATATGCGGTGAATAGTGTTGGCAACTTCCGCAATAATATGGCTCTTGCCTGCGCCGGTCGCAGCCTCGATCAAGCACGGCTCGCGCGTCTTCTTGATCCAGTCGATGATCGCGTCATGCGCTTTCTGTTGGTATGGTCTAAGCATCATTGCCCTACAAAAATTGTTTCTGTTGGGGATTCGTCAAACAGATACCAGCAAGCATTGTCCTTGCCGAGTGTCTTGCCAAACCATTTGACGCGACCGACGGCCACGATCTTGTGGCACCGGCTCAGATACGGGATCGCCTGTTTTGTATGCATCCAATCTGCGTCAAACAGCAGCCATGTCGGCCCCCAAAAAAATGAACGCTCAATGATCTGGTGCAATACTTCCCGACCCCAAGGTGGGTTTGTAATGACAACGTCAGCACGTTTCATGTCGTCCTTATTAAGAAATACGGCATCGGCCTGCTCGACGATCTTGTGTTGCGGATCGACGTCATACGCGGCAACGCACTTGTGACCGTGCTTGCTCAATATCTTGATCAAGGCACCATTACCGGCGCACGGCTCGGCAAAGTAAGACTTTGGTTTGAGGTGTTTCAGAAGAGGCAGGACCGCTTCCTCTGGCGTCTCATAAAGATCAAGCCTTTGCCGCTTGAAACTACTGCGCTTGCCCATCTAAATATTTCCCTGCATTCGGCATTTCACGTTCAATTAAATATTGCTCATAAAACATTCTGAGAGGCTTATAGATTGTATCCATATAACCCTTGTCAAATTTCACGATCTCAAGCTCGTCGCCGTTTGGTGCCCACTGATAGAAATAGCAGACGCTCCTGTTGGTCACATAAAGTTGGACCTGCATCTGAGCATAATAGTGCGGCTGCATCTTTGCCGTCTTGAAAACAGGCTTGGGGCTGTTTCGCAATCCAAACGGACACTTGACTTCAACAAGCCCGGTTGCACCCACAAGACCGTCCGGGCTCGCGCCCAGCCAGTCCTCGTATTCATAGAAACCGCACTTCTCAACCGTAACGCCGGTGCTCATTTCAAATTGGCTAATCGCACCAGCCTCATGAGCAACACCCCAATCAGTCGCAAAACTTCCAATAAATTCTCTAGGTGCGCCGTGCCAGTCGCGCACCATGCGGCGCATGGTATCTTTCTCATTTGAAAACGGCGACAGATTAAGGATCGCGCCGACAGCCGATCCCGTGACGCGGCCCTTGCGAGCCTTGAACCATTCTTCGCTACGCTGTTCCATTGGTCTCTCACAAAAGTGGGGACGGCCTTGCGACCGCCCCCGTCCCTTCTAGCCCCTTAGAAGGGTACTTCATCGTCGAGCTGCACAGGCTCTGCCTTCTTGGCCGGTGCCGGTGCGCCTGACTTCGGCGAAATGGCGGCAATCCAATTGCCGGTCATCTTGCCGTTGTTGCCTTCCATTTCATAGGTCATGACCTTGATTTGCATCTGCTTGCCAGCGACCGTAGAAAGCAATGCGTCGGACATAGGCTTGCCGCTTGAGAACATCTTGCCACCGGCATTGCTGTCGATCACAAACAACATCTTCTTCGCCTTGTCCTTCTTGACCGCCGCATCTTTTGCGCGGGGGTCATCGTCGAGACACCAGAGCTTCTGAAACACCTTGCGGTTTTTATATTCAGACGGGGCGACGACCGACCAGCGGATATTGATGAACTGCAAACCATCACGGTTCGTCTCAATGTTCGCCTGCTCGATATAGGCAGTGCAGGTTGTATCGTTCGGGATCGGCTCAATTGAACCGCCCTCGATCTCATACTTACTGCCTACCTTGGCAATGTCATCGCCGTCTGACAAATCCCAAGTGAAACTCATTGGGCCTTCTCCTTCTTCTTAACATTCAATGCTGGGATGAAATCTGCCAAAGGATTTGTCCCTGGCTGAACCGTGATCGGCTCACTGATGCCGAAGCGGTTCTTTGAGACATTGGCGGCGGTTGCATAAGTGATCAGGACGCGAGTGCCGTCCGAGATCGCCTTCTTCCGTTCGCCTTCCCCAGTAGTAAAGGTTTCAAGTTTCAGGAACCCGACAACATCGACGTCATCGACGTAGGGAGGCATGCTCTTGGCATGCAGACGCAATCCATATTTGGAAAACGAATCGTCATCTGGCGGGTTTTCCATGCCAATCTCAACGTGAGCGATGAACACGGTGTTCATGCCCCGCTTGTCGGCAAGAATGCCAGCCGCTTTCCGAAGGCGCTGATGCATGCCAAGGACGGCGTCACGGCCTGCGCCGTAGCCTCCCAGAGCCTGCTGGATGCCCCTCGGTTTCTTTGGGTCGGTGTCGACCACATACTGCGTGAACATGCGTTCAAGCGCCGTCACGCTGTCCACAACGAGCGTCTGATAATCATGAGGCTCGTTGATCAGTCCCTTGAGCTGCTCCCAAAGGTCTTCGGGAGTTCCCAAAACGGGAAACGCATCGGGGCGCATGCTTGAAGGAATAGCCTGCAGGCCATCTTCAGCACGAATCACGATGGGTTTGGGGAACGCGGCAGCCAGTGTGGTCTTACCCATACCGCTGTCGCCGCAGATCGTTACAATAACCGGACGATCAACCGGTTTGCTTACCATATCTAAAATGCCCATTGGCACACTCCTCTACTTCAACGGGGTTGACACTACAGACGGAGTTTCATATCGTCAAGTCCCAGTTTGAAAATATAAAAGGGGACTTCAGTGGACGACCATGGAATCATGACAATTGAGGAGGTTCGTCGGGCGCTCCAAGACCGCAGGCTGGTCGTTGTGGCGCACGAGACAAATCTCTCATATCCAACTGTGAAGGCCATCGCCGACGGCAAGGGCAGTCCAAAATACGAGACTGTGAAACTCCTTTCGGATTACCTGCGCGGCATCAAAAGAGACTAAAATGTCCAATTACCGGAATTTTTGGGAGGCCGGTTATCGCGTCTTTGGCCTTCACCCAATTACAAAACATAAGACTTGCGGCTGTGGTAACCCGAAATGCACGGCTGTCGGAAAACACCCGATTATCTCAAATTGGACCTCGGTGCCCTACTGGTCAGAAGATCAATTGGAGACGTTTGAAGAGGGCGGCCAATTTGATTCGGGCTACGGCGTCCTTGTCAAAGGCTTGCTCGTCATCGACGTCGATGCCCGCAATGGCGGTGTTGCGTCATATGAGCGCCTCGTGAATGACTTCCCGAAAATTTCCGCAGCAAATCTGATAGTTGAAACAGGCAGCGGAAGTGGTTCAAAACACTTGTATTTTAATCTGCCGGAAAACATCGCCCTGCGTGGAAATCTGCCGCAATACCCCGGCATCGACTTCAAATCGTCAGGCTTCGTGGTTGGGCCAGGATCGGCGCATATCAGCGGCAACAAGTATACGATCCTCTATGGATCGCCCGCCGACATCGACGAGGCCCCAGCCGAGTTGGTCGAGGCCCTCCGCAAGGAAGAGCGCCATCGGGCCACATATGAAGGCCGCACGGTCGACGTTTCTCACACCGATCTCGGGGACATGCTGTCCTATATCAACAACGAGGACCTCGACTATGAGGTCTGGATCAGGATCGGGATGTCGCTCCACCATGCGTCCGGCGGCGAGGCTTACGATCTCTGGAAGGCTTGGTCGGCCACCTCGTCAAAGCACAACGAGGCAGACATGCCCAAAAAGTGGCATAGCTTTGGCAAGAGCGCTAACCCCGTCACGCTCGGCACATTGGTCTACTACGCCCAGAAAGGCGGCTGGGAGTGGCCTGTGACGTTCGTGCCGAACGAGGCCCTTGAGACCTTTGAGCAAGACGACGACGAGATCGACCTGTCCGGCATCGACCTTCGCCGCCCGCCAGGCTTTGTGGGGCAGGTCGCTCAGTGGATTCACGATCAGTGCCCCTATGTCCGCGAGACAATCGCAATGGGCACCGCCCTGATCTCAATGGGCAACGTCGTGGGGCTCAAGTATCGCGATCCGATCCGGGACACGACGTCAAACCTGATCGGGTTTTGTGTGGCCGCTTCGGCCACCGGCAAGGAAAGCATCCTGCGTGGCGGCACCAAGGTCCTTGAGACGGTCGAGCTGCAACGCGCGGCATATGGCACGATCAAATCGGAGCAGGAAATCGTCCGCAATCTCGTCGAGCATCAGGCATCGTTCTACATGATCGACGAGGTGGGCTTCCTGCTTAAAAAGATCAAGTCAGCCCAAACCAAAGGCGGCGCATCCTATCTTGAAGCCATCATCGGCATCATCATGTCGATCTATTCAAAGGCCAGCGGCACCCTGCTGATCTCGGGCGACGTCAAGAAGGAAATCCGCAAGGCAATTCTTCAAGAGATCAACCAGATTGAGCGCCAACTTGAAGACGGTCCAAATCCCATTTTTGAAGCAAAGCGCGACCGGCTGGCCACATCGCTGGAACAGATCAATAGCGGGATCAAAAATCCGTTCCTGTCATTGATCGGCTACACCACAAACTCAAACTTTGATGATTCGGTCGACTACGAGAACGCCACAAACGGGTTCATTGGTCGGTCGCTTCTTTTCATTGAGACAAAGACCGTCCCGCAAGAGAAGCCGGACTTCAAGCCTCGTTCTATGCCAGACGCGATGGCCAACACGTTGAAGCAAATCTATATGGCTGGATCGTATGACGTCCTTGATCTTGGGCGCATTGAGAGCTCTGCCGATAAGATTGAAATCCCGACGACCGACGACGCTTTGGCTATGCTCAAAAAGACGAGCGCGGCTCTCCACAATCTTGCTGAGGATCAAGCCGAGAGGACGGGGCTGGAGGCTTTGTTCTTGCGCGGCAAGGAACTTGTGGCGAAGGTGTCATTCATCCTGGCCGTGCCGGAAGGCATCAGGACGGTCGAGCACGTCCGGTGGGCGTATGCGTTGGTTAAAAACGACGTTGAGACCAAGGCCCGCGTCGTGATCGGCAATGATCGGCAGAAGGATTCACCTGAAGACGCGATTGTGTCGCGCATTCAAAATTTGTTGGGTGACGATGGCGAAACGCTTGGCGTCCTGTTGAACCGTCTTCGGCCACACAAAAAAGAGAATGTTGAAAAAGTTCTCGACAAGCTCGTCGAGCGCGGTTTCGTCATCGTTGAGGAGAGCGTTCATCCTCGTCGCAGAACTGTTGTGAAACGCTATAAAAAGGCACGGAAATGACAATTGATCTTAATGAGCATATGAAAAAGAAAACGCAGCAGAAGCACATCAAGGCTTACGATGCCATGGCGAAGGCGATGGACGGCTTGACTGTCGGGACGATTTTGCACATCACGTCAGCGTTTGTGGCGCACTTGCTGTCACAAATGACGCCGGAGGGCCGCGCCGATGCCGCGATGCGGTTTTATACGATTATCGCATCGGATCAAAATGGGGATATGCCTCAGTGATTGAAGCAAACGATCAGCATGCCCGTTTCCTGAAGCGGTTGGACGCATCGCGCCCTTCCGTTTTTAAGGTTGCGGAGTGGCTGCATCGTCAGGGGTTCACGATAAAAGTCCCGAGCATTTCTTATGCAGACTATGCCAGTGAGCACTTGAAGCACGTCGACGAAGGTGATCTGTTTATAATAAGGCCGGACGATTCTGACTGGATGAGGGTTGAGGTCAAGCATGTCAGCCTTGAATTTGATGAAAGCGGCAAGTGGCCGTTTAAGACCGTCATCGTTTCAAATAAAAATGCAATTGACCGAGCCGACCCTTTGCCTGTAGCATATGTCCTTGTGAATAAATCCATGACTCATGGAGGAATTGTATATTCAAAGACAAAAAATGAATGGTCAGAAAAAAAGATTCTGGCGAAGAATACTGGGAACATAGAAACATTTTATGTTTGCAGTCCAAGCATATTGAAATTTGTAAAATTAGGAGAATGACAATGACCGACAATCCGCATTATGTGACGGTTGAAGAGTCTGAAGATAGACTTTGCCCAATTAAAAATAAAGATTGGAACGGGAAATATTGTTGTGTCGGACCAAGGTGCATGGTTTGGCGGTGGGCGGAACATTTCAGCATAGTGATGTCAAACGGGATTGTTACTCACAAAAACTCTGTGGGCTACAGCACAACCCACGGCTATTGCGGGATGGTGCGGCCATGAAATCTATTTATCGGTACTTCTTAAACCAACCCGGCATGGATAAGCCATTTGCTGTGTTCAGCACGATAATGCTTATTGGATTTATATTTCCAGCAGCCATCATTGTGTTTTTTATCTTATGGACATTCTTGCTTGAAATTATTTCAATGATCTTGTTTGGAATGACTTTTTGAAAGGGTGATGCGGCCATGAGTGTAGGACCAAGACCAGGTTATGACGGAGTGCTTGCGGTCATGAAGCGCCGTGTTGGGGTTATAGGTATCCGGAAACGAAAAAATCCGCCATAAGATTGGCAAATTTTGATGCTTGTTTTGAATGCGTTAACATCCCTGAAAAATAAGGAGAATTGAAATGGAAAAAGAAAAATTCATGACAAACTGGCAACCAATTGAAACTGCGCCAAAAGACGGAACGCACATTATCCTGCTCGTTGAAAACAAGGCCATAGAAGGATGGTATGAATACGATGAGTGGTATAAGGACCATAAATGGAACGTCGTGAAGCTGCCTATTCATGGTTGTGATTGTTGCTCGCTTGAAAACGACGATCCTACCGGCTGGACGCCATTACCGGAGCCGCAGAAATGACCATTGATGATAATATGTGGTTTATTTTATGTAACATCAGCATGAGCCCAGAAAAATCAGACATTTTGCAAAGATGGAAATATTATAAAGATGCTGAAGGGAACCATCAGCGTGAATTGTTGGGTCAGATGAAAATTACAATTGAAATATTACCATTACCGGAGCCGCCAAAATGATCATCAACCGCCGAGGATTTATCCAAGGGCTTGCAAGCCTCGTCGCAGCTCCAGCAGTCATCCGCGTGACGACAATCATGCCGGTCAAAGTTATGCCGCCGGAAGAGGTTCTCGTGATTGCACAACGCGTTGGTGGTATTAATCTTGCCGCAATCCGGGAACTTTTGTTGCCGGGGCTTCAAGCATTAAAAGAACGACACAATTTGCCGCCGATCAATTATTCATCGTTGTTGTTCCCAATTGTTGTTTCAGAAGGCCAATAAATGATAAATCGTCGAGGATTCATTCAAGGGCTTGCGAGCCTCGTCGCTGCACCGGCGGTGCTGCGTGTTGCGCCGATCATGCCGGTGAAGCCCGTGGCGCTGGTCGAGTATGACATTGCTTATGTTGAGATCAGCATGGGTTATAAAACTGCGCTGCTTCAGTCGTTTTCACGAACCAAAGAGATAGTAGCGGTGAGAATGATGGAAGACATACAAAATCGTTTGTTTGAGGGGTTTTTTCTGCCATGACTAAAATTGTTTACAAAACAAAAATCGTCGATGTCCCTGACAAAGGGCAAAAGATATTTAAGCGGCTTTCAAATCAATATAAAGGTCGACTTCTTTGGAATTGGTCGATATGGAACGATTCATATCTCAGCAATTTTTTGGACAACACGGTTATGAATTTTAATCCACCAAAAGCAATTAATCGCGAAATTCAATCGTGTTTTGTCCCGCGCAATGGGCGTCTTGCCGTGCAAATGGATTGGAAAGAGCCAAAGGGGAAGGATAAGTGATGACCATCAATGCTTTTGACGTTATGAAAAGAGTGCAGGGCAAACGATTCAAGCCTATTAACAATGCCAATTGCATGGTGAAAATCACTCATGTTCGTTCGCAATCTGAACAAGAGCGATGGCGCAAGAAGCAAGCGGTTGAAAAAACAATGCGCGGTCAGATTAATTGGGGAGAAGCAAAATGATCGAGATCGGACCAAACTTATCGCAGGCAATTGAAATGGTTTTTGTCATGCTTGGGCTTTTGGGGTTTGCGTTCTTTATGACGAGGATGTGAGAGATGATGGGGCATCGTGCAAAGTTGAAGGGTGGCGGCGAGTATGACGCCTTCAACCGTTACGCGCGTAAGCTCTATTGCTACCTTCACAACACCAAGGCTTTGAAGAAGATCAAACGCAAATTCTGGAAACGGCAGAGGAAGATCAACAATGTCAGCGGTCGGGATGAAATGTGAGTGCGGCGGGGCGTCAGCCGTGGTCGAGACCCGCAAGAGCTCAATAGCAAATGCCCTCCACCGGCGGCGGCAATGCCGGTCCTGCGGCCAGACTTGGGCCACCGTCGAGTTGCCCTATGACCTTGTAAATTATGTTTTCAAGGAGAACAAAAAAGTGTTTGCAATAGGCCGCAAATCGTGAAATAACCGTCTGGCAGGGCGATGGTGCCCTCTAAATGGAGATTGAGATGAATTGGCAGGATGACGACGGCCTCTGGCTACGGGGCTGCTTGGTTATAACAGCATCAGAGCTTCACGATCTGGGCTATATTTTCTTCAAACAACGGTGGGTATTGCGTCCGTCCCATGGTGGGTCGGTCGAGAATTTTCAACAAGGGGTCGACCAATGAAAGAAGTTACAGAGCAAGTTGAGCAAGAGATTTTTGACACATGCTTCAATGCAATGGCCAAGGCTATGCTTGCATCGCTTAAGGAATTTGAGGACTATGATCAACCTGATGTGATGGGTGTCTTGATCCGCACGTCGCTGATGTTTTCTATTCATTCTGTCGTCAAGGCAGGGGAGAGCGAGGAAGCAATCCAAGACGCTGTCAATTACATGATCACTTCTGTCCATTTGAAAGAAGCACTGAATAAGGGCAAGCACTGATGGAGATTAGAAAACCAACCAAGCCCGGCCCGTATATCGCGCGGTCTGCCTCTGACAAAACGGATAATTGGCCCGCGTGGTATGTCGCGGGCCCAGACGGCATTCAGAATTATTTGACCGATCTTGGCGGATGGCGAGAAGATCGGACGACGCCGATATTTGTGCCAAAATTGTTTGCCATCTCATTGGCGGAAAAATGGAATGGAAACGCAAAATGACTGACATCGTTGAGCGGTTGCGAGAAGATAAGTTAGACGCACTTGCCGCAGTGGAATCTGAAAATGCTTTTTATCAGATGGAGATTGAACGGTTGCGGGATGAAGTGCATTTTGATGACCAGACAATAAAATCGTTGTCTGAAATTAACGATCGGTTGCAGAAAAAGATCGAGCGGTTGCGGGAAGTGTTGGGACAAATAATTATTGATTGTGATTGGCCAGACAGGGTTATGAAACACGCCCGTCAAGCATTGAAGGAGGGGGAGTGATGGACATCGTTGATCGTTTGCGAGAAGGCGTTAAGAATGATTGGGAGCAATCTAAACCCACTGTTAGAGGATAAAGATCAATGACTACGGATGACGAAATTAAACAATTAAAAGCAGAAAATGAAGCCCTTAAGTCTAGGCTGATGCGGATTGATACGTATCGGTTAAGGCGTTTGGAATTAGAGGGGCATGAACTCTTGGATGTTGCAACTCCCATTGCTGCGTCATTGAGAACTGTTTCTTACATGCTGGATATGGTTCAGTCATATCTAGGTGATGATGTCAGGATGGCATTGGAGGCGTGGAATCACAATTTTAAGTTAAGCATGGAGATCAAAAAATTGCGTAACGCGTTGCAGTATTATGCTGACTGGGGCGTCGTGTCGCCGGTGCTTGACGAAGAAATTTTACAGGATGGCGGGAGTACTGCCCGTGCCGCACTGAAGGAGGGGGAGTGATGGATATTATTGAACTGCTGTGTGACTTAAGGTTCCAAATAGTTTGCGAAGAATGGGATACTGTTTCTGAAAGAAGCAGAATGCTTTATGAAGCCGCCAATACGATTGAGAGTTTGCGAATAAAATTTTGGCAAATAATTGATCTTGAACCAAGTTTGGATGATTTGACGCACATGGATAAACAAGACTGCGCCAAAATCATTGCGGAAATGGTCAAAATCGCAAACGCCGCATTGAAGAGGGGTGAGTGATGCAAACCAATGTCCAATATAAAAGCACCAATCTGTGCATGGACTTCCACTGCGATTGCGGAGGCGGGTCGCATTTTGATGGGTTGTTTGCGTATGTCATTCAATGCCCGCACTGCAAATCGTTTTTCAAGATTCCGACGGATTTGACGCTTGAGAGGCTTGAATTTTTTAATCCAAAAGAAGAGGATTACCTTACGGCGGTCGACGCCGATGATTATGAGGAGGGTCAGTGATGTCTCACAGAAACAAAACCACATTTGAATGGATGAACGCTCAAAGGCATTGGCGTCCTGATAAAGATTTATACACCGTTGTGTGTTTGAAAAACGGTAAATCTGAAATTTGTTTGACGGAGGATTTTAGTAAGGCATGGGAATACATGGAGAAAAATAAAGATACCCTTCTTTATTTTTATAAAATGTTTGCAGAGCACAAAAAATAAAGGAATGACATGATGATGATCCAACTCAACCCGACGATACCGATGGACACGCCCAAAGGGCCTGCCAAGGCGCACTTCCTGATCGACTATGGCCAAGAGCATCACCTGCTTTGGGTGTGCTTCCAAGACGACACCGGCGAGTGCTGGACATTCCCGAACCCACAAGTCAAATTGCAGAAGAATTTCTCAATGATGCAGAGAACGGGAAAATGAAGAAGCCCACCATGCTGCAGCTCGTCAAGGCGCAAATCCTCGCGCAGAAGGACGGCAATAAAAAGCGCGTCGAGAAACTTGACAAAGCGATCCGCAATCTCCAACGTGAGCTTTCCTCCAACAACAAGACTTGAGCCGCCTTCGGGCGGTTTCTTTTTTCTCCAGACATACATTTTTTTGTTTGCAATTGTTTTTGATTCGTGTCATAACAATCGGGCAGGGCAACGAGGCCCTCTAAATGGAGATTTGAAATGAAAAAGTTGATTGAAGCCTTCAAGAAGTCCCCTACGCTCGACAATGCAACAAGGCTTGTCAATTACGACAAAAAGCACCCTATGGCGACTGCGACTCTTTCTAAGGACGACATATATGTTGTCCGTAAAGCATATAGCGTTCATCTGCATGCAAACAGCAAACCATTTGGCCGTCCGCCATTTAGTCTTGCTGGTATGTGATAACGCCTCCCATCTACCCCAAATGGAGATTTGAAATGACATCCTTTGAAGCAATCCTAACTATTGAAGAAGGCTCGGCGGACGACGAGATCCTGATCGAGGCTTGGCAAATTCTAATTGACGAGGGCGTCGTGTGGCACCTGCAGGGTTGGTACGGTCGCACGGCGGCGGCTCTCATTGCGGAGGGCTTGTGCAATGGCTAACGCATCAACACGCCGGATTACTTCTCGGTCGATCATGAAAACCGCCGCTTTTAAGAAGGGCTATGAGGAGGCCAAAAAGGGCCTGCCATTGAACTCCGATGGTTTTGTGGGGAAAGACGCGTGGCACTACGAGAGAGGCCGCCTGTTCGCCTTCTGCTACAATGGCAAGATCAAAGAGGGACGCCGCCTCCGCATGGATGCTCTGTTCGCCTTTCAGCAGGCCTATTATGAGGATTCAATAATCTGATCAATTTGCAGACGCAAAACTGACATGATATCAATGGTATGAGGGGCCGACGCATGGAGAACTAGTCCCTATGGCACAGGCCCCATTGAGTGATGACGTTCTCCTCGACACCTTAAGGGTGTATGAGGAGAACAACCGCAATTGCTACGGCGCAGCCCGATTGCTCGGCATTCCGCCTCAGACGTTTCAGAATCGTCTCTATCGTGCCAAGAAGCGCTTCCCCCAAGAAAAAGAAGAGCGGCCACAATCAAGCCGCTGGGCCTACCCGAGGATGGTATCCAAGGAGGCACCCAACACAAAATGGATCATCGGGTCCGATTTTCATATCTGGGACGGAGAGCCCACACTGATCTACAAAGCCTTCGTCAAATTAGCCAAAAGTCTCAAGGTCGACGGTATCATTCTCAATGGCGACGTCATCGACGGTGCCCGCGTCTCCCGACATCCGCCCGTGCGCGGCTTCAAAGCTCCCAAAATTGAGAAAGAGATTGAGACGGCCAAAAGATGGCTCCGCATGTTGCCGACCGTCAAGCACAAGCTCTGGACTATGGGCAACCACGACATCCGGATCGACAACTACATTGCCGCCAATGCCAACGAGCTCGACGGCTACATCATGTCTCTGCAGGATCATTTCCGCGACTGGGAAATCTCCTGGGCGTTTGAGATCAATTCCAACACAGAAGTACGGCACCGGTTCCGGTCAGGCATTCATTCGGGCTACTCGTCCTCGATGGCTGCCGGTATCAGCACGGTGACCGGCCACACCCACCAATTGCAGGTGACGGCGATCAGGGACCGCAGAGGAAGCCGCTGGGGCGTCGAGACCGGCATGATGGCTGATCCGTTCGGGCCGCAGTTTGAATACACTGAGGGGGCTCCTAATCGGGCCCAGTGCGGCTTTGTGGTGCTGTCTTACGATGAGGATGGGAATTTGATGCCGCCTGAAATCTGCGAGGTCGTATACGGTCGGCCAGTGTTCAGGGGTCAATACGTCTTGTGAAAAGGGCCCCGCCGGTCAGGCGAGGCCCTAATTAATTATTCGGCGTCTGATTCTTCTTCTTCTTCCTCGTCGTCGATCTCGACGAGGTCTTCATTGCCGTCTTCGTCGATTGTAAGCATGAGGATCGGCTTCTCAAAAGCCTCGGCCATGGCGTCAAATTCGTCGCAGAGATCTTCAAAAGTCTCGCCGGTCGGGACGGCATCTTCTGTGGACCAGAAGACGATCTCGCCGTCGTCGTTGTAGAACACTTCACGGATGACGAAAAATTCCATCTCGTCGCTTGGGAGATAGATCACGCGATAATCAAAGTTCATTGTGGGCTGCCTTTCGGAGTTGAGGTTCAGAATTGCGAAGTTGAAATTGGAAACGATCATTGGATGAAATCTCCTTGGTTAGGGCCGACAAGGCTGATCATAGCATTGTGACGGGTCTTTGAAAGTTATAGGTAGTGATGCATAAAATAAGGGTAGGGCTCATATTTTGCTTTAAGTATTTGATTTTATTCAATAAATGTCTAGTTAGAATGAAAAATGTCCCTAGAGATATATACACTCATTCATTTACTCACTGATAAAGGTATATCTACACAGGTAGTCTTATGCACCCTTTTTGGTCTCTCCTATATTCTACCAGAATAAAAAATATATATTATCCTATATTATATCTCTCTCTTAGAGACGAAAAATCAATGGGTTATAAGATAGTGTTAAAGCACTACTTAAAGCGCTACGTATCTTTTCCATAAAAAAGGATAGAAAAATTGTTTATTTTGAAATATATTGCGAATTGTCTAACTTACTGAAAAGGATAATATCATGTATAAGATTGATACAGACATTCCCTATACGAGCAAAAAGAACGCAGTGTTGAGTGATGCCCCGTGGGATCAACTTGACATTGGCCATTCATTCTTGGTTAAAAACATTGGGCTTTCTGATGTTCGGAAAGCATGCAATTATTACGGCGATTTACACAGTAAGGCTTTTAGAGCTTGTAGGGTGCCGGAAGGGATCAGGATTTGGAGGGTTAAAGAGGTCGGGGAAAGAAGCTCTCTTGAGATGAAAGTATATGATTTTGTTGCAAAATATCGTGGCATCACAAAAGGTGTTTTGATTAATAAGCTCAGGAACAAATCACCTGAACTTATTGATCAAGCCCTTGAAAATATGTTGGAAAAAGGGATTTTATTGAGCAAAATGTCCTTTCATCCTCGCAGCGGCAATCCAATTATCAAATATGAGGTTTTGTGATGGTAAAAGGCCCTCCGAGGTTAATGACGCAGGACGAGAAGGATTATATTTGCGAGCAGATCGCCGCTGGGCGAGCGCTTACAGAGATGATCGCGAAAAATGAAATCAACGTAGAATCGCGGACTGTCTATCGTGAGATGGCGCGAGACCCTGTTTTTATGGCAAATTACGCCCGCGCGCGCGAAATTGCCATCGAGATCAAGATGTCAGAAACTGAAGACATCATCCTTGGAAGGGGCGAATTTCAAGGCATTGAATTTGAGCGGGCGAGAGAGCTGGTGAATGACCGCCGGTGGTTTGCGATTCGTCTGCAGCGTTTCCGTTATGGCGACAAGATCGACGTCGACGTGAACGCTAAAATGCAAATTGAGGGGACTGTCATCGACGCCGACGCCCTTGATGTTGATCAGCTCATGGCAGTGCGCGACGCCTTGCAGTTGACTGATCAATCCGTGGAAGATGCAGATTACACAGAGGTGGAAGATGAATAAGCAAGAGATGACGAACCGAATTGCCGAGCTTGAAGTAACCAACAGCAAATTGCTCAGGGAGCTTAACGAAACGCGGTTTCTCCGCGATCTCCGCGTCCCGAGGCGCGACCATGACGCGGTTCTCAAGAGCATGTCGATCTGCCAGAGCATGATCGAGCGCCTGATGATCTCCCTGTTCAAGGCGAGCCCAAAGCATCCGGACGTCGCCGACGCCCGAACGATCCTCGCCCTTCTGGAGGACATGATCAATTGGAACTCCACCATGCAGAACGAGGCGTGGACAGAGCGCGAGATGCTCCGGATGGGGGAGATCAACAAGAGGCACCGCGAGCAGCTCTCCGAGACGCTTGCAGGCCGTGACCAAATGGAGCGGTTCTACGAGAGTACCGACAGTCGCGGCAAGATTACCGGCCACGTCATCAAGGAATATAAACCTTGACCTTCCTGCTGCTCGACGGAAAAAGGATCAACGTCGAGGCGTCCCGCTTCAAGGTGGAGAAGCGCCTCGCCGAGCTTTCCTTGGTCGAGTACATCAAACAGGCATGGCACGTCGTCGAGCCTGGCGCGGACTATGTCCACAATTGGCACATCGACATGATCTGCGCCCATCTCACGGCGATCACCGACGAGATGGTCATCGACTACGACGACGAGGAGCGCGAGCTCTACTACAACCGCCTGCTTATCAATGTTCCGCCAGGCGCGATGAAGTCCCTCATTGTCGGCGTCTTCTGGCCGTCGTGGGAGTGGGGGCCGCGCAACAAGCCCTCAATGCGCTATGTCTGCGCCTCGCACAGCATGGACCTCGCCGTCCGCGACAGCACCAAGATGCGCCGCCTGATCCAGTCCGAGTGGTATCAAGAGCGATGGGGCGACCGCGTTGTGTTGACGGGCGACCAGAACGCAAAGACAAAGTTTGAAAACACCGCGACCGGCTTCCGGCAGGCCATTGCTGCGGGCTCGATCACTGGTGCTCGCGGTGACAGAGTCATCATCGACGACCCGCATTCAGTGGAATCGGCTGCGTCCGATGCCATGCGCGACACGACCAAGAACTGGTTTGAGCAAGCGGTGCCGACCCGCCTGAACCGGCCCGACCGATCCGCCATCGTCGTCATCATGCAGCGCCTGCACGAGGAGGACGTGTCAGGCCTGATCATCGAGAAGCGCCTCGGTTACGACCACATCATGCTACCGATGGAATACGATCCCGACCGCGCGGGCCCGACCCTGCTCGGCTGGGAAGACCCACGCGAGGAGAAAGGCGAGCTCCTGTTCGCCGAGCGCTTCCCCAAGCACGTCGTCGAGCGCGACAAGCGGATCATGGGCAAGTATGCCGTCTCCGGCCAGTTCCAGCAGCAGCCGACCCCAGACGACGGCGGCATCATCAAGCGCAAGCACTGGCAGCTCTGGGAGGAGCCGCAATACCCGCCATTTGATTACATCATCGCCAGTCTCGACACCGCGATGACCGAGAAGACCGAGAACAACCCGTCGGCCATGACCGTCTGGGGCGTCTGGACCGATGATCCCAAGTCCCACGCCTCGCGCATGATGGCTCGAGACGGTCACATGACCCATGTCATCAGGACATACGACGAGCGGGAAGTTCCGCCACGTATCATGATGATGCATGGATGGCAGGCAAATCTCGAGATGCCGGAGCTGGTCGATAAGGTCGGGCAGACCTGCATCCGGTGGCAGGTGTCCAAACTTCTGATTGAAAACAAGACGGTAGGGTTGCCAGTTGCGCGGGAACTCAGAAGGATGTATTCAGGAAGGCACTTTGGCGTTCAGCTCGTTGATCCCGGGTCGATTGACAAAGTGGCGCGTCTTTACTCGGTGCAGCACCTTTTTGAAGAGGGGCTGGTGTATTGCCCCGATAAGGACTGGGCCGACGAGGTCATCAATCAGTGTATGCGCTTCCCGAAAGCTAAGCACGACGACCTTGTCGACACGGTCTCGATGGCCATGAGATACCTGCGCCAGTCAGGATTCATCCTGAGGCCGGACGAAGTGCAGGACGACTACGAGCAGAGCAGGCTCCATACCGGAGGCTCGCCGCAACCTTTGTACGGGATTTGATACATGGCCCTTGTCCCCGGTTTGAGCCCCAACATCCGCCTCGGCAATGAGGACGAACAGCCGTCTGAATTTCAAGACAGCTCCGAGATCATCATCCAAGACGCCGACGAGGGCGGGCCGAAGACAGAATTGGACGAGCACGGCAACATCATGACCATCGAGCTGCCTGACGGCTCGATCACGCTTTCCCTCGACGGATCGCCCCTTGAGCGTGCGGAAGGGCGCAAGACCGGATGGTTTGACAATCTTGTGGAGGAGATTGAGCAGACCGAGTTGGGCCGGATCGCGCACGATCTCATGAAAGGCATTGAGGATGACCTCGACTCTCGTAAGGAATGGATTGAGGATCGGGCGCAAGGAATTAAGCTCCTTGGGCTTAAGGTTGAAATCCCTGGACTTGCCGGAGCGGCAGACGGTGCGCCTGTGGAAGGAATGTCGCGTGTACGACACCCTCTCCTGCTTGAAGCAGTGCTCCGCTTCCAAGCTAACGCACGAAGCGAGTTGCTCCCGACTGATGGGCCAGTGAAAATTCGCGAGGACAACAACAACTCTGATCTCGCCTCCGACCAGCTCGCGAACGATCTTGAGAACGACCTCAACCACTATCTCACATCTACTGCAAAAGAGTATTACCCTGACACCGACCGTATGCTGCTCATGCTCGGGTTTGGCGGGACAGCCTTCAAGAAGGTGTACTATTGCCCATTGCGGAACCGTCCGGTCTCCGAAAGCGTCGACGCTGACGATCTCATCGTTAACAACTCTGCAACCGATCTCAGTAACGCGAAGCGTATCACCCACCGCATCTATATGAGGTCGTCGACCGTCAAGCGGATGCAAATCCTTGGCGTGTATCGCGAGATCGACCTGTCTGACCCGAAGATGATCAAATACGATGCCGCACAGCGCGAGAAGATGGCCCAGCAGGGCATCTCGACATCGTCGTTCAACCCTGAAGACCGCGACCGTGAAATCTATGAATGCTATTGCGAGCTCGACATCCGTGGGTTTGAGCACCGCCACAATGGCAAAGATACCGGCCTTGAAATCCCGTATCGCGTCACGATTGACGCATCGACCCATGAAATCCTGTCGATTGTGAGAAATTATGACGAAGATACAAAAGACCTTCCTGAATCTCGCCAGAACTTTGTCAAATATACCTTCGTGCCGGGCATGGGCTTTTATGACATTGGTCTCCTCCACATCTTAGGCAACACGACCAACGCGGTGACAGCCGCATGGCGCGAGCTGCTCGATGCGGGCATGTATGCCAACTTCCCAGGCTTCCTCTACTCGGATGCCGGTGCGCGGCAGAACACCAACATCTTCCGCGTCCCGCCCGGCGGTGGCGCTCTGGTCAAGACCGGCGGCTTGCCGATCAATCAGGCGGTCATGCCGCTCCCATACAAGGAGCCGTCGCAGGCCCTTATGGCGCTCGTCGACAACATGGCTCAAACCGGCATGCGTATTGGCGGCACAGCCGAGCAAGCAGTCGGCGAAGGCAAGCAGGACGCGCCGGTCGGCACCACGATTGCGCTGATCGACCAAGCGACCAAGGTGCTGAACGCGGTCCACAAGCGCATGCACTCGGCGCAATCAGAAGAATTTGCGTTACTTGTCAAATGCTTCCGTGAAAATCCTGAAGCGTTTTGGCAGCAGAACAAGCGTCCGGCCCGCAAATGGGATCAGCAAACCTTCACGCGGGCTCTTGATCAGGCCGACCTTGTGCCGCAGGCAGACCCAAACACGGCGAGCCAGACGCAGCGCCTGATGAAGGTGATGGCGCTGAAACAAATCCAGTCGGCAAACCCTGCGCTGTATGACCCGATTGCGGTCGACCGCATGGCGCTGCAGGCTGTGGGTTGGAGCAACCCCGAGCAATTCATGGTGCCGCCAGAAGCGCTCGGCCCGCAGCAGAGCCCCGAGGCGCAAGCCAAGATGGCCGAGCTCCAGATCAAAAAGCAGGACAGCGATACCAAGGCGATGGTCGGCAAGGCGAAGGTCGCGCTCGACTTTGCGAAGGCACAGCAGGACAGCCAGCAGGGCGGCCTCGTGGCACCGGCAGAGAAGTCCGACCACGAGAAGAAGGTCGACGCGATTGACTTGATCATCAAGGAGAAGCTCGCCGACGCCAAGGTGCAAGACACCAAGATCAAGGCGGCGCAACTTGCTGCGACGATGAAGAAGGACGAGGCGGACAACGCCATGGAGCAGGAAGAGATGCGGGCCAAAGAGAACATTCAAATGATTGATCTCGCCCAAAACATCGCTGTGCACCCTGAGAGCGAGCAAGTTGTCCGCAATCTTCTCGGCAACGTCATTCCTGCGATCACGCGGGGGACGGCACAATGAGAGACCTTCTCGGCATTGCCCGTTCAATCAAGCCCGCCGTCCGCGTGAAGTTGGCCGACGGCGGCTCCAAAAATCAGAAGTTTCAAATCCAACCGCAAGGCGGAAGCGTGTCTGGGCCCGTGCGCCCTTTTTCCACGATTGACCCGAATAAAATCAACATCATGAGTTTGGCGACAGCGTTTGACGACGCTATTGCCCACCACAAATCGCTTGATCGCGCGGACCGCATTGCCAATAGCCAAGCGGCGAAGGCGATCATGAAGAAGATGAAAATCTCCAGCCTGCTCGGCAAGAACGAAAAACTTTTGAAAAGCGAGAAGGGATACAAAGGCGAAGAGCCTCTTAAGCTCCCCGATGGCCGTGGCGTCGAGACGACAGGGTTACCTCTTGCACCGGCATTTGAGATGGGCGGTTTCAACACATGCCCTAATCACGCATCGTGCAAAGACGAATGTCTTGGCAAAACATCAGGCAATTACTTCAAAGTTGGTGGCGGCCAAGACTTGTCTGCATTTGAGGGGCCTCGTCTCAATAGCTTAAACAAGACGCTTTTTATGATGAACCATCCAGGCGCGTTTGCGACACGCTTATATGACGAGATCGCGGCGGCAAGGCACGAAGCGGAAGGCAACGGAAACCATCTCGGCGTTCGTTTGAATGTCTTGTCAGACATCAACCCCCGCATTCATCAGTCAATCATCAAGTCATTCCCTGACGTCTCGTTTTATGACTACACGAAAATGAAATATGAGCCGGTGGCGAGCAATCACCACTACACATATTCGTCAACCGGTGTGTCGCAGCCTGACGTTGTTAACCCGCACACGAACTGGCACCAGATGCGCCGCCGGTTGGACAAGGGCGACAACGTGGCAATGGCGTTTACGGATAAGGAACACCTTCCCGAGACGGTGCACGATCAGGAAACAGGCAAAGCATATCGCGTTGTGAACGGCGATACGCATGACTTTAGGCCTCTTGATATGCAACCAGAGGGGTCCAATGGTGTGATTGTCGGGCTGAAAAACAAAAAAGGATTTGGCAAGGTCGGTGAAGCGCACAAAGAATCCAAAGGATTTTTTGTGAAGTATGATCCGGGTCGTGTCAAAACTCCAAAAGGAACATATGAACGTGAAGAATCGACTGAGCTCGGGCCATCGGGCAAACCAAAGCTCGGCGCGACGAAAGTGACAAACACGCAAGTTGTCATCCCGCCGCAACAAAACAAAATGACGCCCGATTTGAATAACAACAACCAAATGGAGAATCCAAATGAAACCAACTCTTAATAAAGAAAATTTTTACGCCCAATTCCCGCGCAATGAAGAGCATGTCATGGCCGCTGAGGGCTACGAACGCCCAGACTGGCATACGCTTATGGAAGGTCTTCCTGAGCAACATACTGGGCAACCGTTTCATTTCAAACGCGGCGGCGCAGTGCATCGCCCGCATCATATTCCCGGCCTTCACATCAACACGGCTGAAGTCGGCGAGCCTACGTTCACGGGGAGGCGGTGATGGCTGGTATTGGTTGGTCACCAAAAAGAATTGAACATGAAATTTCACAATCCCATTACGATGATGGGAGATCAAAAGGTTATGTTGGGCATGTAAATCCAATGGATTTTTTGCATGCCACGACAAGGGATGATGCTTATTTAAAAACAATTTTTGATGAAGCGGGAAATTTAAATTTTAAAAAATTGACCAAAGAAACACAATCTCCGTTTTTAGAATTTAAAGACGGAAAAATTTCTGGACATGAGGGCCGTCATAGAATGGCTGCTCTTGCCAAAAATGGGTACACCAAAGTTCCAGTAATGGTTAAACCTTATTGGTCTTCAGGAAAAAATCTTACTCCAATTGATCAAGTAAATTTTGAACCTCAATTTGAGGGAAGGAATCCTGTAACCATTAACAATCTCATTCCTTTAAATAAAAATTATAAAAATCAAATTGATGACATGATGGCCGAACATCCTGAGCATTTTCAAGACGGCGGCCCCATCACCGCCTACCACGGCTCCCCGCATGATTTTGAACAATTTGACACGTCCAAGATCGGCACGGGCGAAGGCGCACAGGCGTATGGGCACGGGCTGTATTTTGCCGAGCATGAGCCTGTGGCGAAGGGATATGCGAAAGAAATTGCGAAACAACAGCATGTAGATCCATCGATGCATTTTGATGGGGGGACTATTTATCAAGGGCAAGAGCTTAATGATCTTACTCCAGCTCAAATTGCTGCCCATGTTGTTGCGGATAATGGCATAGACACTGCTCACAAATTGATGAGCGAGTGGGCACAAGATTATCATTCTGGTCCAATGTGGAAATCGGCATTGCAAGCACTGCAAGAAAATCCAAACAAGTTTGCAGATGCTAAATGGAAACACGGCCACATGTACGAGGTCGCCATCGACGCGCATCCTGATCACTTTTTGGATTGGGATAAGCCGATAAGCGGACAGTCAGAGCATGCTCAAAATGCTGTGTCCAATCTTGTGGCCGACCGGTATCTGCATCCCACGTTTAGGAACGAGCTTGCTGATTTGGTTGATCGCGGTTGGTTCACCGGCGAGAAGCTGCACGAGAAGTTAACGGCCAAGCACGGATTGCCGATGGCTGCAGGATTGCTGGATAAGCATGGCCTGCACGGTATCAAGTATTTTGACGCGGGCAGCCGTGGCTCAAATGAGCAACAAACGCGCAACTATGTTGTCTTTGATCACAACCGCGTGAAAGTCAGGCGCAAGTACGAGCAAGGCGGCGCGGTTGCAAAATCACCGGCCAAACTTCATAATCCCGCAATTGTCGAGCATGTGCTCACAAAGGTCAGCGCTCCGCCACCAGCCCTGAACCCATCCCCTGTGGCAAGCGGGGACGCCCGCTCTAAACCCTCCGGAGATACCTATGTCTGAGACCGCAAAAACAGCGCGGAATGCCATGAAGGAAAAGGCCAAGCGCCTGACCTCGGCTGACCCGCACACCAAAGTCGACAGCTCGACTTGGACACCCCCTGAAGCCGAGAACGCTGGTGTGAAAACCGGCGCTCGTCCGCTTTCCAAGCGCCAATTCAAAAAGGGCGGCAAGGTTGTCGGCAAACACGAAGGCGGCGAGGCCATGAAGCGGCCCGACCGCAAGCCGCGCAAAGCCGGTGGCCGCGCCACCAGCCTGACCCCCGACACCCTGATCAACCGCGACGTCCGCATGGCGAATGACGTCCGTGAAGGCACAAAGCATGTCGGCGCGTTCAAAAAGGGCGGTCGTGCTCATAAATTCAGCGGCGGCGTCGGCCAAAACCCTGTGTCGGCACAATCCGAGCAGATGGGCAAGGCAGCCGGTATGCGGAAGCACGGCGGTCGCGCTCGCAAGGCAGACGGCGGGGACGCAATCGGTGATATGATTCGCCAGCAGGAGATTGAACGCGGCATGAAGGGTCGTGGGTTGCCTGAACGCGCTCCAATGCCGACGCCTCGCCCAGCCGATAAGGAAAACTACAAGTCAGACACCGACTTAAATACCCAAAGCTACAAAAAGGGCGGCAAAGCTATGCACCCTGACGAGGCCGAGGACAAGAAGCTCATCAAGAAAATGGTGAAGCCGAAGGCCCTCCGTTCACACAAGGCCATGGGCGGCATGTCTGATGACCATGATTCTCACGCCAATTGGATGAAGCGGCGCGAAGAAACTGCCAAAGAAATCGCCGCTAAAAAGGCCGCAAACCCAGGCAAATCATTCTCGCAAATCATGCTGGACGAAGTGGGTGATTTGGGTCGGAAGCACGGCGAATATTTGAAGAGCCGCCGCACCGGCCAAATGGCACCAGAACGCCAAAAGGCAATGGCAGAAGGCCGCAATGATGGCCCAGACATGGACAACTATGCTCGCGGCGGGAACGTGTTCTCCGGCGACAGCAAAAAGAAAGTGCCTGGCGCAACCGGCGGTCGTTCGGCGCATGCCAAGGGTGGCCGCACGAAGGGCAAGACGCAGGTGAATATCATCATTGGGGCAGGGCACGGCCAACAACAGCCAATGCCAAACGCGCCTGTGATGCCTCCTCGTCCTCCCGCTGGCGTCCCGATGCCTTCTCCGGCAATGGGTGGCGGTATGCCTCCGCAGATGCCACCGCAAATGCCTCCGCAGGGCGGCATGCCAATGCCTCGCAAGTCGGGTGGCCGCACCGGTTATCCGATTGATTCGGGATCGGGCGGCGGTGAAGCGCGGCTTGAGAAGATCAAGGCTTACGGTCTGAAGGGCCGGTAACAATTTCTCTGGGCGGGTTCTCCCCTCGCCCAGAT
>Ga0208378_1000184_pt1 | contig 23206 bp, 41 predicted proteins | sample CryBogCBE24Aug09_FD_184556 | JGI IMG/M metagenome (GOLD analysis project Ga0208378, IMG submission 184556) | Freshwater microbial communities from Crystal Bog, Wisconsin, USA - CBE24Aug09 (SPAdes) (version 2) | ecosystem: Environmental > Aquatic > Freshwater > Lake | place: Crystal Bog...
TTGAGCGACGGCACGGTGATAGTAACGCTCGAATATCTCAAGTCTATCCTTTGTAGAATAGCAGTCAGGTATCGGATAACCCTTTACCTTTAGCCAAACTCTTTCTGCCATCTCTAAATCAAAATTACTTGAATCCTGCGAATTTTGACTTGTCGAACTTTGGTTTTGGTTTTCCTCTTTCATTATCTTCCTCACCAAACTTACTATTGTCGAATACAGACTTCATTGATGGTCCATCTGTAAGACCTTCTTGAGCGGATTGATCGACATCGTAGAGACGCATTTTGGAGCGATCAATCCCAATGATAAACCTACGATTATTCCCAGGATCATTATAGCGATTCTTGAGTTGCTTAACCATGATCTGGCTGAGACTCTCAAGTTCTTCACTGGAGATGAGTGCAAACATAAAATCAGCTGTGGCTGGGAGTCCAAAGGATTCTGATGTATCTTCCAGTCCCACGTCTGAGTTCGAATAGCCTCCTCGAGTTGTTTGAGTTGCCGAGACGATAGGGACGTCGTACTCAACTGCCAACCCACGGAGCTCTTCTGCGATTGCTTTGACAAGGGTATAAGAATTGACGTTGGCTCCATGCTTAATCCTTGACGATAGACAAATATTTAGATAATCAATGTATATGATATCTGGTTCAAAGTTCCTCTTAATCTTTAACTCATTAAGAAGATGTCGGAAGTTAGCGGATCCTGCACAAGCGGTAGGATATTCTTTTACAATAAGTTTGCCTTGAGTCTTTTCTTTTACCTTATTAATCTTAGCATCATATGTTTGCTTTGGAAGCATCTCAAGTTCATCAACAGCGACGTTGAGGAGATTAGCGTCGATACGTTCGGCGATCCTCTCCTCAGCCATCTCTAGTGTAATGTATAATACATTGAGACCTTTTGATAGGTTTGCTGCGGCACAGTGACACATGAATAACGATTTGCCGACACCTGTACCTGCGAGTGCAATATTGAGAGTTTTGTTTGGCAGTCCACCGTTGGTAATGACGTTGAAGTAGTCAAGATCGAATGGAATTCTCTTCTCTTTACGATGGTAGAACTCGTATCTCTCATCACTATCATCCAGAAAGTCATGACCAATATGGGTATCAAAAGAGACGCCAAGAGCGTCAGTGAGGATTCCAGGAATACTTCCCTTGGAGATTGCTGCATTTTTCTCGTCCATGATTTTGATTGACTGCATTATAGCGAGATATAATGCTTTATCCTGGCAGAATTTCTCTGTCTGGTCCAGAAGCCAATCCAGTTTAGTGTTAGAATCAGACTCAAGAGAAGATAGAATCTCTCCACCTTCCTTGAATGCCTGATCGTTTAGTCCCTCTTTGTTAGACAGGTCTATTGCTAACGCTTCAACAGAAGGAAATGAGTTATACTTCTTAACATACTCGTCAATGAGGTCAAAGACCACACGCTCGGAATAATTCTGAAAGTAATCACTCTTAAGAAAGGGTATTACCTTTCTATTGTATTTATCGTTAAATAAAAGATTACTTAGAATTACACGTTCGATGCTCATTGAACCTCCGCAGTTTCCTCATCATCATTATAAACTAAACTACCCTCTGTGTCAAGTGAATATTTCTTCTTAATCCAATCAGAGAAGTCAGTTTCTTTAAGTAGAGTCAACCAAAATTCTTTACTGTCCACGATATCAGCTGCTCGATAGTTCTTTCCAGATACCTCGCCTGTTTCCCTATCAACGACTGCGTACCAACCAACTTTTGGCTTAGCAACATAGCCTCCTTCAATGGCCAACTCAAGAAGACCACTCCAGCGATTAATGCCACCCTCATAGCTAATGGTAATCGGTATCTTAGATTTTTCACGAACATAACGGGATTTCTCAACATTGATGACAAAATGGTACCCTTGTATCTCTCCATTGTCTTTATCCTGCTGTCTACCTAAAATCCAGATGTTATCAGCACCATAGTAAGAACCAGTTCCACCGCCCACAACAGCTTTAGGGAACATGCCGATTTCCATATAAGTGTGGTTAACTGCAACAAGTGGAATATCTTTCAATGTTAGATGTGGTGTAATCATTCTGAATAAAGACTTCAGCTGCTTTGCACGAGACATATCAGCAACTGATTTCTCGTTCAATGCATCCTCAACTTCTTTCTTTGAAGCAAGATTGCCGATAGAGTCAATAATGATAAGAACTTTCTCATCACGAGTGATCTCTTTCAGTTGTTTCATCATATCAAACTTCAGTTCCTCAACATCAGTAATAGGCGTATGCACAACTGAATCAAGAGGGATCTTGAACTTGTTAAAATAAGACTGAGGCGTGCCAAACTCAGAATCATAAAACAATATAACGCCATCGGGATACTTCTTTAGATAAGCTGATGCTAACAGAAGAGCGAAGCCAGTTTTAAAATGCTTCGATGGTCCTGCTAACATTGTTAGACCAGGAGTAATACCTCCATCAATAGAACCTGCCAATGCTACATTAATCATTGGCACGGCTGTTTGAATCATATCTTTCTTAGTATATACTTTAGAATCAGTCAAAGTTGACGTCAAATCAATAGTGCTGTTCTTAATCAATTTCTCTTTCAACGACATACAAATACCTCCTAATTATATTCATTATAAACTATTTCTGAACAGAAGTCAAGTGTTAATATAATCATCCATCTTTTTTATGAAGGCATTTATACTTTTAACACGAGCAGTTCCCTCCCATTTGATAATATCCATATCTGGGTTCTTTTTCAGATTATTCAGAAGAGGCATAATCATATCCCTAAGACCCTGCAGCTTCTGCTTAGTTTCCTGTGCCTTTAATATCTCGTCTTGTTTTAATTCGTCCTCCGAGGTAAACCCGAAGTCGAAGTTAATTTCGTCTGACATATTTTCTCCTTATGAAAAGAAATCTTCCAGAGTAGCCTTTTGCTCTGTTTTCCATCCAATGATAGATGCAATAGATGTAACAGGATCTAAGAACGACTTAGTAAACTGCATCTCTCTATCAATATAATTATCGATGTTAAACTCTTCAGGAAGTGTGTCCGGAGCTCCAATAACACTATCACCGACAGGATTAGGCATCTTAAGATATGCGAACCTAATCTTATCTCCATCAGTGATAGGCTGAATATTCTTAATGTTATGTTTCTTAATCATATCATTAAAGATAAGAGCAGCTTTAACGTGTATTGGTGTACCTTTATCATACAATAATCCTTTTGTCTGAGTATATTTCTTCATATGCTTAATGCCACGAGGAAATGATACCTCTTCAAAAGGTAAAGTCATAAACTTATCACGAAACTCCTCTACGAATTTAATAAGAGCAGTTTCATCTTCATTCATAATAATACCCAGAGCTTTCTTAATATTTTCACGACAAGCATGCGGAGTTGAAGAACGAACAGCCTCAATTCCCTGTAGTTTTAACTTAGGCTCTGAATACTGAACACCCTCGACATTCCAGGCATTCAGGATATACATTTTCTTACCACGCCAGATACCTTTGTTAGCGATAGTTTCACGCTTCATCTGCATTTTCTGCTGATAAGCATTCATATACTCTGCAAGCTCTTGATAGCATTTATCAATATAAGGCTGAATCTTATTTTCACAGAATTGATCAATTGCTTTAACAATAGTCTCATCGTCATCTGCTGGTAAATGTTCAACAAGAGCTTCCATAGTCACATAGATAGAATCTGTATCAGATGCAATCACATAATCAACACCATTAGTCTTGAGAATCTTATTCATATATTCATTCATCTTGCCCTCTATCCAACGAATGGACAGCTGACCAGACATAGTAATAGATTCTGCAAGATCAAAGTTAAACCAACGGAAATACTGATTACCCAAAGCACCATAAGCAGAGTTTAATTGTATTTTCTTTGCCATTTGCATGTTATGATAACGGGCGATTAGTTTTTCATCTTCAGAGTTCTTATTATTCTCATAACGCTGTTTAGCTTCAAGCATTAACTTCTTATACTTGGTTCTATCGTTATACATCATCTCCATAAGAGCAGGAAGAAATCCTTGCTTATCTTTAGTATACAATACACCATTAGCAGCAATGGCACAATCTTCCATACCCCCCATATAATCACTATTTTTGAAATGATCGACTTTTTTCAACATATCATCGACTGAAGGGAAATTGTTAGGTCTCCAGAGAAATCTTGTTTCCGGAGAAATATTATACTGCATAATAAGATGGGGATATAGACTATTCAAGTCAAAAGAAACTACCCATTTAGAAAGACCGATCTTTGGCTCCTTAACATAACCACCAACAAGAGCCTCTGTCATCTCTTGACGTCTGATCTTAGGAATAACAATGTTACGCTCTAAGAGATAGTTATGAATAATAATATCCCAAGGACGAACAGTTGTTAGAGTATCAGCATAGTTTACCTTGGCATCATAAGCCATAGCCATAACCTGCTCGATGAACTTCATCTTTTCATCAAGACGATCAACAAGAACAGTATCGTGAATATTATACTCGATAAACTTTTGAAAGTCTTGCTTATAAAGCTCTAACAGATTACCGTATTCAGAATAGTCAATCTTTTTCTCACCAAGCTCCACCTGACAGATATAATCGAGCTTATAAGATTCTTGGTTACCAAATGTGAACTTACGATATAGCTGATAATAATCCAGAGAAGCCAGACCTAATATCTCATATGTCTGGTTTGTCTTACCACGAAACTCAATAGACTTCTCGTGAATAATACCCCATGGAGATATTTTCTTGGCTTCTTTCTCATTAAATAATAACTTAATACGATTGATCAGATAAGGAATATCGAAGAACTCAATATTCCATCCAGTTATAATATCAAGATCGAGTTTCTGCCAACAATCAAGAAACTGTAATACTAACTCATGCTCATTTTTGCACTGGATATAATGAGTGTTATCGTCTCTGCTGCTATACTCACCACAACCGAAAACGTAATTACGGCCACGACAGCGAATAGTGATAGCCGTAAGAGGCTTATCAGCTCTCTGAATATCAGGGAAACCGTCATCAGCAGCACATTCAATATCCAGGATACCAACTTTGACCATCTTTGGATCATAATCAATATCTCCTCTATACTCATCGAAAACATAGAGATACTGAAAATGAGTTAGCCCATAGATCTCCATATTTGATACACCTTCATATCGTTCAAGGAAATCCTTGGCGTCATTCAGTGAATCAAATTCGAGTTTATCTACAGGCTTACCATCTATTGTTCTATATTTTCCGTTATCTTTTGGTATGAAAAGGTAAGGTTGATAACTAATCTTATCTGATATTCTTAAACCTTTATCATATCCTCTTAAAAATATTTGATTACCACGCTTGCAAAAATCTGTATAAAATCTCGTCATAAAACCTCCAAAATAAACGGTGTTCGGTCAAAGACTCACAACACCAGGAATAATGTATTATATTACTATGAATTTAGTTGATTGTCAAGCAATATCTGTGTTATCAGAGATTTCTTCTTCAAGCGATGCAATCTGATCTTTGGCCTGAACAGCCAATGCAACTTTGGCTCTGGCTAACATTGCCTTACGTGCAGCAAATCCATTTAAACCACCATTAATACGCTTAGTAATAGTAGTAATGTCGTCTTTATCAGCAAACTGATTTAGTTTCTTACTATTCCAATATGCACCAGCTGTAAGAGCAGAATACTTTGGCTGTTCAGCGAGCTCTGGATTGTTTTCAAAATCTACATCAAGCAACTTACCGTATGTGCGATAGTTTGCACGGCCAGTCAACTGAATAGCACCACGTCCTTTATATCTCTTACCGTCGCCAGCTTTAGTATTACCAAGATCCTTACGACCCTCGTATGCTGCACCTGATGCATATTCGTGTAATGTCTGAAAATGATCTGATTCGTGACCGATCTGTGCAAGGAAATGAGCAACTCTTTTGAGAGTATTAATTTCATACTTCTCAAGTACGTCAGGCAAATATTCAGCGAGTCCTTTCATGACTGCTGTTACTTTCTTAATGCCTGCAACCTTACGTAATAGGTCTGGAGTGATCTCAAATTGCATGTTACACCTCGTAGTGAAAAGGGGAGGAACAAGTCCTCCCCATATTTAGTTACTTAATATCTACCTTCCAAGTTCTACCTTCTTTATAAAGACCAGCGTCAAAAGTCAAAGATACCAATTTACTATCATACCCGAAATTTTCATTTACGGTGTATCCATACTCACTAAAGTAGAATTGTTCCTTTGGACCCCAGCAATCTTCAAAAAGAGCAGTCTGAAGAGAATCGAGAATATATTTCGCGACGTCTTCTTTATCTTCAGTTTCTCTAGCAAAGATCGAAATAGTTTCGTTATATGATTTTTCGTTAGGCATAACTGCAACAACGGATAACGTATTACCATTGTCTTCAATGACAAATCTAACCAGCTGACCAAAATATACATCACTGCCATCAAACGTATCTAAGTTATTTTCGTTGATAATCTTTTTGATATATGGATGCACCCATGTCTTGTTGTCAATGGTTTGGTTTATGATTAGAGGCTCTACTGAGAATCTACCTTGATTCTCCATAAAGTCTGCGAGGCTTTGAGGTTCAGGAAATTTCATGCCGATTCTCCGATGTTTACTTTTCCGAGAGACACAGCGTCTTCTGGGACTTTATCCTTTGTGAACCCAAATATTTCTAAAAGTTCAATTTCACCTGTCTCTAAATTATGACAGTTCATGAAAATCTTATTAGGAATAAAAGTCTTTTTTGTTTCGAGATCGGTATATCTTAAGGTAAGATATCCGCCGCCAGGAGTTTTACATAGACTAGTAAGATATTTTTTACCATCCAGCTTTATTTCCATTAGCGCATATTTGTAATCTTTTTTGTTATCTCCATTCTCTTTGACCAGAGATTTTACCAGTTTTTTGCCCACCTTATCGGCTTCTGCCATTTTACACTGAACCCCTCCAGAACTTATAGTCTCCAGAATGGGTAGATAGTCTTCATTTACCATTTATTTTCTCCAACATGTTGTTTAGTTCTTCAACGTCTACTTCGTCAAGTAGTCCTAACGCGAACATACGATTCGTTATGCTCTCGTTATAACCTTCATTATATATCATATGGTTATAAAAGTCAAGTCTTTTTTCAAATTTTTTACCACAAAAAGGACAAAACATGTTATTTCCTTAATAAATAGAATGTGGTTCACGAGTTCCGACGCTCCAACCACTCTATATCTATCAAGGAGATACAGCATGTCTATTTATAAACGAACATCTAAGAACTATCGTAAGATCTGGGAACAAGCAAATAACCAAAAGATACCTAAAGGGTATCACGTTCACCATATCGACGGCAATCACGAAAACAATCATCCTTCTAATCTGACAGTCTTAACAGCCATAGAGCATTACAGAATCCATAGAGAACAAGGAGACTCTGGTGCTTGTTGGGCGATGATAGTGACAGGTCATATATCAGTATCGCCAGAAGAAAGAGCAGAAGTAGCAAGAATTAATGGATTGAAAAGAGCGGCGGAAAAGTCTTTATGGTCTCAATCAGATATAGGAAAAAAGACTCTTTCTGAAAATACAAGAAAAATGAATTTAGAAAGATCTGCTAACGGAACGCATTTTTCTCAGACAAAAGAGTTTAAAGGACTAATATCAAATTTTCAAAATAAAAGAATAGAATCTGGAGAACATTTATTCGTATGCGATAACCCAGTATACAAGCAGATAGAACAAGGAAAAAATATATTCTGCACAGAGCAAAATCCATCAACCGTTGCTTCTAAAAACGGAACGCATTTATGGATCAGCGATAATCCATCTTATAAACAAAAATTAGAAGTTTTTGAATGTGAACTTTGTGGAAGATCTATTCAAAGCAAAGGTAACTATACTCAGCACCTAAGAGCTTGCAAGAAAAAGGGGGCATGAAGCCCCCGATCGTTATTCGATATTGATCTTTTTAGATTGCTTCTCAGGGGGAAGCAGATGTTCAAGCCAAATTCTTAGAACACCATTGATGAGCTCTGCATTCTTCACTTCTACATGATCCGCTAACGTGAACGAACGAGTGAATGATCTGTCTGAAATACCTTTGAATAGGTACTCAACTGGATTAACAGCGGGTTCTTCTGAATGGGTTGTTCCTTTTACAACCAGAGTATTATTGGCTAACTCGATATCAATCTCGTTCTTACCAAAACCTGCTACTGCAAGATCTACTCTGTATTTGTCCTTATCGACCTTTACAATATTATAGAACGGCCATGCTTGAGCCGCTTTCACATAGTTACTATTCACATTATTAAGAGTATCAAAAACTTTATCAAATCCTACCAGGTACTTATTCATATTTTTAGTATCAAACAGATAATCAGTCATATGTTTCTCCTTTTCAGCGAGATAGATTTTAGTGACCCTTTCGGCGTCTAATAATAATATAAGGTTGAATGGGGGAGAAGTCAATACCCTCCCCCAAACTTTTTTAACGAGTAAGGAGAGCAGCGCCTTCCTTACCAAGAAGAGCATGAACTCTTCCAAGGATCTGCAGGACTACACCAAAGACACCCAGTGCCATCCAGCCGAAGAACACGAAGCCCCAATGAAGAGGAGCAACGAACAATTCTTCCATGAACCAGAATGTATGACCCCATTCGTTAAGTCCAACATTTGGGATAATCATAAATGGTCCAATTGCTACAATCAAGAATGCAAGGCTGTACCCATGAGCGAAATATGGGATACGAGTCTTAGCATAAAAGAATGCGCCAACTGCAATGATTGAATAGATAGGATATGACATATAGAACTCGATAATGTGACTTGGAGTAAAGTCAGTGTCACGAATAACAGTCATATGCCAAGTACCATCTTGTTCAGTGAAGAATGATGCACCCCAATAAATGGCAATGCCGTAAACAACAAGCCACTGAACTAAGCAGACTAATCTACGCATTTCCTCACGAGGAGTTACTGCGTCAATGTTACGGTCTCTTGTTCGCCAAAGATAACCAGCAAGAGCAAGTCCTGAAACTAACTCAAGAGGAACCTCTGTCCAAAGAATTGACATCCAGTATGTTTGAAATTCAGGAGCGAAGGAATCAAGTCCAGCCCTCCAGCCGAACACCTGTTCGTAGATACGAACGATAAGATAAAATACGTTTAATGTAGCCAAACCAATCCACATACCACGTAAGTCTACTACTTCTACTTTTTCTGCTACTGCAGCAGTTGCAACTGTACTCATATTATTATTCTCCATGGAGAGAAAGAATCAAGTGGTCAGTTAGTCTTTAGAAAATATGTGACAGAAACTGCCACTCTTACCCCTATTTATATTATAACCCCATAGGATTTTAAGGCTAATTTTAGCCGAACACCGTTAAATTTTAGCCTAATGTAGTTTCTTACCAAATGTTTCTTTAGCACAACAGTAGATGTCGCCGTTCTTTGTATCAAAGATAAAGATAGGCGTCATGCCTGCATCTTTATAAGCAGCAGAAGCATCTAATACTTTTTTGAACCCAGAATCCTCTTCATTGTCCACAGCATTCCATGCATCCATGACAATATTCTCAGGAACAATAATCAGATTTTGGGAGATTGTTGATTTCATCACATACCAAACTGCTTCTTAACAACTGCAACAGCTGCTTCAAACGCTTCTTCAATCTTATCTTTTGCTACGTCAGCGTCCTTTAAGATTTCTTCCATCTTAGCGACTGCTTCTTGTTTAGTTTCTTCAAGAATATTAAACATGCTATTCTCCTTAGTCCCAGAGTGAACTATAGTAACGACCAAACAAACGATAACCATTCTGTATACGTTCTTGGTGTCTCTTGTAGCCTTCATGATCAAACCAGTAGTCAGGATTTACTTGAATGTAAGTGAAACCTTTACCAACAATTTCATCATTAATTTCTGCCTGTTCATATTTAGGCTCGCCATGAGAGAATGAATCCTCCCAAGAATCATCAACAGTATTCTCGAAAGCAAAGATCATTTCATTTAGAATCCATTCCCATTTATAATGAATCCAGTTATCGTCTTCTGTCCCATGACGCATGTGAACTGGTAGATCCTCCTCATCAACAATAGGAGATCCTTGTTTTGTTGCTTTTAATTGCTTTAACATCGGTAGAATAATATGAGCGAGCGTATGATCCATTGACCATGTATCCTCACGATCAATACGAATCTTTATCTTACGTCGATGTTTTTCGTTTAGCCAGTCACATGCTTTGTCAATACAACCTCCATCAAACCATTCCCAAATCTTATCTTTGGTCTGTTCTTTTAAAGGTAATACACTAATGACTTTCCATGTGGAGAAACTACGTGGATACTTTCCTATAAATACTTTCATGAACTAATCTTTCAAGGAGTATGTTATGTTTGATTGGATATTTAGCAGAGGATTTTTGTATGGCCTAATCGCTGTTATTATAGCAGCTGCCATAGGCACATTCGTAAAACACTACGATGATACTATTCGTGCTGCTGCTCTCGCTGAGTTTAATCTGAAACAAGCACAACAAGCAATTGCTGACAGAGACAAAACCATCAGAGATCTCCAGGTTATTAATAAGAATAAAGAGGACGTCGTTCAAGAACTAACGAAACAACGTGCTGCTATTGAACAGAGTCTTGTTGATATAGAAAAAAGATTCAGAGATAATCCTAAAGTATCTGACCGTCAAGCATCAGAACTGTTGAAACAGACTATTAAAGAATTAGAAGTCGTCGTACCATGAAGAAATTATTATTGTTGATTGCTGTTCTTGGATTGACAGCTTGTAATTCTAATGATCCAGCGAGTCTTATCACGACCTACAAATATGTAGTAGTTCATCCAGCAGATGCGATGTATGAATGTCCGATTCTTAGAAGTTTTCCTAAGTGGCAGTCATTAACTGATGCTCAAGTCGCGAGAACTCTTGCTACATTATATAAGAACAACATAACATGCAAGAGCTCGATAGAGAGCATCAGAAAGTTCCTGAAAGACGCTGAAGTTCAGATAGAGAGCAAATAATTACCTGACTTCACAGATGGCTCTGCCTACCAGTTTACCACAAGACTGGAGAACCTGAATAAAGTTCTTTGCATCTGATAATGTAGTAAACTGTTTGGACTTCTCTATTAGAAAGCCAGTATCGCTCTTCAAAGAATACAAAACACGGAACTTATTCTTAGTAGACATAATGTTCTCCTTTTTAGGCTTACTTACTTAGTGAATTGACACTCGTTTATGCCTAATTTTATTAATTTCTCTCCTGATAAAGTTGCTTCTGGAGAGAAATCTCGCTTCAATTTACCCTTCATACTCGCCTGTATATTATCTGGCAGAAGAGTCATCATATAGTTAGTAACATCCTTACGAAGCACATTTGTTGTCTGGTCGTATGCCCAATGGAATGATACCTCTGCATTCTTAGTAACACAGACATTAGGAACTGCTAATGCCATCATACATGCAGATCGACAGGATCCAGTAATAGCTACTTGTCTTTTCTCAAATGCATATCTAACAGCTGCATCGATATACTTCTGAACTAATCCACCACCGTCTTCGGTAATAATAACAGGAGCTCTATAATCTGGCGGAACATCAAGAAACGCTGGCATGTTATCCTCCGATAATAGAATAATGACATTTAAATCTTTTATCTTTTTTCCACTGTTTATGTGGAATAGGATAGCTGCCTTCTGGTAGCTCTCCTTTCATTTCTTCATGCCATGCTATTGCTGCTGATTCTCCCATCTTTGTGATCTTGATACCGTTACCCGTTGCACGGATTGCTTCTGCTGATTCCAATTGCCACTGAAGCTGTTCAGAAAGTTCATCGAAACTATCAGCAACGTAGTTAGAAAGATCATCATATTCTCCATCATCTAAGACATTAGTGTTACGTTGATAATAGAGATAGGAAGACATTATTAACCAGCGAGCAGCTTTATCCGGAGACATGTTTTGTTCCTTCATATTATACAGATAGTATAACCTATATTTTATGAAAAGTCAAGTTTATTCTTCTACGTAGAACATATCCCACCAACCATCATCCCATTGGTTTCTTAACTCTTCAGATACTCCATCATAAGGATTATCAAGAAAACAAACATCATCTTTATAGGCCATTACGCCTTCTTTATATACTAACTTTAGTTCATACTCAGTCATTCTCATTCATCCTCAGTATTAATTTAGAATCAACACACGTGTAAGTATGCTTAGAGTTTCTACCTGTATGATATGTTCTATCAAGGAGAGTACCACCTGCTTTTTCACAGTCAACTCTATATTGTTCTACGTGCTCTTCTTCCTTAAATGCCATGTATATTAACACTATTACAAACAGTATAAATCCAACCAACATAATACCAATAGTTTTATTATCCTGTGTCATTTTCTTTTCCTCTTGATCCGAGCAAATCTTATATAATCACCAAGCATAGCACCAGCAACTCTACGACGATCGCTTTCTAACATATTCGCCATATGAATCATTACAGTTTCTAATATCTCAAGACGATCTGTTTCTTTCAGTGTTCTGTTAGCATAACACTCCTGCACCAAATCTCTAATCGTCTCGTCAATTGGTCCCATTTATTCATGTATCTCAAAGATATGCCAGGTTAATGTATTCGAATGACCTGCCTGGATTGTTGCGATATACTCATAGTTTTTCTTATCATAATCTTTCATTTCAAAACCAGTACCAAATACGTGGAAGACATACTTACGCTTCTCTTTCTTAGGATTAACTATAGCCCAAATAACTGGCGTATGTCCTTGGACTTGTATATCTAATATCTTTGCTGCTCTTGGCATCTCAATCTCAAATATAGCATTGTGATGAATGTCCTCGCCAAGAGGATACTTGAATATCATTTTCATCAGTTGACCCTCCATTCATTATCGTCGCAATTATATATCTTCTTACCAGGATATCTCTTTGGCACCATCATCTTTAATGATACATCATACTCCATCTGAACTATATCTTTGTTCGTGTGTATCAATACACAATGATTACGGAGGATATCTTTGTTTCTCTCGTCACTCTCTATTACAGCATATACTATTATTAGGATAAGAGCAAGCCCTAATCCTCCGAATAACACCATTTCTTTATTATCCATGGAATTTCTCTGCTTTAATACGTTTACGGTCATACTTTTTCTTATTACGTATGATACGTTGCTTGTATTTGTTTGAACGTAGAAGCTCAATTGCTACTATATTTATAGACATTTTCTTTATCTCTTACTATTACCTTACACCTCAATTATACCCGTTTTCTGGAAGTAGTAAAGTTCTTTTTTCAGAAAACAATAGTAAACGAACGTAAACGATAATAAACTAACAATCAATAACTTACAACGCTAACATTAACATCTTTTAATGTTCTGGGGGCTTTACTTTTGACAAAATATAGGGTATAATATATTGTAAGATTGAGAAAGGGACCGAATATGAACTATCCTGAAACAACTTTTGAAGTCCTTAAGATTATCGCCGAGACCGAGTTTAGACCTTTTGATAGCGTTGATTGGGATGCTTTCAGCGGATGCGAGACGGCCAACCCTATTATCGGCGAGTACGAGAACATGGCTGTTGTTATTGACGGCGATAACGTATTGTTGTTAGAAGAGAACGACGAATATGGTGGCAAATTGTATTCTCTGGTCGCTACTTCTTAAGATAAAAAAGTACTTGACTTTTTGAAAAAGTTAAGGTATAATATAGTGTAAGATTGAAACGGAGATAAAATATGTCTGCTGCTACTCGTGCTATCCTGGCTATTGACAACATGGACGATCTTAGAGAGACAATCGCTGCCATTAACGTGAAGGGTAGAGAATTACAGCGCTACGCCGCTAACAATTTCTCTATTGGCAATTTCGTTCAATTCCGTTCAAAGACTGGCAAGATCGTTAAAGGCCAGATCGTTAAGATCAATCAGAAAACTATTAAGATCAAAGAGACGAATGGCTTAACAACTTGGACTGTTTCTCCTACAATGTTAACACGACAGGGGATTTAATATGAAAGAGGAATGGGCTATTACTCGTGAAGAGGCGTCACAAGTAGCCGATCTTATACACGAGTACCTGACAAAAGGTGGCTGTGGTTTCGACGTCGATAAATTAAGTAATGCTTTTGAAGCTCTATTATGGGCTGATCGTATTCGTATTGTTGCTTCGGAAGAGGATCTTGACGATGAATACTGATTATCGTGTGACGAATGATTATGGTGATAGTGGTATGACCTGTTTGCAGGGATATATCACCAGTGATTATAACACATTATGTGAAGTGTTTGGTGATCCTATTATTGGTTCTGGTGATGGCAAAATAACTGCCAGCTGGATAATAAAATTCAATGATGGTCAAGTAGCAACAATATATGATTATAAGATGAACGAGACGCCAAAGGGTTCATATGACTGGCACATTGGCGGTAACATCAGAGAAGTAGTTAAGCGTGTAGAAAAGATTATGGAAGACTACGCTGTTCGGGAGGCATAAGATGAAAACAATTGATTTTCTCTACGACATCGACGATCGTGTTCACAATCATGTTACATTTGAAATGGAAACAACAGATGCAGTTACATTAGGACTGGATATCCGTGCAGGATATCGTCTGTGGGTTGATGCAGAATCAATTGTTATTCATAAGTCACATGATGGATGCCTACAATACTATGGTGGTTTCGAATATATTGAAAAAGAGTACCGCCGAGAAGTTGGCGATTACGTTTTCTATCTTATCGAAGCTGATCGTGTTCGTGAAGCTCTGGATCGCTACTACGGCATCGTACGTCCGGAAGAAGAGGAAGAAGAGGAATGAAAGTATTTTACTTTTCATAAAATATAAAGTATAATACAAATACAGTTGTGATACTTTCGGAGAAAACCATGACTAGCCGTAATCTGAAGTCCATTATTTTTCGTGGGGAAGTAATAGAAGATTATTTCGTTGACGATCTTGGTCTAATCTACAGCACAAAACGAGGGTCGCTTGCTTTATTGTCTGTTCAAAGAGGAGACGATTGGAACCCATACCCAAAAGTTACTATTAAAGTAGATGGCGCAAGGAAAACAGTTTCTGTTCACCGTTTAGTATGTGAAACTTTTCACAAAAAGCCACTACCAAATATATTGACAGAAAAAGAGTGGAATAGTATTGATAAAGTTATTCGCGATAAATTACTAGAACATATTCAACATGCTGATCGTTATCAGGTCAACCATATTGATCACGATCGTAATAATTTTCATCCTTCTAATCTTGAGTGGGTTACCGCATCCGAGAATCAGCAGAAGTTTCAAGAACACCGTAAAGCTGCCTAAATTATAATACGATAGTAAACGAGAAACTGTAATAAAATCAGTATAGTTTACTATCGTTTTTTCACATCTTTCTTGTGAAAAAAGAGCTTTACTTTCGTGGTATTAGGGGGTATAATATATTGTAAGGTTGAAAAAGATACCTTAACTATATTATGGAGATAAAAGTGGAAAAGGTACTTCACCAGCATCAATTTGAAGCAATACAAGCCATCCTTAATATTAAAGGAGATAAAGGTAGAATTGTTATTCCTACTGGTGGCGGAAAGACTTTAGTAGAAGCATTAACATTAAGAGACCGCCTTAATAATAAGCGTGGCGGAAAGATTCATCTTGTTCTTGCTCCTCGTATTGTTCTTCTCAATCAATTGATGAAGAACTATCGTAATGAAATCGGACAAGACTATATTGCTCTTGCATTTCATTCAGGTCGTTATGAACCTGATTACACCAAGATTGTCTGGGATGAGAAATCCACAACTAGCATTAATGTTGTTGGTGAAGAATTCGAACGTGCTAAGCGTATGAAGAAAGACTTAGTAGTGTTTTCTACTTATTGCTCAGCGTTTAAATTGATAGATTACAACTTTCATACTCTTATTGCAGATGAATCACAATATTGTGTCGCGGAAGGTTTCTTTGACACAGTTCGTGATTTGTCTTCAAAGTTAAAGCTGTTCTTTACAGCTACAGAGAAACATACATTTCATGACACTGGCCGTGGTCTTAATAACATTGACGTATATGGTGACCTTCTTTATCAAGTTTCTCCTTTGACGTTAGCTGAACGTGGTATTATTGTTCTTCCAAAATTACACGTTATGACTGCTACTTCTAAAGATACAGTTAAGACTGTTGTCGACGAAGTAAAGAATATTGCTTTGGCTCAGTCTAAATTGACTAACGAAACAGGTATTCCGGTCAATAAGATCCTGTTTGCTATGGAAGGCACAGCCGACGTAGAGACTATCGCTAAGAAATGGGCGACTATCGTAACTGACATGCCAGGTTATCGTGTATTTACTATTACATCTAAAGGTGGCGCTAAGATTAACGGTAGAAATTATGGAAACAATAGGGCTGAATGGGAGAAAGAGCTTCGTGAAAGCGATAAAGCATTAGTGTTTCATTATGATATCCTTGCGGAAGGCATCGATATAGACGGAATTACTGGTGTCGCTATACTTCGTAATATGAAACAAGCAAAATTGTTGCAGACTATAGGTCGTGCTGTTAGAATCTATAAGGCTAATCCTTCTCTTAAGAAGAATTGCTGGGTTTCAGTTACCAATATCAATGGAGACGAAGAGAACCAACGATTCATCATGGATATACTAATGCAGATACGTGCTGGTGGATTTGACATTGGTCGTGAAATGATGACTTTTACTGGTGAAGATGGATCTGGTATTAAAGAAGATGACGGTATACCAGATGCATATGGTAACAATGGTGCTTCTCTGGCTCAGTTTCTTCTTGATAATATTATGCATCAAGTAGAGAGATCAGAATTAGCAGAAACAATTTCTCTGATGGACATCAATCAACGTGAAGAGGCAGTATTCTAATGTTAACTCTTAATCATAGATTCTCTGGCCAGTGTTATTCTATAGACAAACTTCTGAGTAACACTCAGAAGCTATCAACTTTCATGCGTAAATTAGAATCACAAGCGACAGAATATCCAGATAGATGGGATAGAGATACATATGTTGGTGATGGATTCGAGTGTCTTGTTGAAGCTCTTATTAAGATGTCTCCTATTGATAAAAGAATTAACATAATTAACTATCAACCACAGCTTGGTCCTGATTATGGTATTGATGGTATAGGTTATGGTCATGACGGTCAAGCTCATACTATTCAGTGTAAGTATCGTTCCAATACTATTTCAGTTCTTACAGCTAACAAAGATCATATATCTAACTTTGTCTCTCAGAGTGCTATGAAGTATAACATAAGCAAGGATTATGGACATATGACTATATTCACTACTGCTAAGACTCTTCATGAAGAGATTAATAGAGAGATGTATGCAGAAAAAGTAAGAACATTAGGATATAATGAGATATCTAAGATGATTGATGGAAATAGTGGGTTCTGGTCTCAATTCAGAGATGCGATGATGTACGCTCGAAGCTAAGTCTTTGAATTTATTACCTCTTTCTTATGAAAAAAGAGCTTTACTTCTTGTCAATCTTAGGGTATAATATATTGTAAGATTGAGAAAGGGATTAAAGATGTCTGCCGCTTCTTTTGATACATATGAGAAAAAGAAAGAGCTCGCAAATATAGTCTTTGGTAAAGATTTTGTTCGTAACGAACTTAATCCTCATTCTGTTCACACACCTTTCAGTTTATGTGAAGAAGTACTTTCTAAAATTGATTTGAATAATAAATCAATTTGTGTAGTATATAATTTTGAATTTGTATGGGTGCTTAAACATCTATATAATATTGACGTCAGCGAAGTAGTTATTTGGACAGACGAATTCTCTGAATTTCATAACGGGAAAGCCAGTAAGATTGGTTGTATCTATTTGTGGGGAGAATTAGAAGATATGAAATTTGACGTTACTGTAGGTAATCCTCCTTTTAGTAATAATAAGGATATGTTATATCCTAGATTCTTTCAGCTTTCTTTAGAGAATTCTAAAGAAGTTGCTATGATTATGCCAGAGAACTTAAATGTAAACTGGCGTTATTTTATCAACCACAATAAACTAGTTAAGACTCATTCTAGAGAAATGATGGACGTAACATCACATTTTGGAGTAGGCATATCTTCTATGCATTGTGTGTTTGCTTCTAGGGATATAAACAACAAAGTTGAACCTATTAAAGACAAATTCGAAGGATATAATGTTCTTTATCCGGAGAAGAAAAGACTAAAATGTATCAAGGGAGGATTTCCAACTACATCAGGAATAGTAACAGAAAATGGTGACATTGAAGTAATAACCAAAGTTCATAAAACTGGACCTGTGATAGAGAAATATGACAGAAAACAAGTTAATTCTGTTAGAAAATTAGAACGTCTTATATATAAAGGAAACAAACCATGGTTGTGTATAGTAAATCATACCCCATCTAGAGGTAAGTTTAACACATACATATGTGAATCAAAGAATAAGATGTGGTCTGGGTTTGTGTTTGCTATAGAATGTAACAGTAAGAAAGAAGCAGAAGAAATGTCAAAGTGGCTTACTTCTGATGCTATAACAAACGAGAATATAAGATTGCTAGAGACAAACAAAACATATGCTACTTCTAAAACTTTGATAGAGAAGCTTCCGGATTTCAGAGATTAATATGTGGAATAAGATAGCTGAACTAACCAACCAACACGGATATATGTCTGGCGTTGATCGTATGTCAGATCGTGTGAAGAAGACTGGTGAAGTATTCACACCGACTGATCTGGTCATTGAGATCCTACAAAAGATGGATATCGATACATTCGCTCCTGGCAAGACTGTTATTGATCCTGCCTGTGGAGACGGTCAGTTCTTAGTGCCAGTGAAATATCTTAAGATGCTACATTTCAATATGACGGAACAAGATGCATTGAAGGATATCTATGGTGTTGATATTATGAGAGACAACGTAGATATGTGTAAGAAGAGATTAGGTGGTGGTAATATTGTTATGGGAAATACGTTGGATCCTAATACAAGATTAGACGGACAAACAGATGAAGAATATAATAAGATGCGTCAATGGTTTGGTTCTACAGATGTCACGAGCTTCTTTAGTTAATATCTGCCTAGCATTATTAATAACGAAAGCACAGTTCGTTGATTCTCGCTGGCACTCATTATCTGTGCCAGGAGGACTACCACAAGCGCCAACATATTCCTGGCAAGAAGGCACAAACGCCGGAGCCACAAGAGGATGGCAAAGTAGTCCTCCGTCTGGCGGTAATAGCGGAGGAGGATCAGTTGGCGGTGGTAGTTCGTTAAGCAAAGACTTTGATGCTATGGGTAATTAATAAATAGTTCTGCAGTGCGATGTAGCCCGAAGGGGAGTGATGGGAATCACTCCTCTTTTTCATTTAGGAGAAAAGAATGCTAGCAACTCTTTTGACATTTAATCTTAGACACAAAGAAAGCTACAGAATATTAGCTTCTCAATTAAATTTATTTTCTAGTCCTACATATCCTCAAAATCTTACTGGATCTGATTTTTCTTCTCAAATAATAATAACTCCTGAAAATGGCAGTTTTGAATATACTAATCGTGGTCTCACATCTGATGTTATTCTTAGAATTAATAAATTAGGCCAAGATCCTAGTAATTATCTTCTTGTTTCAATGAGGTCAGTAGACGATATTGCAGAAAAATGTTTCAAAATAGATGTTTCCAGTCACGATAAAAACTCTTATCCAAATTATAAAAGTATTAGTGGGAAATATGATTACGACGCCCAACACCAATTTGACATTGAAACTTCAGAAAAAGAAACATTTCGCTTTCTTATTTCTACTGATTCTCTTAGAACAAATAACGTAATTAGAGCCACATGCGAATTCTATAAACTGTAGGAGAGAAATAAATGAAAGATGTAAGAATAAAGGTATTACCTGGTAATTTCTTAGATAGTATAGGCATAAATGTTTTCATGATAGAGAATAATATATCTGAATACGATGCATATATAAAAGGAAATATTACTAGATTTAATCATTTTGTGGAGTTTCAAGGAGGCAGAGCGGCTGGATTTCCTGATATGAAAGGCGAATTGAATTACAGGGGAAATAAATTCAAATTCCAGGCTTGTAACATAATATTCAGAAGACCTGTTTTTGATATAGCTGGCAAAGACGATAAAATGATAGAATGGTCTATGTCTGAAGGAGATTCAGTAAAAGCTAAAATTGATGGTGTGAATTTTCTAATAAAAAGATTAGAGAATGGTGATGGCGCTATATTATTCGAACTATATGTTGATTGTATGTTTGATGGGGAACCAGCACCTCCATCAACAGTTCATCGTAGAGAAACCATAGAATCACTATAAATAAGGGGAGCTTCGGCTCCCTTTTTTTATTAGGAGAAATCAATGTCAATGCCAGTAAGAGTTTGTGTTCAGTGGGGAACTGTACCGTCCAGGGAAGATGGTTGGCCTTACTGGTGGAACGACGATTACGTATTAGGCTTCAATGTTCATATGTTCGACAACGGTAACAACGATTACGCACACAACAACACCAGCACCATATTTAGGAACAAGGACCCACAGCCAGACTTATTATGTTGGACAGGCCATGACGCCTGGAGCGGGATCGATCTCGGCGGTGATGTGAAAGGTATCGACAAGAACGGTCATAACCTGTACGTATACTTTTATACGAACAACCCAACCATGGGTTGGCCGACGTTCGCAATGAGCCAGTCAATTGGCGATGATTCTAACGATCATAAGTTCGAAGCCAACGAGGATCATATATGGGAGTTTCAAGGCGTGAAGTTTCGCGTCAAGAGAGAAGTAGATGATGACGATGCGAAAAAGTTTAATGTTTATATAAATTGGACAGGATGATAATATGGCAGTGAAACCTACAACAACAAGAACAAGAAGGGTAACGAAACCAAAGGCTGAAGCCGAGGTGAGTGAAGTCCCAGCGGATGTGCCAGTTGACGAGTCCGGTAACCAAATTATTGATGAGGCACCTCCACAACAGGAGGGTAATATGGCTATTTACGATAATATTGTAAACAAGGCAGCTGAGGTATACAAATTTAATCCTATCCTTACGGGTATGATTATTCTTTTGATTCTTATCATCGGCGCTCTTGGTTATTATATGATGCGAAATGACGACAGAATATATGCATATATTTCATATAAGGATAAGCAAACAGCAGACTTATATGACCGAGTAATTACAATGGCAAAGGAATGTAAGGATAAGCCACTTGATAGAGGCAATTTCCCTTTGCTTGAGTTCCCTCGCACGACTACTAAGAGTCAGGCAACGCCGACTAAGGGCGACGGAGTCCAGTAATAGTAAACTTAGTTTACGTTCGAATATAAACTACAGTAGGAGGCGATAGTAAACGCCTCCTATTTTTTTCAGTCACTTACAACACCAACATTAACATCTTTTAATGTTCTGGGGGCTTTACTTTTGTGAATTTATAGGGTATAATATATTGTAAGATTGAGAAAGGCGAAAGAATGAATAGCTCTAATTTGTCCGTTGGTCTTATCAAGAAGTCCTTAGCTTCATTAGCCGATACAGTAGGCAAGAAGCGTGATGGTTCATTCATTATACGTCGTGGGTTCTATTATCGTCACGGAGCCGACGCCGAGTCATATAAGATTGCCGTATGCAAGAAGTTAATGGGCGCTGGCGTCGGTTTTCATATTAAGGATTACGGCGAGCATTTCACAACATTCCGTGGTGGCGCCACAATAGCCAACCAGTCGCATTGGTTTGTCGAGATTTGGCCAGAATAGTAGCGAGGATATTAACATGCATATTACCTATTACGTAGACTCATATAGAGTATTAGAAGATAACACCACGACAGACGGAGATATGCATGCAGTAACAGGCGATGGTTTTATCGCCTACGCTTTGTTTGAGGATCTGATGAAGGATAACCCCGATCGCCGTTATACTATAACAGCATATATTCCATTCGACGGAGATGTCGAGGAGTCAGAGAGCATTCTCCGTCTCACAGAGGATAGCACAGCATTGGAATTAGTAGCATCAGTTTCTGGTAGATACGGCGACGAGGAATTAGATCTCTGGTATATGGACGAGAACCCATCACATGTAGAAGTATTAGAATCATTAGGTCTTTCTACCTAATCTTTGTGCTTTACATTTATCAAAATGTAGGGTATGATAATGTGAAGATTGAGGAGGAGATATATTATGGCTCGTGGTTACCGTAACACCCGAACAGTTCAAGATCCTATCGCCGCTGTTGACGCCGTAGTTGAGAGCGACGAAGCCATTGAGGAGCGTATCCGCGAGCGTTTTGAGATCCTATCTGATCTTACTAACGCATCTATTACGGGCGACGCTCGTGCTCTTATTGTTTCGGGACCGCCAGGGCTCGGAAAGTCATTCACAGTTGAGCGTGCTCTTAACAGCTGGGACCCGAGCGAGGTCAATCACACGATTATTAAGGGTTATGTTAAGGCGACTGGTTTGTATAAGACGCTTTATCAGTACCGTAATGAGGGACAGGTAATTGTATTCGACGACGCCGACGCTCTTATATATGATGACGTAGCGTTGAATCTTTTGAAGGCGTGTTGTGACACGACGGATCGTCGGCGTGTTAGCTGGCGTTCGGAGGCGAAGTTCATCGACGAAGAGACAGCGGAGATTATTCCATCGTCGTTTGATTTTAACGGCACGGTAATCTTTATTACTAATCTTGATATGGACGCTATGGTTGACCGTGGTCATAAGATTGCCCCACATTTAGAGGCATTGATTAGCCGTTCACATTATATTGACCTTTCTCTTAAGACCCGACGGGATTACCTTATAAGGATTCGTCAGGTTATTGAGGACGGAATGCTCGATAATCTTACATTAGAGCAGAAGGTAGACGTTATATCTTTTATTGAGATACACGCTGACAGCCTCCGTGAGTTATCATTACGTATGGCTATTAAGGTAGCGAATTTACGTAGGGCTAACCCTAATTGGGAGAAGTTAGCTCGCGTAACTTGCCTCCGCTGAGGAGTTTTCGATATGTATATAACAACACGTATGCGTCATCCTTTGTGGGACCAGAGAGACCGCTACGCTGCCGGAGTAATCCGTGAGTATAGCGAGTACACAGGCGAGATA
>Ga0208378_1000186_pt1 | contig 22905 bp, 21 predicted proteins | sample CryBogCBE24Aug09_FD_184556 | JGI IMG/M metagenome (GOLD analysis project Ga0208378, IMG submission 184556) | Freshwater microbial communities from Crystal Bog, Wisconsin, USA - CBE24Aug09 (SPAdes) (version 2) | ecosystem: Environmental > Aquatic > Freshwater > Lake | place: Crystal Bog...
ACTAAAAAATTTGTCCTCTTTGGTGAAAACAAAACAATGCCCGATGGCAAGATCATTGCACTAAAGGGAGAACCAGGCTATCAAGCTAAGACCCTTGCTCCAGGTCTCTATTGGTTCTACTGGCCATGGCAATATTCAATCGATCAATCACCACTTGTAGTGATCCCTAAAGGTAAAATCGGATTGCTTTCAGCAAAGGATGGAGACTCTCTTCCAAAAGGTGCAATCCTTGCTAGACACGTAGATTGCGATGACTATCAAGATGCCACTGCCTTTCTTTCCAATAGCGGACAAAGAGGTAAGCAGGTAGGCTACCTTAATAACGGAGTCTACCGAATCAATACCTTCTTATTTGATGTGACTGTTGCAGATCTTACCTATATCGAAGACGGACAAATCGGAGTCATTACTGCTCTTGACGGTAGACAACTTGAAATCGGTACGATTGCTGGTAACGTAATTGAAAAACACAACAACTTCCAAGACTTTGATAAGTTCCTAGAAGGTGGAGGTCAACGTGGTCTACAAGAGCAGGTCATTCAAGCCGGTAACTACTCCCTGAATCCATGGGCAGTACAGGTAGAAAAGGTGCCGATGACTCAAATACCGATAGGTAGCGCAGGAGTAGTGATCGCATATGTCGGAAAAGTTGGAACCGATGTTACCGGTGAGAGCTTCAAGCACGGAAATATCGTAAGTAAGGGAGAAAAAGGAGTTTGGGCGACTCCGCTTGATCCTGGAAAGTATGCAATAAACCCATACACCCATAAAATAGAAGTAGTACCAACTACTAACCTCGTACTTAACTGGGCATCCGGTCGAAATGAGTCCCACCGACTCGATGAAAAGCTGAGCACAATCACAGTACGTTCTAAAGACGGATTCCCTTTCAACCTAGACGTATCCCAGATCATACATATCCCTTCAAACGAAGCGCCTAAAGTGATCGCAAGATTCGGTTCAATGCAGAATCTGGTATCTCAAGTTCTGGAACCAACAATCGGCAACTACTTCCGTAACTCTGCTCAAGACTCAGACGTCATCTCATTCCTTTCTACAAGACAGAATCGCCAAGATGCTGCAAAGGAGTCAATCAGCAAAGTGCTAGAAGAATACAACGTACATGCAGTAGACACCCTGATCGGAGATATTGTGCCACCAGAATCGCTGATGAAGACTCTTACCGATCGTAAGATCGCAGAGGAAGAGAAGGTGACATACGATACTCAACGTAAAGCTCAAGACCAACGTAAGACTCTTGAATCAGCTAAGGCACTGGCTGACATGCAAGGAAAAATGGTTGCAGCACAGCAATCCGTTGAAATCTCCCAAAGAGAAGCCGAAGCTGCAGTTAAAAAATCTGAGGGTGAAGCAAAAGCCCTTGAACTAAAGGCCTCAGCTCAAGCAAAAGCAAAAGTGATGACCGCAGAAGCCGATGCAAAACAAATAGAACTCACCGGTGACGCTGAAGCTAAAAAGATCGCAGCGATAGGTAAGTCAACCGCTGAAGCCTATGAACAACAGGTAAAAGCAATGGGTGGAGACAACTTTGCTAAATTCAAGATCACTGAGGAAATCGGTAAAAACGGAATCAAAATCATACCAGAAGTGCTTATCTCAGGCGGTGGAGATTCTGCAAATAGCTCTATCAGCGGTCTCCTTGGAATGCAACTCTTGGAAGTGCTAAATTCTAAAAAGGCACCACAACAAAACGCTCCAGCAGATCCTACTAAGACCGTATAAGTAGAATACAAAAAAGAAAAATGATAGCTACTTATAAACCTACAGATGGAGACCCGAATTTTGTTCGGGTCTCTATTTTTTTAGCAGGCTCTATTGAAATGGGCACTGCTGAAGATTGGCAAACTACACTTACTGATTCCTTTAAGGACCTTAACCTGGAAGATGTTGCTTTTTTTAATCCTAGACGCGACGATTGGGATTCTACTTGGGAACAGGATCAAACTAATCCTCAATTTAATTATCAGGTAAATTGGGAATTGACTCACCTAATGAAAAGCGACATAATTTTTATGTACTTTAGTCCTCTAACAAAATCACCTATCTCTCTTCTTGAGTTGGGACTATTTGCAAACTCTAAAAAGATGATTGTATGTTGTCCTAAGAGCTTCTGGAGAAAGGGCAACGTTGATATTGTCTGCACCAGATTTGGAATTCCTCTATTCAATGATTATCGAGAGGCTGTCGGGGCACTAAGAACGCTAATCGAAACTAAATACTATACACATGGATAATAAAGCACCTAATTTATTACAGGAGGCAATAAAGTATGTTATTACTGAAGATTCAGGATTTGTTGCTCAATCAGTCAATCTTCCTTCTATGATTGTTCAAGGAGACAGTTTAGATGAACTTGATCGAAAATTGAGAATTCTTCTTAAGATGCATATAAATCATCTTACGGAAATTTTGGAACAGCCTTCTCCTTTTTCTTACTATCAGGTAAATGACCTGCTTAGTGAAATCAATACTAAACTCATGAAGCCAACTTCATTAAATAATTAACATGGGACTATCCGATAACGAAAGAATTGAAAAATCTATTTGGGCAGCCAATCGCATCACCTCACTTGCCCTTAAACTTAATTCAGGATCCACCGATTTCTCAAAATGGGAAACTCGAGATCGAGTAGATAGACTTAAGTTATTGTGTCTTGACATAATTCCAGAAATGTCAGCTAGGTCTGGAAACAGTGCATACTGGCTCCTTGGCTCTGATTCTGAAGTCAGCCGAGTAAAGACTACACTATTTTCAATCGCGTTATATGACAAGATTCGATATACGATGACTCCGGAAGCAGATGCTGCAATTGAGGAAAAAAAGAAGGGCTTACCAGACATGTGGGGAAAAGAGATTCGCAAAGAAGAACGTAAGTATTTTGAAGTCGATGGCTATTTGACAGATCAGGGCTCCACTGTCTATCAAATATTTCAGTGGTGCGAGTCCTTTCAATATGCTTCCAATCGATATGATGATGATCTTTCTTCCAAGTATTACAGAGTAAACTCAGTAGTTTCTCATATAATGAATGAGTGCTTCAATGTATTTAATAACGAACCGCAATTTGCTGAAGCCTACCTAAAATCTATTCTTTTTCCCAAACTTTTAGGCACTAACCAATATGGAAAGTACGAAAGCTGGGATGAACTCACTCGATTCATAATAAAGAATCACCTTCAATATTCTTTTGTCAACTATGGGAATAGTGAGCATGTGCCATTTCTACTGGATCAGCTAAAAAAGTGGAACGTTGAGCTTGATAAAAAATCAGATATGCGCTCTCGATTTAATATTTGGATCCGCCTGATTGCCAATAACTTTGATTCAGACCATTCAAAGAAACCGTTAATTGATCTTTGTAAAAAGCTGAAGATTGATTATTCAAAGAAGGTCAAGCCGATTCTTGATCGTGCAGCAAAAGAAAAAAAGGCAGAGACTGATTTGCGTAGTCGTTTAGATAAGGAGGATAGCAAACAAGACTATGTAGACCTAATGGAAAGGGAAACTTCACCATTTCACTTTGAATGGAACAGTGATTAATTTAATTATTTGCAAAATAATAGTATCTTATTTAAAAAAATAGAGATGAAAGAAAGTAAATCTAAATTAATAAACTCGCTAATAATCGCGATTGACGCTCTAAAGAATGACACAATTTTCTATGACTGGTCAAATCAGTGTTCCTGCAATGCCGGCGTAGTCTCACAGGCAGTTCTTGGAATAAACGCAAGCAAGCTCGATGAAATGAGAGAGGACGTGTTTTTAGTAATGAAAACGGTGAATGCTTCTCGTAAAGAAAATAACCAAAAGGAGCTTCCTTGGACCTGGAAAAATGCAGTACAAAATTCGTGCTCAATCACAGGTAAAGATCTTCCCAAAATAATTCGCGACCTGGAAGCAGCCGGTCTAACTCGTTCTGATATCGTTCACCTTGAGTACCTTGAAAATCCTGCAATACTTGCAGCAAGTGGAATCAAAAAGGTAAAAACAGTGAATCGAGTAAAGGTTGGACAGACTGAGCGTACCGAAATAATACCTTCCTCTTCTTTCATCGGACGACTCCTTGGCAAGAAGATACACAAGGCCATTGTCGAACCAATATACGATGAAACTGTGACTGAAGAGTATCCTACTGAGTACTTTCAAAAGAAGGAAAACCTAATTCTCTACCTTTCTGCTTGGGTGAAGATCCTTCAGAATGAAGCTCCTCTTGCTACTGACTCTCAACGACTCAATGCTGAGTTACTCAATGCCGTAGCTGATGAAAATTACGAAAGAGCTGCTGAAATTCGAAACCAATTATCCCTTATCCATGAATGATAAAAAAATAGTACTAAATCAGATCCGTACGCCGGACGGGACCATACTAAGATCGATGCATCGCCATGATTTTACTCTACATAAAGATGCAAACGGTCTGACCTACATGGTAGACGGCGGTAATGACTACCTTCATCGTAACGTGCATGAGTCGGCTCCATACGAAGAGCTTACTGTTTACTCAGATGCTCCTTTTGAAGTCATTCGTGAGAGCTTTCACCGAGGCGGAAGAGGAAAGGACGGAACTCAGCCTTTAACTTGGACACCTTTGCATAAAATGAGTAATCCATGGCTTGAAAATTGTATAATCTACAATGAAAAGCTTGGCATGGCTGACTCTTTTCCTAGCAAAATGTATGCCAAGGAACTTGAATACAGAGAAAAGAACAACATCTACATAACTGACTCAGAATGAAACAGATACCTGGAATAATATTTAGGCCCTGCTCTCTTAGCGTAGAAGAGTATGAAGCTAAACTTGCAGACACTAAATCTTGGACTCAGTCTAATTTTTATGAAACATACAGTGATCACATTGCGGCAATGGTTCTTGTTGCAGACTGTGCAAAGATCTACATACTTAAAAATTATGAAAATGTAACTGACTGGAGTCAGCTTGATGTGACGATATTTAGCAGAGCCAGCGGAGAATCTACTAGCTATTACAATTATGAAGCCACACGTGAGCGTAGAGCTAAACTTGAATCCAAGTTAAATGAATCCTCCCATGGCAAATCAAGAATCTCTGCAAAAAGCCACTCAAGCAAGGCAGTTAATCGTCTCCTAGATAGAGTGGAGGCCACTCGAAAATTAAGGCACAATCCAATATCCACTCTCACTGATGTTGTGCTAGATCCAACAGATGGCGATTTTTCATTGATAATAAACGAAAAGGATCACATGTGGATCCAGGACGAAGCTATCATTATTATCGCACAATACATAGAAAACCAGCTACAAAAATAATCACACATACATGTACACCCAACCTGAACTCTCAAAGATGGTATTCTTTGACCTTGAAACTGCATCAACTTATGCTACGCTAGACGACCTACGATCTGTCAATTCAAAAATGGCAGAGCTTTGGGAAAAGCGTTGCGAATACCTTCGTAGCAGGTTTGAAGAAAATAAAATGCTCAGCAATGATGAACTCTATGTCGAAAAAGCAGCGCTTACTCCTGAATTTAGTAGAATTGTGTGCGCATCCTTTGGCCGTCTCTCTTTTTCGACTGATGACATTACTGGTACGACTTCTATCATGACAATAAAAAGCTATGCATCAGACGATGAGGCAGAAGTTCTAGCCGGTATCAAAACAGTTTTTGAAAAATTTGCATCGTACAAATTCGTGGGCCATAACATCAAGAGATTTGATGTACCTATGATGTGCAAGAGAATCATAATGTCAGGCTCACCTCTGCCTAAGGGTCTTCAACTTACTAACCTTAAACCTTGGGAAATGCCGCTAATTGATACTTCTGAAATATGGAGCTTTGGCGCTTGGCAAGAGGGTTTTGCTTCGCTTGAGTTGCTTGCGACAAGTCTCGATATTGCTACCCCTAAGGACGATATTAGAGGTGACAAAGTCGGCATGGTCTTTTGGAAAGAAAAAAATGTCAAGCGCATTGCCACATACTGCCAAAAGGACGTGCTTACTGTTGCGCAAGTCTTACTAAAACTATCAAATCTCCCGGTAGTAGAAGACTTTCAGTTGCAAACCACATAATTTTTGGAATCACTATTAAACTACTTTATTGATCCTAACTTTAGGTTCGATGAAGAATCACATACTTACACTTACCTAGATCCTCAAACCGGAAAGCCTGTACAGACTTTTAAATCTGTTACGGGCTTTCTTAGTCAGTTTAAACCGGAATTCAATTCTGATTTTTGGGCAAAGAAAAAAGCCCAGTCGACTGGCAAGACCAAGCAGGATATTCTTAACGAGTGGCAAAAGACTTCTGAAATTGCAATGGATCTAGGTACTGCCGTTCACAAGTGGATTGAAGACTACTATAACGGCACCAATCCTCCTCTGCCTGAGGATCCCATTATCCTTTCTCGAGTAAATTCTTTTCTTTCTCTTTATGAAGAGCGACTACATAAACTGACTCCAGTAAAGCAAGAGTTTCGACTCTTTTCCAGAAAATGGGGTCTTGCAGGAACAACTGATGCGCTATTTCGAATGGGACAGGATTATTATGTCGGCGATTGGAAGACTAACAAGAAGTTTACAACAGATCGGGATCCAAAGGGCAAATACAAGAAACTCCTTTGGCCGTTTGACGACCTTTGGGAAAACTCGCTAAACGTATATTCAATACAACTAAGTCTATATCGACTGATCCTACAGGAGGAAGCCGGATTTGAAACCAAGGGTGCTTTTCTAGTGTGGATTGGACCGGAATCAAAACCTTCGCTTCACAAAACAGTAGATCTTAGAGAAAGACTTTACACCTTTTTACAAAAAAACAATTAATATAATGAGTACTAATGCAAGAGTAATCCTCTTTGGTTCACAATCCAGAGACGCTTTACGTAAAGGAGTGAATACACTAGCCGATGCGGTTAAGGTGACACTTGGACCCAAGGGAAGAAACGTTGTCCTTGGAAGAAAAAATCAATACGCTATCACTAAGGACGGAGTTAGCGTTGCTCGTGAGATCTTTCTAAAGGATCCTTTTGAGAATCTTGGTGCACAGATGGTAAAACAGGTAGCGTCAAACGTTGCACAAGAAGCCGGAGACGGAACCACTACCGCGACCGTTCTTTCTCAAGGAATACTCAATCGCGGTATGAAACTGATCGAGTCTGGCCATGATCCAATGGAACTCAAAAGAGGTATTGATTCTGCAGCTGAGCTTGTAAAATCTTACCTTGAGGCAGATGCAGTAAAAGTCGAAGACATTGACAAGATAAGAGACGTTGCTACTATTTCTGCAAACGGAGATACCAGGATCGGACAAATAATCTCTGATGCCTTAAAGGCAGTTGGATTTGATGGAGTCGTTACTGTTGAAGACAGCAAGACCCACGAGACCTACATGGATCTTGTTCAGGGGATGCAATTTAATAGCGGTTACATGTCTCCATACTTTATCACTGAGATGACCAAGTTTGAGGTTGACTTTACTAACCCATACATCTTGATCTACAACGGTAAGATCAAAAACCTAAAGGGTCTCATCTCGATACTTGAATTTACGACTAGTGCTAAACGTCCACTACTCATCATTGCAGATAATATCGAAGGAGATGCCCTCCAGACCCTTATCTTAAACCGAGTCAATGGAGTATTAAACGTGGCGGCAGTACGTTCCCCAGGATACGCAGAAGGTAAAAAAGCACAGCTTAAAGATATTGCTACTGTTGTTGGTGCAACCGTTCTTTCTGAGGACGAAGGCCATGAACTTGCAAATCTAAATCCTGCATCTATCCAAGAAATCTTGGGTTCTTCTGAAAAGGTGATCGTCACTGTTGATAAAACAACAATCGTGAACGGTACTGGAACTGCTGATTCCATTGCAAATCGAGTAAACGAAATAAAGTCACAAATCGAATTTAAGGATAATGAGTCTGAAAAGCTCATCCTTAAAGAGAGACTTGCAAAGCTTGAAGGAGGCGTTGCTATCCTAAAGATCGGAGCTTACAGCGATGTTGAACTGAAGGAGAAAAAAGATCGTCTTGATGATGCCCTTAGCGCTACTCGCGCAGCGATTGACGGAGGAATCCTTCCAGGTGGAGGAGTTGCTTTACTCAATGCAAGCATGAAACTGCAGGCAGCTATCCAGTCAGGTGAAGTTAAATTCAGCAATGACGGTGAGCTGATCGGTGCAAAGATCCTAATCGATTCTTGTACTGAACCTCTTGCGGCTATCTTAAAAAATGCAGGACTCAGCTTTGATGTTGTGAAAAATGAAATAGCATCCCAAAAAAGCAAAACATTTGGACTAGACGTAAGAAATAACGTTTATGTTGAAATGGTAGACGCTGGAATCATCGATCCTCTAAAAGTTACACTATCTGCTCTTGAAAATTCAGTTTCTATCGCAGGAATGATGCTCACTACTGAATGTACCCTGATGGAAGAAGCTGGTGACAATAGTATTAAGGTTGAAGCGTAATACGGCCATTTTGCGTTCGATTTTAATTGAAAGGCAGCCATTTAGGCTGCCTTTTTTGTTTCTGATAAATAATATAAGAAAATAACACTCAGATTTGACTTCTGTCCTAGACATATTAATAAACGAGATAGCTAATGTCCTACGAATCCCACCCAGTGAAGTTAAGAGTAAGTTTACAGATGATCAATTAAAGGACTTGCTAAATTCCACCTTGTGTGAGCCGGTTGACGAAGTCGGTGCTCCATTTGGTGCAATTAGCGAGCTTCCATGTGATGATCTGGCAATCCCAAAATTACTTCAAGCACTTCCCACAGATGCCGTTAAAAATCAATACGATGCTCTTGTAAAAAAGGCAGTCACAAATGAGGCAAAAAAGTGTATTGATGCAGTAGACCGAGTGACTAGCGATCTTCAGGTTCAAATTGAGAACTATCACAAGTACAAGAACCTGCTTGATAAGTTAATTGAGTATAAGGATAACTTTATACCGATCAAGTATTATTATGAGGAGCGATCAGCTGAGATGTCCAGAATACTTGGCGATTTCGATCCTCTGCTTACCAAGCTTAATGGTCTAACTCAATCGTTAAATAGTAAGAAATCAGATCTTGCAAACCTGATAAATTCAATCACTCCTAACTCAAATACTAGCGCTTACTCTGTTTCAGTTGGGAATCTTAATTCTGAGATCGCTGACCTTGAGTCTGAGATCTCAGCCACTCAGGCTTTACTTGATTCCAAAGACCAGTCTGTGCCTATCTTAAATGATGCTACTTACCAAAAGATAATAGATTACTTGGGATCTCCAAATGCAGACCCTGCATACATTTCACAGAATATTGCTCTTCTCTACAATAACTATGTAGATCAAAATCTTATTGAATCGGTCGATTCCCTTTTTCTTCAATACTCTGAAGGTATTCGAGCAAAGATAATAGATCAGGTACCAACAACAATCCAGCAGGCCGTAGACACTTCTTACTTTAGCTTTAGTATATCCATTCCACAACTCGATACTTTTAAGTTTGAGAGCGAATCAGTTGACCGAAAGACTGGAGATAGAAAGTCTAATGTGATTGACTTTCCAATACGTAAGAATCCTCTGCTTGAAAAGCAAACTTTCTTTGAGGACTCAGACCAATTTAAGGTTTACGAGTTTGAGATAAGAAATAACGTGCACCCAACTGGTGACATATACACAAAGTACTACAACCTGCTAAACGACCCACTAAACAACTTTTTTACGCTAGACGATCGCGGTCTAACGACTGAAGCCTCTGCAGTCGATCCTCTAGTTAAGGGCACTTCTTCTGAAAAGAAGAGGGAAGCCGGTTCTGAGTACTTTATTAAGGATCTCAAAAAGTTACAAGATTTTTATCAGTCATTTGAGACGACTCTTGAAAATAAAAAGGCTCAGGTGAGAGCCGCAGTTATCAGTCCAAAGCAAGCAGCAATCAAACTCACGATGCAAACAATTGCACGCAAGGAGATCCAATTTGCATTGGCTCTTGGCAGAGTGAATGTGTATCTACCGAGCCAAAACAGTGCAACTTCTGGAGTCATTGAGACTATTAAGCGTCAAAATCAAGAGTTTCTTCAAAAGGCAACTGACCTTGACCAGGAAATTGCTAGGGTCCAGTCTCAAGTAGATAAGTTAAAACCTACCCCAGATAACGTAAAGGCTTCTTTGAAGAAGGAGAGCCCTGAGTGCTTTGATAAAATTGATCAGCCTGTACAGAATTGTGGAGACACATCAAATAAATTAGGATCTGACCCACTATATGTAAACACAATAAAAAATGGCAGCGATCCGACTCTACCTAATTCTACCCAATTATGTTATTGGATGGAATTTGCAAAGGTCGCAAATCTACTTGGATTGCTGCCCATACCAAATCTGCCGAACATCACTGAATTGAGGTATTGGCCAGTTGGCCTTACTATTCCTACTCCTGGAGGTTTAATTAAAATACCTTTGCCGGTAATCTGGCTTCCTCTAATTGTGATCTCTACACCGATGGGAAGTATTGTTTTCTTTTTGACAATCAACGGTGTCTTTATATCGCCGGTCATATTTTTTGTTTCAAGCAACGGATTTAAACAGCACATATTTACCATTAGGGGAACCTCACCAAAGTTTGGATACTCTTCACAAGACGAATCCATCAAACCCGGAGTTCAGATGCCTCTTGCTGCTCTTGCTGCTGAACAAAAAGCAAATCGACTTGCTCAAGAACTTGCGAATGGAGCCAACTTTAATCTTAGTCCTACTCAACTCGTGCAATTAAATCAGCAGAGAAATATTTTAAACGAGGCTGAGTCGATTGCAACCAAATATGGAAATTCAAATCGACTCATGAAGATCGCAAAGGAGAAGGCCAATCTTGAGCAGTCAATTTCAAACCTCACTGATGCTGAGAAGTTGCAAAAGATGATCGATAAGACTGACTCAATTAAGGACGTTATTGAGGACGCAAAGAGGTCGGTGTTGCAGAGAATTGACGATCTTGGCAAACCTGTAATGTCAACTGCAAACTCAATTAAATCCAAGATAACTGATAGAACCGCGAGGCTCCTTTCTGATCTTCAATCTGCCCTAGTCAATGGTGACGATACAAAGGCAAAAGAGATCCGTGCTCAAATGAAAAGCGATGGAGTTTCGCTCGATGAAAAGTTGGGAGCGATACGCTCTGACTTAATGCACTACTTTGATAGGATCACCTTACCTACTGTCACAATACCTAAGGATTCTTCTACTCTTGAACCTAAGCAAAACGCAATACTTGATTTTCTAGCGCATATCCTTGAGTTCTCTAGCATGTACAGGACTCAATTCATCTCACAAGAAAGTGTCACTGTTAAAAATATATTGCTTGTTCAGCTTGCAAAAAGTAAAGACGCTCTTAAACAGGTCGCTCTAGATTCAGCACAAAGTAACAATCAGCTAAACATAGAGAAGGACTTTAATAAAGTACAAAAGCTAATATTAGAGATAAACTCGACTCTTATCGATACAGTAAGTGGAAAGAGGGATCTTGGTAGTCTTTCAGCAAAGCAACAGGAAGTCGCTGACCTTCAAAAAAGAGTAAATTCAGAAACCGATCCCGCAGCAAAAGCCAAGCTGCAAACACAATTAGCCAAGAGTCAGGCTCAGCTTTCCAATATTTTTGAAAACCAAAGAATAAAGGAGATCCTTGCACTGACTCCAGAAGTAATTGCAACTCTTTCAAGTCTTAAAGTCGAGTTTGATCCTTTTGCTCCATGCTGCGCCAAGAAAGCATTCTCACTGGACCTGTCTGGAATATCACCGGCAATTCCAGTGTTTGAATCGGTTAAGCTATTGCTAGATCAATATGTGATGGGGCTCTCTCCTCAAAACATAAAGTCACTATTTGGAGGTAAGTCCAATATTTCACCTAGGGAACTTGTTAGCGGATATATTGGGATCATTAAAAATAGCATACCGGCTTCCCTAAGCATACCTGCTCCTGCAATAAATCTGCTCACCTTTGCCAGTTCGTTTGCTGGAGTTCTTACGTCTCTATTTGAGATAAAAGTACCAAACGTTGCACTCGAACCAGCTCTTCCTGCAAGGATCTCGATCGATCTAAATATCTTAAAGAAAGTCCTAGCCGATGCGCTTCTTGCCTTTTTAAATAATTCTTTGCCTCACGAAAATTCAGCATCTGGTCCGACTCCACAAAGTATAAGTTCAGCAGCCGGTCCCGTTGTAAATGGCTCATCCGGCCACGCAACAGTAGATCCTTCAATCACCATAGTGAATTGTGATACCGATACTTCACAAACTTCAATACTGTCTAATGGGAACTATGATCCAAATCATGTCCCATTAATCAAGTCTCCAACTTCTTCACTATACAGCTCTGGAAATATCCTAGTTGCATCTGATCGTGACATACTGCCAGCATTTCAGACTCTGGCATTTGACTTTTTGAGTCTTAATCCAGGAGATCTACTTGCAATCCTTAAGAATTTTGTGACACTTGGCTTTGATACGGTAGAGCACTTGCTTGATCCTTTTTATCAAATACTTAGCGCAATAAAAGGTGCGCATGGAGTTAACCTAAACTTGCTAGAATCTGTACAATACTTGATTCCACCAGGAGGACCTCCTGCATTTGCCACATTTACTGCATTTGCTAAGGCCAAACAGTTTTCTCCAAAATCCTCTAACTTCAACATAATTGACGCTACTAAAGTGGAAGCACAATTGGGCATCGTTGAATCTGTGATGTCGCCTATTGCAAACTCTCCACTACCGACGATACTTGTAGCTGGCGCAGGCGCTCTTGATTCCATTTTGCCCGTTTTAAAGATTCCACAAGTTAGTTCTACTGGTACTATATCGACGACTGACTCTAAGGTTGCATCGTTGGCTCTTCGTAGCATACACCCTCTGGTAAGTCAAGACGATATTCCTTCATGGGAAAGACTGAGCCCTAAAAATATCCTTTTCCTGCTCTTTCTTGATGAGTTCTTGGCAAACGGTGCAGATAAGCTTGGATTATTTCGTGCATATTTATAATTTTTCTAAAACTTTTTACCAGTTTGGTGATATAAATTACTTATAAAAATCACTGAATGAATCCATTCCTAACAACTGAACTTGACCCGTTTGCAAAGGTCGGAAAATACAACGAATCTATCTCTCTAACTGAGGACGATAAGAAGAATAAAGTAAGAGTCTATTGTCAAGAACCATACGCTCAAATGCTATACGATATGATGAGCGGTCGTGAATCTTCTGGCGTACAGAAGATCACTAGCAAAGACCTTACTGAAGGTGAAGTTTACAAGGTAAGACCCAAGACACTATACACTGATGACAAGACTCTTCTTGTTGAAGAAATAAACTCAGGAGTAAGTATTTGTATTCCTCTCAAGGAATACTCAAAACCACTTGAGGATCTTGTTTCAGGAAACATCAAGGACTTTTATGTTACCCTATACAAGGTGACAAAAAGCGGAGAGTATTTTGGATCAGAGAAGAAGGCACTTTCAGTTACCTACAAACAGGAACTTTTTGATCACCTTAATAACAGCACTTGGTTTGACGTGAAGATCAAGCGTTTGATAAAAGGCGGTTACCTTGCGATCTATCAAAACGAGGTGGAGTGCTTTATTCCAGGATCGCATGCAGCAGCAAACGTTGTTCATAACTTCAATGACATGCTTGGTAAAACTCTTACTGTCATGGTGGATAACTACGACGCTGCAAACGACCTCTTTATTCTTTCTTACAAGAAGTACATTGCCAAGTCAATGCCAACGATGATCAGCGAACTCAGCTTCGATGTTCCATACGCTGGTGTACTTACCAATTCTCCATATGACTTTGGAGTATTCGTAGAAATCGACGGATATTACACTGGACTCATCCACAAATCTGAGTTCCAGAACTACGATGAGATTCGTAAGACTCTAAGAGCCGGTGATAAGATCCAGGTATACGTTAAGGACGTTACTCAAAAGGGAGACCAATACAGAATAGTTCTTACCTTGGACCAGTCTCAAGTAAGCACTGAAAAGATGCAGTGGCAGACTCTGCGTAACAGGACCGAAAACCAAAGCTTCAAGTACACAGTTAACGAAAATAAAAATTCAATATCAATAGAAATTGATGGAGAAAAGTTTGATGTCTCTTTGAAGAGACAAGACCTAAAAGATAACCTCAATCGTTATCCTCTGGTTAAAGTATTTAAGGTCGACCCTATCAAGAAGAGCCTTAAATTTGAATTCGTAGAAGCCTAATCCAATTTTTTAACTTAGACAAGACACTCCCTAAAAAGACTCTTGAATAAATAATCAAGATGATCTAAAGTCCTATCACTTACTTAATTTTTTTGATGCTCACGCACTTACGAGTTATGTTAGTGATAGGATTTTTTTGTCTAAAATAATAAGTAATATGTCAATTTTTTTAGAACGAATCGAATACAAACCATTCGAATTCCCAATTTATTACACCGAGGGCTGGCTTAAACAAGCACAGGCCTTTTGGCTTCATACTGAGATCTCTATGCAAGGAGATGTTAAGGACTGGAACGAAAACCTAACTCCGTCTGAGAAGAATCTAGTCGGTAATATCCTCTTAGGTTTTGCTCAAACTGAATGCGCAGTATCTGATTACTGGACAGGCATGGTCACAAAATGGTTTCCGAAGCACGAGATCAAGCAGATGGCAATGATCTTTGGTTCTCAGGAAACGATACATGCAGTTGCCTATTCCTACCTAAATGAGACTCTGGGTCTTGAAGATTTTAGAGCCTTTTTACGTGAGTCTACCACTTCTGCAAAATTCGATTTCCTGATGGAGACTCGGTCAGATTACACACACATCGATCTTTTTGAATCGGCTGATGCCAGAAAGGATGTTGCTCGATCTCTTGCAATATTCTCTGCTTTTGCAGAAGGAGTTTCTCTCTATTCTTCATTTGCGGTTCTCTATTCCTTCCAGATGAGAAATCTACTTAAGGGAATCGGTCAACAAATGAAGTGGTCAGTAAGAGACGAATCGCTTCACTCAAAAATGGGATGCCAACTCTTTAGACACATGTGTGAAGACTATCCAGAGCTTAGAACGGCAGTTCAGTCACAAGTTGAAGAGGCTGCTACCTTAATGGTTGAGCTAGAGCTTAACTTCATCGATAAAATGTTTGAGATGGGAGACCTTGATAACCTTAAGTCAGTCGATCTCAAGGAGTTTATTAAGAAGAGAGCAAATGAAAAGCTTAATGAGCTAGGATACGAAGGCATATTTGAGTATTCAGAAGAACTTGCAAGTAATCTTGACTGGTTTTATCACCTTACTGGTGGTGCAACTTGGACAGATTTCTTTTCAATGCGACCGACTGACTATTCTAAAGCAGGAGAAAATGAAAACTGGGATGAAGATCATCTTTTTTCTTAATTGTAGTTTTATCATCTAACTATAGAATAAATAATTAAAATGATAATTCTATGTATATCTATAAAACTAAAAATTTATTGAATTCTAAAGTATATATTGGAAAAAGTGAAAAAGAGTTTACTGATAAGTATTTAGGATCAGGTAAAATTCTTTGGAGAGCAATAAAAAAATACGGAATCTCTAATTTTAAAGTTGAGCTAATAGAAACCTGTTCATCTATTGAAGAATTAAATATCAGAGAGAAATTTTGGATTAGTTATTATTCAGAAAATTCGTATAATCTTGCAGCTGGGGGAACTGGAGGCTGGACTACTCGGTATTATACAAGTCAGCAGCTTGATAATTTTAAAAAGAATTTGTCAAATTCATTAAAGGGTAGAAAACACTCAGATGAAGTAAAATTAAAATTAAGTTTGAAAAATAAAAATAAATTTTTTGGAGATGCTGCACATCTTTCAGATAAAGTTAAATCTATCTGGGCAGACCCTACTTCTATCTTTAATAGTTTGGAGTATAGAAATAAATTAGCTATTGCTGGAAAAAAAAGAAAATGGTCAGATGAAACTAGGCGTAAGATAAGTGAAAGTAAACTTGGTAGTAAAAATGGAATGGCAATACAAATACAAGTAGACGATGATATATACGCAACTAGACGGGAGTGCGCAAAAAAATATAACATTTCAGAAACTGCTGTTACTAAAAGGTGCTTAAGTAAAAATTTTACCAATTGGAAAATTGTTTCAAAGAATAACTAAAGTTAAATAAAGATTTTTAAAACATAACATGGAAAATAAAGAAATAAATCACGGCGCAGAATTTGGCTGGGAAGTGGGCGTACACTTTCCCGTCTGGGCCAACACAGAAATTTACGCAAAAACTGTATCTAAAGGATACTTACTACCTGGTGAAACACCAAAGGACGCTTATTGGAGAGTCGCGACGACTATCTCTAAGCGTTTAGCCAAGCCTGAGCTTGCCAGCAAGTTCTTTGACTACATCTGGAGAGGCTGGCTAAATTTAGCAACTCCAGTCTTATCGAACACTGGTACTGAGAGAGGCTTGCCGATCTCCTGCTTTGGGATCGATGTTGCTGATTCAATTCAAGATATTGGTGGTAAGAATCTTGAAATGATGTTACTTGCTAAACACGGTGGTGGTGTTGGAATTGGTATCAATCAAATCCGTCCTGCCGGCGCTAAAATATCGCAAAACGGCACTTCTGATGGTGTCGTACCCTTTTGTAAAATATACGACTCATCGGTTCTTGCAACCAATCAGGGATCAGTTCGTAGAGGCGCAGCTTCTGTGAACATGGATATTGAACATGGCGACTTTTGGGAATGGCTTGAAATACGTGAACCTAAAGGTGACGTGAATAGACAGTGTCTTAACCTACACCAGTGCGCAGTCGTTTCTGACTCTTTTATGAGCAAGCTTGAAGATGGTGATAAGGAAGCTCGCCGTAGATGGGCAGCAGTACTAAGAAAACGCAAAGCAACCGGCGAGCCTTACATCATGTACAAAGGAAACGTAAACCGCCAGAATCCAGAAGCCTATAAGAAAAATGGACTAAAGGTATATATGACAAATATATGCTCTGAGATCACCCTGCATACTGACGAGAATCACTCTTTTGTTTGTTGTTTATCTTCACTTAACCTTGCCAAATATGATGAGTGGAAGGACACAGACCTCATCTATACCGCTACGTGGTTTCTTGACGGAGTTCTTGAAGAATTTATCCAACGCGCTAAATACATGCGTGGATTTGAAAACTCAGTACGCTCAGCAGAGAAAGGCAGAGCGCTAGGACTTGGAGTTCTTGGTTGGCATACCTACCTGCAAGAGAGAAACATTCCATTCGATTCTCTACAGGCTCAATTTGAGACCAGAAAGATCTTTTCTCAATTTAAGATCGAAAGGGAAAGAGCAAGTCGCGATCTTGCTAGAGAATACGGTGAACCTCTATGGTGTGCTGGGACTGGAATGAGAAACACTCACACTAGCGCAATTGCGCCGACTGTCTCAAACTCAAAGCTGTCTGGCAACGTTTCTCCAGGAATAGAAGTATGGGCAGCTAACGTGTTTACTGAACAGACTGCAAAGGGTACTTTTATTCGCAAGAATCCTACTCTTGAAAGGGTTCTTGAAAAGATCGGACATAACACCAAGGAAGTATGGGATAAGATTCTTGAAGACGGCGGATCTGTTCAGGGACTTGATTTCATGGACTCTTTCTTTGTAAAAGCAGGAGACAAGTCTTTTCCAATCAGTAAGAATAAGCTCACTAAGCTTCCAGAGATGGAACAGACTTCATATATCCCTCTTAAGGATGTGTTTTTAACATTTAAAGAGGTCAATCAATTGGAATTAGTAAGACAGGCCGGACTTCGTCAGCAGTACATCGACCAGTCTGTTTCTCTTAACCTTGCGTTCCCAAATGAAGTTGAGCCTAAATTTATAAATCAGGTTCACATGGAAGCATACAAAGCGGGAGTTAAGACCCTTTACTACATGCGAACTGAATCTGTTCTTAGAGGAGACATTGCGGCAAGAGCAACAAAAGACTGTCTTGCATGTGATGGCTGATAAATTGCATTAACCCACATTTAAAAGGCAGCAGTACTCAGTATTGCTGCCTTTTTGGTTAAATATATAATACAATACAATCACCAATCAATGAGCAAGCATATTCTTAACTATTCACAATTTATCAACGAGCAGAGCATGGGAGGACCTGTTCTGCCTGGAGCTTCTCCTGAAGCTCCTCCAAAGGACGAAAAGCGTTACAAATTTGTTTTTATAGACGATGACGGTGAGCTTGGACTAAGGAGAAAGAAATATCCAGACGGCACAGTTTCAGCTGACTATCCTACCTACTCAACAACTGAAACCGACATTAAGGACTGGACAGATAAGAACATAAGAGCAGACGGTAAGCTCACAAGCACAGTCGCAGATATTCGTAAGAAAAATATAGTAGATATTGTGACTGGAAAAAAGGTCAATATCGCAGACGATGACATGCCATTCATTGAAAAGTTAAAAAACGCTGTCTCTACTGATCTTTTTGCAGACAACGAACCGGACGTAAATATCATCTTTACCCGTAAGAAAGAACCGACGACTCAACAGGTTGATGTAACCTTCATAAAAATAAGAAAGTAATGGTAAAATCGTTTGGAGAATACATTGCTGAAAGCGAAATGTCACTAGAAGAATTCATAAAAAAGCTAGCTCTTGGTCTAGTTAGAAAGATTAGAACAATCGCTGTGCCTGAGTCAGATGAATACGCTGACATGAAGGGAATGGAATTTACTGAGCCTATCGCTTTTGACCTTGTCTTGGAACTTAAAAGAAAGTCACACTTTGATGTGCAAGAGGATCCTCATTTTAAGAATCTTCCTTGGGAACAGATAAACTACAAAAATCTTGGCTATTCAATAGATGCCAATTCAGAAATGAATCGTGGAGATCTCTACATACCAAGAATAACTATCACAATGGTAGTAGACCCGATGCAGGAGCCGCACCTGTACACCAAACTACACGCTAGACTCATTGACATTCTCACACACGAAATAGGACACTTAAAACAGGCAAGTCAGGTGGATCGAACTCCATTTTCGGCAAACCCATCCAATGGAGAAGAACGTAATGCTTCAAAGAAGAGCTATAAATACTTTCTATTGAACGATGAGATTGAATCCATGGTAGAGGGAATGTACGCTCGTGCAAAACAGGAAAGGATCACTCTAGATAAAGCATTTGACGAATACCTACAGCCTTTCCTTCAGTCCAAATACATCACCCCTGCTGAATACTCTGAGGTGATGAAAAAGTGGATAGAGTTTGCGATTGAAAATCACCCAGATGCAAAATTTTCTTCAAATGTAGATCAAATAGTCGATTCTCTTTAAAACCCACACATATACCCAAAGTATAAAATTCTAAAACGACTAAAATGAATCAATTTGAACAACTCAAAGAAGAAGTAGCTAAATCTAAGCTTGCTATTTTTGGACCTATCGAAGAATTACTAACAGCTGCAGAAGACGATTCTCAGAAATACTATGGAAAAGGCGTTAAGAGCGCAGGTAACAGACTTAAAAAGAAGTTACAAGATGTAAGAAAGGCTATCAAGTTTGCAGAAGTAAAATCACAGCTTTCAGCTGTTCAGACTTTTGCAAAAGACTATCGTGCTAGCTTAACGGAAGAGATCAAAACCAAATAAGAAATCCCCGCCAGTTTACCATAAAAATGCCTCGTATGAGGCATTTTTTGTCTCCAGTTAAAACTATCTACCGAAACTCTAGTATAAAATCTAAAAATAAAAATAACAAACCATGACAGACTTTTTCGATTTACCAGAAGAAACATTCTCAAAAAACAAGAAGCAAGCCGGAGCAAAGAAAGTTGACCCAAACATTTACGACCCAGATCCAAATGCACACAACGGATCCTACAAATCAGTGATAAGATTTGTGCCTTATCAGCACGACAAGTCTCTTAGCAAGTATACAAAGTACTCTGCTAAGTTTTGGAATCCTTTGACTAAGGAATCCCTAATCGTTGACTGTCCATCAAACGTAGAACAACCTTCTATTCTTTGGACTATAGAATCAGTTATTCGTTCTCTTAAAAAAGAAGAGCCGGAACTCGCAACAGAACTTGGCAATAACTTCTCAAGATGGTACACTCACCACTCGCCAGTATACATCAAAAAAGATCCACAGCGTCCTGATCTTGAGGGCAAGATCCTCATCTTTAAATTCAGAAACCAAATCGACCAGATAATTGACGGTCTTATGAATCCTGAACAAATGGACGGTCTTGATGAGATCAAGAAAATAAATCCATATCACCTCCTTGAAGGAAAGGACTTTCTTTGCATGGTAGGTAAGAAAACAAAAGAATTCCGTGACTGGTCTAAGTGCAAGTTCATGGATGACGTCACACCTTTCGTGTTTAAAGTTGGAGATAAACTCGTTCAAGTTAAGAACGAAGAAAAAGTTGTAAAACTTGTTCAGGAGTTTCTGCTTAAAAATACTCCAAAGCTTGACGAGTATTTTCACCAGCCTTGGACTGAGGAGACTTATCCTAAGGTTGCTGAAGCAATCGTAGCAGCAATACCTCAGCGTAAGGTGATTGAAATGATCCTTGAAAAGAGCAAAGACGCTAAGATGAACGAATTAGTTCGTGCAAAGCTCAAGCCAGTAAAAACAAATTCGCCAACTGCAGATCCTTTGGAATTTTCTTCAGCATCGGCTAAGCCTACAAAAGAGGAAGATCCATTTGCAGTAGAGGCGCCAGTTAAAAAGGCAGAAGCTAAGACAGACGAATACGACGACCTATTCAAAGATCTATAAAAAATCGATACGCAAAAATGGAAAACCTAACTACTCCTGAGGCTTCAACTGAAGTCACTCAAGAAAATCAACCTCAGGCTTCAGAGCAGCCTAAAAATCTTCTTTTTGGAACCATTGGTTACAATGAAGAGGCTAACTACGAGACTTTTCTCAAGACGATGAATCCGCAGCAAGCAATATTTGTTCTTATCTCTTCTGCGAATTACGCACAAATGAAAGGTTCATTTAGCATGCACGAGTCTGAGACTCTAGCGACTGCTATTCGTACGCTACGTAAACCTTTGCCTGAAACGACCGAAGAAACTACACAACCTTAAAAATCAAAACAATGGATCTTGTCATAGATGGAAATGCCTTTCTTAATGTTGCAATAAGCGTCACTAAATCTGCTGGTGCAAAAGACCTCAGAGTTGGTGAAGCATATTGGGTCGCTGACCTCTTCAATGAAGGCAAATTCATGCTGAAGGAACACTCTAGAACTTCATTTAGAAACTTTTGTTTCACTTATTTGAATTCTCTAATCGTTCCAATCGGCTCTTCGTTAAGGTCTGTTCATTTTGTTTTTGACTCGAAGAGTTGGAGAAAGGAGTATATTTCTTCTTTCTTCAAATCTTCTGAGTTCAAGACCACTTCTGCACCTACTGAGTTTACCTACAAGGGTAACCGAAAATATGACGATCATCAATACCTCTTTTTTGACTATTTTCAACAGGTGATCATGCCAGCAATGACGAATCAGTGTGGAATAAACTCATATCGATTTAGGGGCACAGAAGGCGATGACATTATCGCATATCTCTGCAATCTCATCAAAGAGGACATATTAATCTATTCAGTTGATCAGGATCTAAAACAGCTTGTTGAGAATCCTGATAAAAACGTCCTGCTCATTGTTCCTAAACAGATGAGTAAGACCAAGAAGCTATTTGTCCCAATGACTCTTGTTCCTGAAAAGGCTGAAACAGAAGAGGATGATTTCTTTTCACTGAGCGAGGCTCATATCGGATCCTCTACCGTCTCTAAAGTAATCACAAACCTTAAGAGCAAGGATTACGCTGAGTTTAGGGTAAATGCAACAGAAGAGATCCTAACCAAGGTGTTGCTTGGCGACAAGTCAGACCACATCCCACGCCTCACTAGCTTAACTCCACTGAAGGGTAAGAAAATCATTGCAAATACCATCAATAAGTATCCAGAGTCAGTCCTTAAATTGATTGATACTCTTGATCCTGAATTTATTGGATTCCTAATTTCTGAGATAGCCGAAGCTAATAAAATAAAGGATGCTGATAAAATAGATGAGATCAGGACTCACTTGATCTTTAATATTAGAATCATACGTCTATCAATCTCGGTTTTCCCAGATGAGATCAAAGAGGCACTGGATCAATTCTTTAAGGAGTACTCAATAACTAAATTTAACTCTAAGGAGTTTTCAAACCTAAAAAATAATCTATCTTCAATATGAAGCCACTTTACGAAAGAATCGTAGTAAAACCAAAAGAAAAAGAAACCCGTACCAAGTCAGGTATCATGCTTCCTGAAAAGGCAGTAAAGAAACCAAATATTGGTGTGGTTGTTGCCTGCGGCGATGGAACTCCAAACAATCCAATGCTAGTTAAGCCTGGCGATATAATCCTGCACAATAGATTTGCAGGAATTGAACTTATGTACAAAGGTGAGCTTCATCATGTAATACTTTCAAATGAAGTTATTCTCATTTTGGACAGTGAAGATGAAGTAAATCTAAGCGAGTTTGAGTAATTACTTAACTAGTGCGTAATACTGGTTGAACAAAGCGATCCTATCCGGTAGTCCTATCGTTCCGCCATTTACCACTTTAGTGACTGCTGCAACTGCTGTAGCCATTGATCCAAGATCACATTTTACCCACAAGTTTGCGTTGTTGAAATAAAAAGCAGCGGAAGCTAGTGGGTATTTTGTTGATACCAAGTCAGGATTAGCAACGCAGTCTTCTCCAATAAACTTGCTAAATGCTGCGTAGTTGGATTTTCCAGTAAGCTGTATGTAACCTCTTCCTCTAAACTTAAAACCTTCTCCGCTTGCAGCATCACCATTTCCCATACGATTTGCGTATATATAATTCGCAATCTTCTCTGGCTGCATTGCATAAGA